>Ga0180435_10004459_pt1 | contig 13798 bp, 10 predicted proteins | sample SS_ome_3_FD_132467 | JGI IMG/M metagenome (GOLD analysis project Ga0180435, IMG submission 132467) | Hypersaline lake sediment archaeal communities from the Salton Sea, California, USA - SS_3_S_1 metaG | ecosystem: Environmental > Aquatic > Non-marine Saline and Alkaline > Hypersaline >... | reverse complement strand
GCCAGTATCATGGGTACCCCCTGGGAAGCCATGAGGAGAACAAAAGCGGTTTTCATCTTCCGGAGCCTCAACGCATTAATCTCGCGGTCCCGGGTGGGTCCCTCTATGCCGTTATTGGCGCTATAGTTAGAGTCGGTGCCGTCCAGGTTGTCTTCCGCGTTTTCTTTGTTGTGTTTCCGTTTATAGGAAACCAAATCGTTGAGAGTGAACCCGTCATGACAGGTTATATAGTTGATGCTGTTGTACGGGCATCGCCCGTTTTCCTGATACAAATCCGAACTACCGGCAATCCGTGTGGCGAGTACCGGCATCGTTCCCCGGTCGCCACGGAGGAAACGCCTGACATCGTCTCTATAGAACGAATTCCACTCCGCCCAGCGCCCGGGAAAAGCGCCCACCTGGGCGGCATTCATGTCCCAGGCCTCGGCAATGATTTTGGTTCCCGCCAATACCGGATCCTGCTCGATCATGTCGATTAGCGAATGGCCGCCCATGAGTTCGCCCTGTTGGTTCCGGTTCAGTATGGTGGCCAAATCAAAACGAAATCCGTCCACATGCATGTCGATGACCCAGTAATGGAGACAGTCGAGGATAAACCGTTGTACCACCGGGTGGTTACAGTTGACCGTATTGCCGCACCCCGAAAAGTCGAGATAGGCCTGGGTCTCCGGATCCAACAGATAATAGATGCAGTTGTCCAGACCCCTGAAGCTCACGGTGGGACCCGTTTCATCGCCCTCGGCGGTATGATTAAAGACCACGTCCAAAATGATCTCCATCCCCTCGGCATGCAGGCGCTTGACCAGTTCTTTAAATGCCTTGACCGGGTTGCCGTCCGATCCGTCGGCCGCATAAGCGGCCTTGGGGGCAAAGAAGCCGAACGTGCTGTATCCCCAAAAGTTTTTCAGGGGCTTTCCGGTCTTGGGGTTCCGACGGGGGTTTTCCAACTCGTTGAATTCGAATACCGGCAACAGTTCGATCGCGGTGATACCGAGAGATTTGAAATACGGAATCTTTTCGATCAGACCCTCAAAGGTCCCGGGATGCCGGACCCCCGAACTGGCATGGACGGTGAATCCCCGGGTGTGGAGTTCATAAATGATGCTTTCTTTCAACGGGATGTTGGGAGGGCGGTCGCCGTCCCAGTCGAAGGCGTCTTCGGTGACGATGCAACGGCGGTTAAAGGAGGGCTGGTCCGGATCCTGCGGTCCAAAATCCGGGGGCTTACCCCAAACCTCACCCCCTTCCAGCGCCCGGGCGTACGGATCCAGGAGGAGTTGTTCGTCATTGAACCGATGACCATTTCCCGCCGGGCCCGTTACCCGGTAGGCATATCGGGCACCGTGGGTCACGGAAGGAACGACCACATGCCAGATATCGCCCGTCTTATTGATTTGTGTATCCAGCGGAATTTCCGCCGACGGTTTCCCGTTTTCCTTTTCAAACAGGACCAGGGACACGGACGTAGCATGCCTGGAGAAGAGGGCGAAGTTTACCCCTTCCGAGGTGACGGTGGCCCCCAGGGGAAGGGGGGATCCTTTATCGGTCTTAATGCCGGTCATTTCGCCAACCCGTGAACAACTCGTTTTACCCCCGCGAAGGCGTCCAGTACCAGGCTGAAAAGTGACGGAACCAAGAAAACCGTAAAGACCGTGGAGACCAATAGTCCGCCCAGGACGACACTGCCCAGCCCGCGGTAGAACTCCGATCCGGCACCGGGGGACACCACGAGGGGGACGAGGGCGAGCAAACTGGTTACCGAACTCATGTAGATGGGCCGAATCCGACTGCGAACCGATTCCCGGATCGCCTCTCGAGCGGCCATGCCCCCGTCACGGATATTGTTCAATGCCTGATGGACGATCAATATGGCGTTGTTGACCACGATGCCGATCAATATAACGAATCCGAGCATGGTGATGACATCCAGGGCCTGGCGGGCGATGAAGGCATTGACCAGAAACAGCCCTAAGAAACCGCCCGCCGCCGCCAGGGGTACGCTGAACATGATGACGAAGGGATAAAAGAAATTCTCGAAGAGTGCCGACATGAGGAGATAACTAATCACGATGGCCAGAAGCAGATTCCACTGGAGGGCCCGTCGGGTCCGGGTCAGGTCGTCCGCGGTGCCGCTGACGTCGATCCGATAGAGTTGTCCCAGTTCACCCTGACCCTTCAAGGGGGCGACCACCTGATCCCTTACCATTTCCATGGCCGATTCCAGGGCCACTTCCCGCGGCGGGATGACCTGGATGGTAATGGACCGCTCCGAACCAATGTGATTGATTTGGGTGGGTCCTTCCGTGAGGCGGATTTCGGCCAGGGATCCCAGTGTCACCTTTTTGCCCGCCGGCGTTTGTATCAACAGGCCTTCCAGATCTTGGATGCGTCCCGCCCGGGACTCATGGCCCTTCACGATCAAGTCGATTTCCTCTCCGGCAATCCGGTAATTGCTTGCCGTCGCGCCGTCGACCAGGGCATCCACGGTTCGGCCCAGGTCTGTGGTGGTCATGCCGAGCCGGGAAAGCCGATCCCGGTTGGGAATCAGGCGCATTTCCGGGTTTCCCAAATCGAGGCTGGGAATGGGTCGGATTTGAGCCCCCGGCAGGATCCCGGAGACTTGTCCGAATATGCGTTGTCCCAGTTCAATAAGCCGGGGAAGATCCGGTCCCTTGATTTCAATATCCACGGAGCGCCCGGCACCGATGTCTCCGGAAAACAGGCTCGGCTGTTGAACAATGGCGATCATGCCGGGAATCTTTTGAAGGACCCCGTAAACATAGGGCAGCAACTCCCGTGTCCGTTCCTGTACCTTCGATATGATACCCATGAAGACCTGCTGTCCCCAGGCCACGTAAAAGAAGTTTTTTACGGGGGGCAGCCCCAGCTCTTCGGCCGTGCCGGCGTGGCCGTCGTCTTCGATGAGGGGCAGTACCTTCGCCTCAATCGTTTCTGCGATATGACCCAGTTCCTCCAGGTTGTAACCCGGCGGGGGCAGAAGGATACCAAAGAGCATCTCCCTGTTACCTTCGGGCAGATATTCCGTTTTCGGCATGAGAGACCAGGCCATCCCTATGGCCAGGCCGGTCATGACCACCACCACGGCCAATCGGGTGGAAACCCGACCGCATATCCAATACACAAAAGCTGCCACCCCGTTGGTAAATAGAGCCGCCCATCGGTAGACGGACAAGCGGTGCGGCTTTGACGGCCTTTCTTTGGTTTTAGTGAGAATCTTGGAAGAAAGGGAGGGGATGACGGTAATAGATACGATGAGACTCAGCCCCACGGCACTGCTGATGGCGATGGCAATATCTCTGAACAGCTGGCCGGCCTCCTGTTCTACAAAAACCACCGGCAAGAAAACGGCGATGGTCGTCAGCGTACTGGACAGCACGGCGCCCCAGACTTCCACCGTGCCGTCATAAGCGGCCTGAGCTCGGGATTTTCCCATTTCCCGGTGACGAAATATGTTTTCAAAGACGACGATGGAGTTGTCGACAACCAACCCGATAGCAAAACTCATTCCGGCCAGACTGACCACGTTGATGTTGCGACCGAAGAGGGTCATCAACAGAAAGGTGCCCACCGCACTGATCGGAATGGCCATAGAGACGATCAGCGTACTACTGACATTGCGAAGAAACAGGAGTAAGACGGCGATAGCCAAAGCCCCGCCGACGAAAATATTCTGGCGGACCAATCCAATGGCCCCGTATATATAGTTGGTTTCGTCGTAGGCCTGTTCGAGCTGGAGCCCGCGTTCTTTCAAAATGCCCTGGTTCATCTCTTCCAGGGCCTCTCAGCCGTTGCATGACCACGATCACATTGGAACCGGTTTCCCGAACCGCGTTTATCACGATGGTGGGTGTGCCTTCGTGCCGGACCACCACCTGTATGTCTTCATGGCCCAGAGAGACCCGGGCTACATCACCTACCTTCACCGGAAGCCCGTCGACCCGTTTGATGATCACGTCGGCGACGTCTTCAGGGCTCTCGAATTCCCCCACCGTGCGGGCGATGTACCGTCGCTTGCCCTCGTCGAAATCTCCCGCACTGATATTTTGGTTTTCTGCATCCAGGGCACGCATCAGCTCGGGGATGGTGACGTGTCGCGCCGCCAGGGCGTCCGAATCAACGATGACTTGCAGTTCTCGCTCCTGCCCGCCGTAGATGTTGGCCGAGGCGATGCCGGAGATTCTTTCCAGCCGTGGTTTGACATGTTCGTCACAGAAATCGTATTCATGGCTGAGTTGCCCGGAATACCCTTCCCGAGCTTGCAGGATCATCCAGGCGATGGCTTCTTCATGACGGCCCCCGGACTTAATGACGGGTTTTTCCATGTCGGCGGGATATTCCTTCACTTGATCCAGTTTGTTGGAAACCCGAAGCAGGGCCTCCTCCGTGCTGGTGCCCACTTCGAACATCAAATTGATATAGGCGGAGCTGTCGGTGCTTTCGCTTTCTATGGTGTCCAGTCCGTCCACGTTTTTGAGTTCGTCTTCCTGCATGTCCACAATTTCCCGTTCCACTTCCAAGGGACTGGCGCCCCGCCAAACGGTTTCCACGGAAATCTCCGGCATGTCCACGTTCGGTGTCAGCTGGATGGGTATGCGAAAAAGCGATATGAGACCGAACATGACCAGCAGCACGACGCCGACGGTCACGGTGACGGGTTTCTTTATGGCGGTATCAACTAGTTTCACTTATGAATCTCTCTGAATGATCTTGACCGATTGTCCCGGCCTGAGCCGTTCATTGCCCCGAATGACCACCTGGTCTCCCGCACTCAACGATCCGCTCACTGCGGCACGGCTGTCCTGATACCCGACCACCTCAACAGGGATGGGACGGGCCCGGCCTTCCGAAACCAGGTAGACCATCTTTTTGCCCCCTGCGGTCAGGACCGCGTCTTTCGGAACCAGCAGGGCTTCCGTCCGGGTACCCAGGCTGAACGTAACCCGGGCTTCCATACCGCTTCTGATTCGAAACTCAGGGTTGGCCAGCCTGACGTGAACAGGGATCGTTCGTGCTTCCACATTTCCTCTCGGGAGAACGGCGTAAATGTGACCACCGAAGGGATCTGCGGAGAGGCTGGGTACCTGCACCCGCACCGGATCCTGCGGCTCGAGCTGAACCGCATATCGTTCCGGTACGTCCACCACGAGGCGTATTTTTCCCAGGTCTACCAGGGTTATGATTGATCCGCCTGCGGGTAGCCATTCGCCCACCTCGGCATGTTTTTCTGCCACAAATCCCGAAAAGGCGGCCTGCACCGTTTTTTTGGCGATGTTGTCTTCGATGAGATCGATCTCCGCTCCGGCCCGTTCAACTTCGTGCGCCAAGGATTGTTTTTGATAAAGGATTTCATCGTATTTGCCGGTGGCGATACTCTTGGAGCGTTCCAGTTTCGTATAGCGCGCCAGTTCCTTTTGGGCAAAGGTAAGCTGGGCTTGCGCCTTGTTTCGAGCCGCCCGAGCCGCTTTCAACTGTAATGCCAGGTCGGAGGATGTGAGTTTGGCGATCACTTCTCCTTTTTTGAGTAGATCCCCCGCCGAAACGGGGAGGCTTTCCACCAATCCGGAGACCTCGGCGGCGATGATGCTTTCCGCAACGGCCTCCGTAGTTCCCACCAGGGTGGTCTGCTTGGATATCCGATCCACGATGACGGGGGCCACTTCAACAGGGGCGGGGGGCGGGCCGTTATTTCCCTCCGCTTCCTCTTGAGCCACGGCACGACCATGGAAGCAAAAAATCACCAAAAGCAAAAGGGTGAGACTGTATATTGAGACTACATTATTGCGTCGATACATGAAAGACCTACTCTCCTTCATCGCAGGCTGCCTTTTTGTCGGTCCTGCAGAAGCTGGTTGGCGATAACCACCCGCTGGATTTCCGAGGTGCCCTCGTAGATGGTAAACACCCGAGCATCTCTATAAAACCGTTCCACCGAATATTCTTTGGTATACCCGTAGCCGCCGTGAATCTGCAAGGCCGCAGCCGTCACTCGATTGACCATTTCAGAGGCAAAGAGCTTGGCCATGGATGCCTCCAATGTGTACTTTTGGCCCCGATCTTTTTGGGACGCGGCAAAAAAGGTCAATTGCCTGGCGGCTTCCAATTCCGTCGCCATATCGGCCAGCATCCAGCGCAAGCCCTGAAACTTGGCGATCGGTCTCCCAAACTGCTCCCGTTCCTTGGTATAGGAAACGGCGGCATCGAGTGCGGCCCGGGCAACGCCCGCCGATTGAGCGGCAATCCCAATCCGCCCGCCGTCCAGCGCGGTCATGGAAATCTTGAAGCCATCCCCTTCCTGTCCCAACAGATTCCCGGCGGGCACCCGACAGTCATCGAAGATCAAGTCCGTCGTGTCGGAGGCGCAAAGGCCCATCTTGTCTTCCGTTTTGCCGACCGAAAAGCCGGGAGTCCCTTTTTCCACTAAAAAAGCACTAATGCCTTTGTGCCGTTGCGTTTTATCCGTCTTGGCCGTTACAATGACCACCCGGGCGTTTTTGCCGGAAGTAATGAAGCGCTTGTTGCCGGTGATGACATAGGTGTCTCCGTCTCGGACGGCGCAAGAGGACTGACTCACAGGATCCGAACCGGCATGCGGCTCCGTCAGGGCAAAGGCACCAATCCATTCTCCTGCCGCCAACGGTTTCAAGTACCGTTCCTTTTGGTCTTGCGTACCGAAACGGTTCAGGGTCTCACAAACGATGGAGTTTTGTACGGACATGACCACCGCAGTGGCCGCACATGCATAGGCCACCTCCTGCAGAGCCAGAATATAACTGACGGTGTCCGCTCCGGCGCCGTTGTACTCGGGCGGAATCATCATGCCCAGAAGGCCGAGTTCTCCCATCTTTTTGAGATTGTCCGCCGGAAATTCCCGGGTTCGATCCCGCTGGGCCGCCGTGGGAAGGAGCTCCTCCCGGGCGAAATCGCGGACCATGGTCTGGATCATGACTTGTTCTTCTGTCAGTTCGAAGGACATAGTTGTGTTATACCCCTCAGGGGACATATACGATGACCAATAACTCAGCCTCGGTTTGACCCACGTTTTTTAACTGGTGTCTGACCCCGGAGTTAAAGTGAAGGGAATTCCCTGGGACCAATCGATTGACATGATCCCCCACCGTTACCTCGATTTCCCCGTCCAATACGTAGACGAATTCCTCTCCCTCATGTTGATACCCTACCCCTTCATGGTCCTGCAGCGCATCCACGTTGACGCGAAAAGCCTTTAGATGTTTTTTTTCCGCTCCTGGTGTCAGGGTTGTATAGGCATAATTTTGCGTGCGTTTCTGGTAGGCCCGGACACGGTCTTGAGTGGCGCCGGCCTGTTCTTTGAGCAGTACCCCCGAGTCGATCTGTAAGGCCCGTGATATCTGCAGCATGGTTCCCACAGGTGGCGTTACCTCGCCGGACTCAACCTGTTTCAGGTAAGCAATACTGCACCCCGTGTCGTTGGCGACCTGCTCCAGCGTGATTTTCTTTTTTCGCCGAACGTCAGCGATCCTTTTGCCCAGCGACAGGGACTCCGTCTTTTTCTTTCCCGGCATAGAATTCCTCCAAGAGGTCCTCACACAAGGTGAAGGGGTCGGTCTGTTTGTCCACCAGCCCGTCGATCATGGCATCAAACGAGGGCAGTGCTTGTAGCCTGTCAATGATCTCGGTGGTCACCGTTTCTTTAATGGTATCCGTCAAGTCTTTCCACGCCCGCTTTCGAAGGCGTTCGCGGAGACATTTCCGGTCTCCGCCGAAGAGAAACGCCTTGTGGTTTTCCACCTGGGACAAAAGCTCCGAGATCCCGCGATTTCGAACCGCTTCCGTTTCCACAATCGGTGGAAGCCATGTCCCGTTGGAATCGTTCATTTCCAACATGGCGTTTAAGTCGTTTCGGGTTCGCTCCACACCCTCTCGGTCCGCTTTGTTTATCACAAATATATCGGCCACCTCAAGAATTCCCGCCTTGATGGCTTGGATGTCGTCTCCCATGCCCGGGATGACGGTGATAATGGTGGTATGGGCCGTGGTTACGATGTCGACTTCGTCTTGGCCGACCCCGACGGTCTCTACCAAAATGATCTCTTTTCCCATGGCATCCAACACGTCGATAATGCTTTGTGTGGAGCGCGTAACCCCCCCGAAATGACCGCGGGTGGCAAGACTTCTTATGAAAACCTCCGGATCGGTACCATGTCGCTGCATGCGAACCCGGTCGCCGAGCATGGCGCCGCCGGAAAACGGACTGGTGGGATCCACGGCCAGCACCCCGAGGCGCTTTCCCTCGGCACGAAACTGTTGGATCATCTGGTCCACCAAGGTGCTCTTGCCGACACCGGGAAAACCGCTGATGCCGATCACGTACGCCTTTCCGGTGTGGGGATAGAGGGCCTTCAACACGGTTTTGGCCGCAGGGATGCCGTCATCGATATCCCGAATCAATCGGGCCGCCGCCCGGACATCACCGTTTAAGACCCGGTCCACTTGATGTTGTTGTTCCATCATGGATATTCCCAAAAAGAGGAAAATCTGACTTCCAACGAACTTAGCCAAACGTGATCTACTTTTTGAAAACGTGACAGGTTCGGGACGGTCTCAGATTTCAATGGGGCTAACTGTTTGAAGCCGTTAGAGTCCCTTGGTTCCGTTGTTATTTTGAAATTCAATAGGCACCACATATCTTGGTAAATCCAAATGGCTTATTTGGTAAACCCGGCCGCAACGGAACTTAGGGACTCTTAAGGCTGAGTTTTAGCACCATTGAAATCTGAGACCGTCCCGAACCTTATGCGACATGCAACACCACGGTCAATCAAGTTCCTTGCTGATAGGAAGCCGCGGGACGGCTTAACCCAGCTTTTTACGATTTGATCAAACGTTGCAAATACCCGTTAAAAAACTATGCTACGACTTCCAGTCCTTCATAGGCCATAATGACCCGGGGGGTGCCGTTTTTACCTTGCAGTTTTGCATACTTGGTTGTCCTCTGCAGGATATCTCGAAGGGTCTCGTCGTCGTAGGTAGGCTCATGATGAAAAAGAACAAGAGTGTCTACCCCGGCTTCGACAGCCAGTTCGACGCCTTTAAGCGAGGAGCTGTGTCCCCAGTCTTCCTTCTGGAAGGCCTCCACCAAGGTATACTGTGAGTCGAATATCAACACGTTTGCCTGGGAAAAAAAGGAGATGTACTTGGCCATTTCGGCGCTGTCCAAATTCATGAACTCCGTGTCCGTCGCATAGACGGCTGTTTTATCACCTTTTTGTGCCCGATAACCGAAAGCGCCCCCGGGATGGTTCAAAGCGATACCCGACACCTGAATGTCGTCGATCGGGACGGTTTCTCTTTCGGCCAGTGAAATGAACTCAAGTCGGGCCTGCATGGCGTCCAGGGGAACCGGGAAATAGTGCGGGTTTTGTTGGATGGACAGCCGTTGTCGCGTGTCCGACTCGGCACTGTAGATGAAAATCCGATTCCCCGGAACAAATGCGGGCAGAAAAAACGGGAATCCTTGTATATGGTCCCAATGGGTGTGACTCAAAAAAAGATGGCATGTGCCGTCGCCCCTGCCGAGATTGCCGTTCATCAGGTGGGCGCCGAGGGGTTTCAGTCCTGAACCGGCGTCAAAGATTATGGGGTCCCCGCCGGTATCCAGTTCTACGCACGGCGTATTGCCACCATAGGTGGCGCCGATATGTCGGGGCAACCGATCTACGAAACGCCCTAACGCATCGTCTGTGCACAGGCCGGCTTCCAAGGCCCGTTTAAGGGCTCGAAGGATCTTGCTTCTTATATTTTCCGAGGTCAAGGGACTTGGAATCGAACCCCTGACTCCCCAAAACTTAATGCGCACTGATGTCTCTCCACAGAAACCGGGAGCCCTGCAGGCCCTGTCAGGCCATATTCTCAAACGGGAAAAAGGCCGCCACTTGACTCTTTTTCCCGAACATAACAAATGGACACGACAAAGGTCTTACCATACTATCCGGCCAAGCCCAAGGTCCCTTTTTGTATTCCCAACCCGCAAATGGCGTCACGAAGGAACAGCCGCTGTCCATAAAAGGGCCATAAGAGCAAGCGCACGCCATGAATATGGATGCGGGCATGTTTAATCCATTCTTGTCGGGTCCGGTTGCCCGCCGGGGTCAGCGAACACAACAGGAGATCCGCCATACGGCGTGCCGTCCGAGGGGACAAGAAAGTCCCCAGGGCGTTGAGGTCTTCAAGCCGGTCGATGGATGACGGTTGATACTCTGGCTGTTGTCGGGTAACCCCGGCAGCCAGTTTGTCCGCCGCCAGGATGTTTCGTATACGCGTGGCGGGAATGAAAAAGCGTAAGGGGGTCGGCTCGGTCTTTTTCGTTGTTCCGAGGGCATAGGGGTTAATGAAGGTTTTCAGGTCTTTAGTGGTCTTCAACGTCTCCCCGTTGGTTTGGATTTGTCCCCGACATACCCAGAACGGGAGGTAAATGGTGTCCGCCTTGCCGTTTCCGGGTATCTGGGCGACCTCGAATTTCACCGGCCTGAAGCGTCCTCCTTGCTCAATCCAGGCCCGCTTGCAGGTTCGGCACAAATGGACGACGTCAAACTGATTTAGCGGAAGATCCCAGCCGCAATTCGGACATTTGAAAGCGATGAAGGCCACGTTTCCAAAATCGACGGCCGGTTGGTTCTGCGCCCTGTCTGCCCACATATCCTGCCATTCTACCGGGGTCAGTACTCGGGTGACCGTATTGGCCACGGCGTCAACCACCAGAATACGGGCGTCTGATCCCATAGAAAGCCGCATAATCCAAAAAGGAAAATAGATCACACCGTAGCGTTCGCCCACCAGCCGGGTCCGTTCAAAATGGACCCGGATGGTGGTTTCGTCCAGCCCGACGTCTCGAATCATCGCTTCCGGGTTGACGGCGTCCTTCAACGGAAGGTCCACCTTCATGACGGTACCGGCGGCGGACATGCGGGTGCGATCGAAAAACGGTAGGGTCAAGGCGCCCGGTCGAATGCCCAGGGTCCGCAGACCCAGATCGATGCCGTGATATGCGGGAAACGTGCGATCCAGGTGTTTGGACTTGAGTTCCTTGACGTGGTGCTCGTTTCTGTCCTTGCCGAAAATCCACCGGTAGACCGTGCCCTTGACGCGCCAATAGGGAGCAAAACAGAGTTGTTTTTCCCCCAAAAGGGCTTTCTTGGCCCCGAGGCTCTTCAGGACGTTTCGCAGGGCTTTCTTCATTTGAGGCACGTTCTCTCGGGGTTCTATATAATGGCGAAGAATACCGGAACGCCCCGTGACGTGGAGGGAACTACCACAATAGGTGCAATGAACCACCGTACTTTCTTCTTCGAAAGAAATTCGGGCACCGCATTGCGGGCAGTGGATGGAGACAGAAAGGTCCATAAGGTAGCAGGTCTTCGGCGAGACCTTTGCATAACCTCGTTTCGCTCTTTGGTATGAGGTTTTTGACCCATGTGCGGCTCGCTCACTAAATCGCGAGAACTCGGCCTACGGCCTCAAACAGGCTCACGATTTGCCCACTTTCATGGGCCGTTCGCTTCGTCCGAATGGGTCCCCAAAAACCTCATAATCGTCGCTTTCCAAGGTTATGCAAAGGTCTCTCGGCTAAACGGGGGTGCGCCGGTTTCCCAAACCGGCATCCGGTAGGGGCTAGGACATTTTCTCCCCGCAGTTATTGCAAAAATTGGCCTCGGGCAAAACCTCGGCCTGACAGTTGGGGCACCGGACCTGGGGCTTTTCCACTTTCGTACCGCAAACCATACAGAAGGAGGCTTCCGGCGGCAGATCTTTGTTACAGGCGTGGCAGCGATTAACAACCACCAGTTGGTGTCCGCAACTCGGGCAAAACCGATTTCCCGCCGCCACAGCGGTGTGACACCGGGGGCACGCACTCGTGGGTTTGGCGGGGCCTTCGGCCATGGACTGTTGAAGGATGCCCGGAAGCATCATCCCCAAGCCGGCGCCGACCCCCAATCCAAGGCCTTCCGATGCCCCGGTACCCCCGCCGCCTCCGGAAACGGCGGCATCCCCCATCGCCTTGGCGGCCTTGAATTTAAGAAATCCGTCCAGATTTTGTACTGCCTGCATGCCGCTACGTTCGTCGATCATTCGCTGTACATCTTCCGGGGGGGTGATGGAATTGACATACAGATCGACCAGTCCGATTCCGTACCGCTCAAAATCCTGGGTTACCCGACTTTTCAACGCTATTGCCAACTCGTCATACAGACGGGGCAGATCGAACATCGTATCCAGTGTTTCTCCCAACAGATCGTTCAAGCGGGAGACAATGACATCTCTGAGGTATTCGGATATGGCGGTGGTGTCAAAGATGCCGCGGGTCCCCACCAGGGTGTTGACAAATAAGATCGGTTGAATCACCCGCATAGTGTAATTGCCGAATCCTCGAAGGCGGACCAGCCCCAGCTGGGAATCCTTAAACGCCACCGGGTCCTTGGTCCCCCATTTCAAGTCCGTAAATATCTTTAAGTTGACGAAATAGACCTCTGCTCGAAAGGGGCTTTTGAATCCGAAGGGCAGGCTCAACATTTTGGTGATGAGCGGCAGGTTCAACGTTGACAAGGTATGACGGCCGGGACCCAGGACATCCAGGGCCTTGCCGTCCCGAAAGAAGACCGCGGCCTGGTTTTCTCGGACGATCAACTGGGCCCCCATCTTGATGTCTCCGGACCCCTCTTCCGGGATGCGGTGTACCATCGTTTGGCCAGTATCATCAAACCACTCAATCACTTCCATGAATTGACTCATTTCCACCTCCGGCTGTGAAGGACTTTCGGATCTTATCCCCGGTTTATCAATCAATCTTTGGACAAGGCAGAATCAGACGAGAACAGACCAGACGAGAACAGGGCGGTTCTTTCCCGTACCTGGTTTTCAAGCAGCGAAATGCCGGTGGCAAGCGGCTCAAGCGATGGCCCCGTTATCTCCGCCGGCCCGGTCGCCGCCAGGGCCCGGACATGATCTTGGACGGTGTCCACGGCTTCGGCCAGCGCGAGGTCAAAATCATAGAGCCTTCGGATGCGACCTTCATCCGCCTTGACGGTTGCAAAAAGGCCTGAATAGCCGTAACTGGCATACCGTATGGCATCAGCGGTGCCGTGAAGCCGTTGTTCCAGTCTGCCCAGCGTGGCCAAATGTTCCAGCCGCCCGCCCTGCTGCGTCTGAAAGACAAGCCGGTCTATCCCCTTGGCCGCAGCATCAAGCCGCTCGGCAAGGGCTTGGCGAAGTTGTTTGTCCCCTTCTCGGAGGGCTTCCTTGTCCTGATAGCTCTCAATGCCCGGAACCAACCGAGCCAGCTTTTTCAATCCATCACCGACGTTCTCTTTCGTTCCCATGGTCTACCTCGCTTGAACGCTAGGTTAAAAAGGTCTTCTCTACTAAATCGGCAATACCGTCGATATCCTCAAGCGCAAAACACGGGACATCAGGACGAAGGGGGGTGTCGGAAACAAAGGCCACCAAGGTCGCATCATTCGTGCACAGGGGCGTTTTATGTACCCCGCTCCGAAAAACCTCAATCTTGGGCCACGGTTGCTTTTTGTAGCCCTCCGCCAGGACCAAGTCCATGTCCAGAAAATAGCGATCAATCAGGTCTTCCAGCGTTTCTTCGGTGGTTACGTCCCGAACGACCGCGACCTTTTTCGGTGACGAAATGGCTACTGTGGATGCCCCGGCTGCTTTGTGCCGCCAGCTGTCTTTGCCTTTATGGTCGATATCAAACCCGTGCACGTCATGCTTGATGGTGCCCACCGTGTAACCT
>Ga0180435_10004458_pt1 | contig 13799 bp, 10 predicted proteins | sample SS_ome_3_FD_132467 | JGI IMG/M metagenome (GOLD analysis project Ga0180435, IMG submission 132467) | Hypersaline lake sediment archaeal communities from the Salton Sea, California, USA - SS_3_S_1 metaG | ecosystem: Environmental > Aquatic > Non-marine Saline and Alkaline > Hypersaline >... | reverse complement strand
GTAGTTTTGCCCATCCACGGGTGGCTGAGTGCCGTCAACCGTGACGTACTCCTTTCCGAAACGCTCTGCGGCCAGTTCTGCCAGGCGTTCACGCAATGCCAGCGAATACTCTGTGGCCGTCATACCCTTCATGCCGGCATATTCTTTCGCATCCGCATCCACCATGACCCACAAGCCCGGCTCCGGTGGTTGCGGGACAGGCACAGCAACAGGCGGTGCTGGTTTGGCCGCAGCAACCACCTCTTTTTCCGGGAGCTTGGCTGGCGGGTCCTTCTTCGCCACGGCCACAGGCGGCCTTGGTTGTTCAAGTTGAATCGGACGGGTTTTGACCGCAGCAGGCGGCGGGATCTCTACTGCCGCGGCAACGGTCGGTTCAACGGCTACTACCGGGGGTGGCAGCGTAACGGCGGCCACCTGGATCTCTTCTTCAGCCTCCTGCTGTGCCATGCGCAATTGGACTGGATCCTTTTCAGCTGACTGCGCTGCATCCTGCTGATTCAAGACTTCGACATTCGTATCGCCGGGCTGGGAGGTTTGTGCCTGCGGAACGAGGAGACCGGCCTCCTCCTTTCCTGCTCCCTGATCCACGACATTCACATCGCTGTCTGAAGGGGCTGGATCGGGGAAGAATCGGGGCACCAATACCAGGCCAACACCCAAAACAATGAGGAGGACCGAGGGATTGGAGACATCCACCTTGATACCAAACCCTTCCACCTTGTTGCTCGGCGCCCCGTCCTTGTGCGTCTTGCCTGCCAAAAAGATGTACAGCCCAAATCCGATTAAGACCACGCCGATGATGGTCAGTACCGTATCGAAAGACACCGTATCCTCCTGATCCTTAGAAGTTGCTGTTTGGAATGAAGTTTAGCAGGCAAAACACCCGGCAATTCGCCGCCATAAAAAAACCGGGCAGTGAACTCTGCCCGGCTTTTCTGTGCATACAGCTGCGCTGAGCTTACTCGGCCATTTCAAGATCGTCCTGCACGGCATCGATACCCGCCTGGGCGCACATTTCATCGGTCTCACCGCTTGGTGCGCCCGATACGCCAACACCACCGAGCAGGGAACCGCCTACTTCGACCGGCAGGCCACCCGCAGACATGATCAGACGCGGCTGACGGCCGATTGGCGTACCCGCCCGGTCAGCCATCGCGGAAGTTGCTGCATTGAACATCACTGCAGTAAACGCCTTGTCCCGACTGATTGGCACAGTGATAGGTGCGGCAATGGTGTCACGTATGATGACCTGCTCGGTACCGTCGCGATCCACCACGGTTACCGCGATCTGAATACCTTCTTTACGGCATGCCTCGATGGCCGCGTTGGCTATGCTCTGTGCGGTCTGCAGGGTCAGACGCTTCACGTTAACCATCATCGCATCATCTTCTGCGTGCGCTTGACTGAACGCCGTGCTCGCAATCAACGCGGAAAAAATCAATGGGCGAATTTTCATGCTTTCCTCCTGGGGTGGAATCGGTGCTGTTTGGGTAATTGTTTTCTCAGACCAAGGACGCGTAATACCGTCCACTTATTCCGAACCAGATTGACGCGGCCCCGGGAACTGGTCAACCGTACTTTTTCTGAACATATTCCAACACGATCTGCTGGAATTCAGCTGCAATGCTCTCGCCTTTCAACGTGACCGTCTTCTCTCCATCCACGTAGACTGGTGCAGAGGGCTTCTCGCCGGTACCCGGCAGGCTGATGCCGATATTGGCATGCTTGCTTTCGCCCGGCCCGTTGACCACGCAGCCCATTACTGCCACGTCCATTTCTTCCACACCGGGATACTGGGTACGCCACACCGGCATCTGCTCACGCAGGAAGGATTGGATGTCCTGCGCCAACTGCTGAAAATAGGTGCTGGTGGTGCGGCCACAGCCAGGACAGGCGATCACCTGTGGCATGAAGGCGCGCAGCCCCATGGACTGCAGAATCTCCTGGCCAACCCGGACTTCCTGGGCCCGATCACCGCCTGGTTCGGGAGTCAGCGAGATACGAATGGTATCTCCAATCCCCTGTTGCAACAGCACTGCCAGCGCCGCGGTAGAGGCGACGATTCCCTTGGACCCCATGCCTGCCTCGGTAAGGCCCAAGTGCAAGGCATAATCGCAGCGATCCGCCAACATCTGGTAGACGGCGATCAAATCCTGGACGCCGCTCATCTTGCAGGACAGGACGATGCGATCACGTCCCAAGCCGATTTCCTCGGCCTTGGCAGCACTCTGCAGCGCGGAGGTCACCATCACCTCGCGCATCATTTGATCGGCATCGAGCGGATCATCTGAGCGGGCGTTCTCGTCCATCATGGAAGCCACCAGCCCCTTGTCCAGCGACCCCCAGTTGACACCGATTCTCACCGCCTTGTCGTAACGAATTGCCGCCTCGATCATACTGGCGAACTGCGCATCCTTTTTCTCGCCACTGCCGACATTACCGGGATTAATACGGTACTTCGCCAGCGCCCGCGCACAATCCGGGTACTGTTCGAGCAAGCGATGCCCGTTGAAATGAAAATCACCGACAAGGGGCACGCCCACTCCCTGCCTGTCCAGCGAGTCCCGGATGGCTGGAACCGCTTGCGCTGCGGCCTCGTTGTTGACCGTGATACGTACCAGTTCGGATCCCGCCCGCGCCAACGCCGCCACTTGCTGAACGGTAGCGGCCACATCGGCGGTATCAGTATTTGTCATGGACTGGACCACTACCGGCGCGTCGCCGCCAACGGTAACGTGGCCCACCCGCACCCCAACGGTACGGTGACGCTCAATCGGGTGACTCATGAATTACTCACAATGACTGACAAAGTTGGCATTTTAACGCGTCGCGATGGCCCACCCCAGCTTTCACTTGCCAGGGCAACATCCCGATGAATGCATAAAAAACCCGATGCCAGTTAATGGCATCGGGCCGGAAACGCGAACTGGCCTGCTATTTGAGCCGATTGATCCCAAGCAGGCTAAGGATATATTTCTCGTAGATCGGCTCGGAAGTCCCTTTCTTCATTTTGCGCATGAAGTACTTTTCGAACGCGATCTTTGCCATGTGCACCCACTTGCCCTTTTTAAACCACGCAACATTGCGCGGCGGAATCTGCGGCAAAGCAACGAACGCAGCTCCCGTGTCCCCCATATCGGCCAGGCAGATGGCATTCCAGGTGGCTTTCTGGTCCGGCATCCCCCCTTTCAACTCGTTGCTGATGTTATGGACAATCGCAGACACCATGGATTCGATCATGTATCCAGTCTTGGGCGCACCGGTCGGCACGGGGGTGGCCTCCACCGGCGGGATCGCGATACACACCCCTGCGGAATAGATGCTCGGGTAGGTCGGATTGCGCTGGTGTTCGTCAACAAACACGAAACCACGCGGATTACACAGTTCCGGCACATTCATCACCGCATCGACACCTTTGAATGCCGGAAGCATCATCGCCATGTCGAATTCGACGACATGATCAGCCTTCCTCTGGCCGTCATCACCATATTCCTCGACAGTCAGCCTGTTCTCTTCCACCTTCGTGGTCTTGGCATTGGTGATCCATTGAATATGGTGACTGCGCATTTCCGACTCGAGCATACCCTTGGAGTCGCCGACACCGCCAAGGCCCAAATGACCTATGTAGGGCTCAGAAGTAACGAATTTGATATGAACTTTGTCACGCATCCTGCGTTTACGCAGGTCGGCGTCCACGATGAAGGCAAACTCATAGGCGGGACCGAAACAGGAGGCAAAAGGCATGGCGCCGATGACGATGGTGCCGCTACCGGCTTCGAGCAGTTTCTTGTATTGCTCATAGGCGCCTTCCGCATGATTCACGGTGCAGATCGAATGACTGTTGCCTTCCGGCCCGGAACCTTCGACTTCCTCGAACGCAAGGCGCGGCCCCGTGGCAATCACCAGGTAGTCGTAATCCAGGTTCTCACCACCCTGCAACTCGAGCCTCTTGTTGTCAGCATCGATCTTGTCGCATCGCGCGGCAACGAAATTGATGTTTTTCCGCTCCAGGCGCGGTGCAATATCGAAAGTAATGTCGCCGCGAGCACGCCAACCGACGGCCACCCAGGGGTTTGACGGCACAAACTGAAAATAAGGGTTCTCGTTGACCACGGTGATCTGGTGCTCGTTGCCCAGCTCGGCGCGCAACTCATAAGCAGCCGGCATGCCACCGGTACCCGCACCCAGTACAACAATGTGAGCCATTTAGCCTCCTCCAAAGCATGTACCACAATGCCAGGCTTGTTGTTACGGCCTCAAGACATGAACACAAGCCATAGGTGTCTGGTTGATGCGCTAATGGCATCGGTTACTGCCCCCGATATTGCTTCGGGTTAACGTTTCAACCGTACCACAACGATTTGCTCGACGTCAGGCGGACATCCCCCAACAAAAAACGGCACCCGAAGGTGCCGTTTTTTTACGCGTTCCTACTGTCTGGTCGAGTTACAGGTCGCCATTCACGCCTGCATCGACAATGCTGTAGATGGTATCGCGCACCTGTTCGGCCAACGGCTGTAGTTCCGGCGGCAAATCCACGGCATGCAGCATCATGTCCATGTTCATGGTCACCAGCCAGCCGTGTCCGTCAGCGTCCTCGATGACAGCGATACGGCACGGCAGGAAGCCGGCAAAAATGATGTTGTATTCCACCATCTTCTTGGCGATCAGGGCGTCGCAGAATGCCAGGATGCGCATGTAGCGAGCCTCTTCACCCATCGCCTCAACCTGCTCGGACAGAGGAAGGTCGGCCACCAGTTTGAAATTCAGCCCATTGGCGCGCAGCTTCATGGAGTCGATCGCATCGTCAACGGTGACATCCTCGGCCAGTTTGAATCGCTGGATACTGGCATTGACCATCTGCTGGGCGATCGCCTTGTCGAAGGCTGGAGTATCAATCGGTTGTTTCTTGCCTTCCGCCATCGCACTGCTGGAAATCAACAACGCCAATACTACTAACCAGATATTTTTCATTTGACTTTCCTCTCTTAATCTCAAAAAAATCCGTGAAGCCCAGCGGACCGCACAATGCCTAACCGGGGCCGGGAAAACCTTGCGTATATGGACGCAAGCAGGCCTTGTTTATTCCTTGTCATCAACCAGGAACGTTTCCGGCTCATTTTCGCGGGTCGACGTCTTCGCCAGCTTGCTCCACATCCATCCCTGCGATTGCACCTTGCCTGTTTTCACGTATTGCAGAGCAGGCCCATGGCAAAGGTTCCATTGCAGGCGTGAAAACACCCCCTTTGCACCCACCACAAGCAAACGGTCCCCCGTGTGCAACAGGGTCTCTTCCTCCGGCAACAGCAGGTATTCCTCGCCCCGCTGCACGAGCAACACGATAGCCGGCAGCGTTCGGTCACGTAGCCACGGGTCACGCAGCACTTCACCGATCTTCACCTCTTGCCCGGAAACCTCGGCCTGGCAAACCGCGCCAGCAGCTTCTTTGTCGATCAGCAACTCCTCGATCGCCGGCACATTGTTGTTGACCAGGGCACTGATTCGGCTGACCAGTTCGCAGGCCCAACTGTCATCCTGGTGCATTGCAAGGAAACTGAACTGGTGCAGCATCGGCGTACCCAAAAGCACCCGGATTCGGTCGGCAATGATCGCGCTCGGATGCATCACCATGTCTGCCTGGACCGCATCAATGATGGCCTGGTTTTCCGAATTATTCTGCCGCACCACGACGAAGACCTGCGGCGCAATATCGCGCGCGGTCATGGCAATCGACAGGTTGTCGGTGTCATCGTCGGTACCGGCAACAAGCCCCACCGCGCGATCCAACCCTGCTTCCATCAAGGTATCCGCTTCGGTACCGACGCCATGTACCCACCCCTCGGGGGGAGCGCCGGTAACATCCGGGCGCGCCTCGATCACAACGACCTGCAGCCCCTCTTTGACCAGACGAGCCGTCATGGCCTTGCCGAAACGACCGTAGCCACAGACCACCCAAAGCCCCTCGTCGGGCGGGTAGACAGGCTCCTCCAGGCGCGTGTTCTGCTCGCCACCCAGCCAACGCTGCAACAGGTACAGGCAGGGCGTATGAAATGCGGTTCCGAGATACATGGAAAAGGTATCGAACGGATCAACGATGTGATCGGTACCGAACGAAGCGAGGTTGGCCTCGATATCGCGGGAGTCCGCCCGGCAAATCACCTTGATTTCCGGGTGCAGAAGCTTGCTGGTGATCGCGATCTTCAGGTTGGTTTCGTTATCGTCCGTTACGGCCACCACCCCGGCACAAGCGGGATGAGGCAAGCCCGCCTCCTGCAGGTGCAATGGCTTGCGCGCATCTGCGCTCAACGCCGGCACATAGTCCCGCAGGTTCTGTAGCTGGATCAGGCTGGTGCGCTGTTCGTTGCTATCGATCACCACGGCATGCTGGCCACGGTCCGTCAAGGCTCGCACCAGCGTCTGGCCCGTTTCCCCATAACCACAGATCAGGTAGAAGGGTTCGCGCATGTGGCTGATACGTCTTGCGAAACTGCGCTCGGCCAAGGCGCGTTGGAAGGTCTTGTCCTGCACCAGCGACAGAATCGTACCCAGGGCGTAAATCCAGGCGACCACGCCCGCGTAAAGCGAAAGCGTCACCCACAGGCGCTGCGCATCGGTGAAAGCATAGGGTATCTCGCCAAAGCCAATGGTGGTGGACATGAAACTGACGAAGTAGAACGCATGGAAGATGCTCATGTACCAGGTGTTGCCCTGGGGATCCTCGCCGGGAATCAGGGTAAGCCCCAGTATTGCTACCGTGTACACCGAGATCAGCGTCAGCAAGGGCTGACGCATGCGGCGCAGGAACAGGAAAACGATGTTGTCCATCGTGGCGTCGGCTTCCGCTGATCAGCGGCGCAGCATGACCGTTTCGATAATGAGCAGCACCACCGAAATCACGTTCGCCAGCAAGGCACCACCGGATAACGACACGATGCTCGCGGTCACCGTTGGTGTCAGGCCGTCGCCACCCCCGTGCACCGCCATTGCCCACAGGATGGACGCCGCCAGCAACTGCAAAATCGCCACCAGGCTGGTGGCCAGCAGGACGGCTCCCATCTGGCTACGGTCACCGAACTTGAGCACCGTCGCAATGAGATTGACGACCACTACCGCAAATAGCTCATACACATGATGATGATCGGGATTATCGATATCGCCGACGAAAAACCCGAAGTTCAGGGTCAATGCCAGAACGATGAAGAAACCAAAGACAACTTTTTCCGGGTTCATGTGTGCTCGTAATAGATTTGTTGTTAGAAACAGGACAGCGTTTTCCGAATCGCGGCCACCGGTCAAATCCTAGCCCGAATAAGCGCCTCACGCACAGTTTGAAGTACCCGGGTCAACCCTGATTGTTACCAAAGGTAACAACTGCTAGCCTGCTTGCATGCCGCAAGCCACGCCCCCCCACCGTCTCGACCTGCCACTGTTGCTAGGCCTGCTGGCCTTGTTGCTGTTCGCCTCACCGTTGACCGATTGGCTGGCGCGTCTGCAACTTGCCTGGTACGTGCCCTACGGCTTCTGGGCCCTGGTGGTTCTGCTGGCAGCGTTGGTGGCTGGGAGGAATCGCCGCAATGAGCCATGACCTTGCGACCCTGTTTGTCGTCGGTCTGGGCTACCTTGGGCTGCTGTTTCTGGTGGCCCATCACACGGACCGGGGAAACATCCCCTCGCGCTGGATATCGCACCCGCTGACCTACACCCTCTCGCTGGGTGTATATGCCACCTCCTGGAGCTTCTACGGCAGCGTCGGTTACGCGCATGAACAAGGGTTCATGTTCCTCACCATTTACCTGGGAGCAACCCTGGCGTTCATCCTCGCCCCGGTGTTGCTGCAGCCCATTCTGCGCCTGACCCGCGATTACCAGCTGACCTCGCTGGCCGATCTGTTGGCGTTCCGTTACCGCAGCCAGGCAGTCGGCGTGCTGGTGACCCTGTTCATGCTGTTCGGCACCCTGCCCTACATCGCGCTACAGATTCGCGCGGTTGCTGAGTCCATGCACGTCCTGACCCAGGAAGCGCCCCCCAACCTGATCGCACTGGTGTTCTGCATCACCTTGACACTTTTTGCCGTGCTGTTCGGCGCACGCCATCTGTCCTCCCGGGAAAAACACCGCGGCCTGGTGGCAGCCATCGCCTTCGAATCCCTGGTCAAACTGCTGGCGCTGCTGGCGATAGGCCTGTTCGCCCTGAGTAACGTGTTCGAAGATACCAGCGGCCTGAGCGCCTACCTGCAGCGCAACCCGGAGGCCTTGCAGGCCCTGTACGCACCAGTCGGCGAGAGTCCCTGGATGGCACTGATTTTCCTGTCGTTTGGCGCCGCATTTCTACTGCCACGCCAGTTCCACATGCTGTTTGCCGAAAACCTTGACCCGCGGGCACTGAGAACAGCCAGCTGGGCCTTCCCGGCATTCCTTTTGCTGCTCAACCTGCCAATTCCGATCATTCTGTGGGGTGGCCAGTACCTGGAACTGGACATGCACCCGGATTACTTCGTGCTGGGCATTACGCTGATCAACGGCCCTTCCTGGCTGTCTTTGCTGGCCTTTATCGGCGGCCTGTCTGCCGCCAGCGCCATGGTGATCGTCACCAGCCTGGCATTGGCCTCGATGAGTTTCAATCACCTGCTGTTGCCGCTCGCCCACCCCGACCCCGCGATGAATTTATACCGTTGGATCCTGTGGGGCCGACGCGTTCTGATCGCAGCAGTCATCATGGCCGGTTACCTCGTATACATGACCCTTCAGCACAAACAAGGGCTGGTGCAGCTCGGGCTTATCTCCTTTGTCGCGGTCGCACAGTTCCTGCCGGGCATCGTCGGCCTGCTGTACTGGCGGCGAGCCACCCGCTGGGGTTTCCTGGCCGGCCTGGTCGGCTGTGCTGCGGTGTGGACCGTAACCCTGATTGCCCCCCTGATGTACGACTCCGGAGTGCTGCTGGTCGATATCCCTGTCGACAGCTGGGTAGCCTGGAGCGGCATGCACAAGTGGGCCTTTGCAACCTTTGCCTCGGTCGGCTTGAATGCAATGTTGTTCGTGCTGTTCTCGCTCGTCACGCGCCAGAGTCCGCGCGAGACAGACGCTGCGCATGCCTGTTGCAGTGACCTGCTGGTACCGCTCGACGGCGTGGTGGCCGCCGGCTCTCCGGCTGATTTCCGTGTCGGATTGGCCGAGACCCTGGGCCGCCCCATGGCAGAGCGTGAAGTTGACCAGGCACTGTCGGATCTGAACATGCACCCCGGGGAACGCCGATCCAACGAACTGCGACGGTTGCGCGAACGCATCGAGCGAAACCTCTCCGGGCTGCTCGGCCCGCAGTTGGCCCACATGATCGTCAACCGTCGACTGGTCATGGACCATCATGCCAAGAACGCGCTGGCGGACTCCATGCACTACGTGGAAGAACGCCTGGAAGCCTCCCGCTCACAACTCCAGGGACTAAACGTCGAGTTGGACAACCTGCGCCGCCTGCATCGGCAGATCCTGCAGGACCTGCCGCTCGGGGTATGCGCAACCGACCACAGTGGTCGTATCGTGCTGTGGAACCTTGCGCTGGAAATCATCAGCGAGCTACCGGCTCGCGACGTCGCGGGTTCCCAGGTAGAGGAGTTGCCGCCGCCATGGGGAGAACTGTTGAGCGGTTTCGCGCGCGCCAGCGAACAGCACGTTCACCGTCTTCAGGTTCCGGTTGCCGGCAAACCCCACTGGTACAACCTGCACAAATCACTGTATGCCGAACCGGATTTGCGCGACGTGGAAAGTGCCCCCGGGATGGTCATGATCGTGGAAGACCTGACCGACCTCGGCCAGCTCGAAGCCGAGCTGACCCATAGTGAACGCCTGGCCTCCATAGGACGCCTCGCAGCAGGTGTGGCACACGAAGTTGGCAACCCGGTTACCGGCATCGCCTCACTGGCGCAGAACCTGCGCGATGAAAAGGACCCGGAAGTGGTGCGTGAGTCAGTCGAAGACATCATCGGACTGACAAAGCGTATCGCAAACATTCTGAAAACCCTGCAAAGCTTCAGCCGGGGTGGCCTGCACCTGGCGCAGCATGAAACCTTCCCGTTATGCGAGGTGGTTGGCGAATCCCTGCACCTGGTCGAACTCACCCAGAAACACCGTCAGATTCAGTTCGTCAGCAACTGTCCCGGCGAACTGGAAATGGCCGGCAGTCGACAACAACTGTCCCAGGTCCTGGTGAACCTGCTCAACAATGCGGTTGATGCATCACCCGATGGAGAAACGGTTACGTTGCAAGTGAGCAAGCACCACCGGGAGGTGGAGATCTGCATCGACGATTACGGCAGCGGTATTCCCGAGGAAATGCACGAAACCGTGTTCGAACCTTTTTTCACCACCAAGCCCACCGGCCAGGGAACAGGCCTGGGACTTTCGCTGGCACATCGCATCGTGGAAGAGCTTGGCGGCCGGCTGGATATTGAAACCCCTCAGCACCAGGGCACGCGCATGCGCATCACGCTGCCCCTGCAATCACCGGTAACCTCCCATGAACCACATTCTGATCATTGAAGATGAATCGGTCATCCGCAGTGCGCTGCGCCGCCTGCTGGAGCGTCATGACTACCGTGTCAGTGAAGCCGCATCGGTGGAAGAAGCCGAGAGCCTCGGCAGCTACGACCTGATCCTCACAGACCTGCGCCTGCCAGGTAAACCCGGCACCGAAGTAATCCACATGGCCGGGGATGTCCCTGTCATCATCATGACCAGCTACGCCAGCGTCTCTTCTGCGGTCGAGGCCATGAAGCTGGGCGCCGTTGATTACCTGGCCAAGCCCTTCGATCACGACGAATTGCTCCTGATGGTGAAAAAAACACTTGGCAATCGTCTGCAGCAGCGCCGTACCCAGGCGCTGCAAAGCGACGTCGACCAGACTTTCCCGGTAGACGGGATGATCGGTCGCAGCCAGGCAATGCGTGCTGTTTGCGAACGCATCCACAAGATCGCTCCCACCGACGCCACGGTGCTGATCCTGGGAGAGTCCGGTACAGGGAAAGAACTGGTCGCACGCGCGCTGCACAAGCAAAGTCACCGGGCCGACGCCCCGTTCATTGCCTTCAACTGCGCCGCAGTGCCCGAACAGGCGATCGAGACCGAATTGTTTGGCAATGTTCCTCATGAGGGTCTTTTCCACGCAGCAGATGGCGGCACCCTGTTTCTGGACGAAATCGGCGAACTGCCGTCCCCCGTGCAAGGGCGCCTGCTGCGCCTGTTGCAGCAGGATAACCCGTCAGACACATCCCAACCCGATGCACGCGTCATCGCCGCCAGCCACCGTGATATCCGCCAGCTGGTTCAGGACAAGCTGTTTCGCAGTGACCTGTACTTTCGCCTGCGGGTAATGGAACTGACCCTTCCACCACTGCGCCAGCGTGACGATGACATCATCGAGTTGGCGGTGTACCTGCTCGACCGGACCTGCAAGCAACTTGGGCGCGAATCACTCACGCTCAGTCGCGAGACCTTGTTGGCAATCCGACGTTACAGTTGGCCCGGCAACGTGCGCGAGTTGTCGAACGCTATCGAACGAGCCGTGATCCTGTGCGAAGGTAGCAGCATCACACCCGAGCTGTTGGCCATCGACCATCATGTAGGCGGGCCTGAAGCGAGTGCCGACGTGGGCGAAAAGCTCTCTTTGGAAGAGTACTTTCGCGTATTCGTGCTCGAGCACCAGGACAACATGAACGAGACGGAACTGGCTGCCGCCCTCGGGATCAGCCGCAAGACATTGTGGGAGCGGCGGCAACGCTACGGCCTGCCACGCAAACGTAACCACTGACACGATCGCTTACCTTCTGAATACGAATCGCATCGTGCACAACACCGATCTTCTAAGGGGCATCGCGCTCACGGTCATCGCCTGCTTCGTCCTTGCGGGCATGGATGCCTTGGGCAAGCACCTGATGCAAAACCTGCATCCCACCCAGGTCGTTTGGGCACGCTATACGTTTCACACCATTCTGGTCGGCCTGGTGTTTGGCATGCGGCACCGCGAATCCTTTCTGATGCCGCGCCACCCCTGGCTGCAGATCGTGCGTGGCCTGTGCCTCCTGGGTGTGACTCTGGGGATGTATTTCGCCATCCGCACCATTCCACTGGCAGACGCCACTGCCATCATGTTCCTGGCACCGGTACTGGTAACGCTGCTCGCCGGGATATTCCTCAAAGAAGCCATCAATGCCTGGCACTGGCTGGCACTGGCGCTGGGTTTTGGCGGGGTGTTGATGATCGTGCAACCCGGCTTCCGCGAACTCGAGCCAGCGATGTTGTTACCACTGGGCTCCGCTGGTTTTCTGGCTTTTTACTTCGTGATCACCCGTTACCTCAAAGGGCGCGACGGCGAACGGAGCACGCTCTTTCACACCACCGCCAGCGGCAGCATCCTGATGAGCGTGGTGGTCACCGGGTTCTGGATCGAACCATCAGCACCAGAATGGTTGTCACTGATTCTCGTCGGCCTGCTCGGTGCTTTCGGACACCTCCTTTTGATCCGAGCCTTCCATCTCGGCGAGGCCTCCAGCCTGTCGCCTTACCTGAACGCTCAGATCGTCGCAGCTGCTTTGTACAGCGTCTGGATCTTCGAAGATCCCCTGTCGCCAGGCTTTTTGGCCGGGGCTGCGCTTATTGTGTTTGCGGGACTGCTCACCTGGAAGCAGAGCCGGGGCAGCACCTGATAACCCACCGGCAAAAGTGCGTCTACTTTTCCCCAAAGCGGTCGTCAGAATTCTTTATACGCGTTTCCGCTGTCGAGCCTAAGCTGCCGTTCAGTGAAACAGAGTTATTGCCAGCGAACGGCCATAAGGAACCCTTCAAGCGCTGCGGTTTCAACCGAGTCTCTTCGTTCGAAAGCGAATATTTTTAGTCGTCAGCGCCCGCAGCGCTTATGGCCTTCCAACCGCGTTTGTCGCTTACGTTTAGTGGCGAATATAAAGATGTGCGGCGAGGTCGTAGCTCTATTGCTTTGTGAGCCACGCTCATCGCCACACTGCTTTTTACCTTGTCTGACTAAGGCATGAAGTTCAGTTCTTTCGTCCTTTACCGCCGCCGCTGCCGCCTCCGCCTCCGCCTCCTGTCGTATTCTTGATCCGGACGACAGCTGAAGGTTCACTTTCGCCGCAGGTGCTGACGGCCACCACGGAGTAATCAATGGTGCTCCAACCGACGCCCAGCCGATCCTCGTAGCTGGTTTCGTGAACATCTGCCAGGCGAATGAAATCATTGCCATCGATGCTCCAGCAGATGTTGTATTGCGTTGCTCCCTCGCTCTCATCCCAGGACAGGTAAACGGTATCCTGGCGAACCTCGGCTGTGAGCCCGGTGAGGTCATCGGGGATCATGCAATGATAGTCACCCACATCGCCATCCCGGACCGCCCAGGCGGCCCATCGTGTGGTCTGGCCGGCATCGAAATAGCCGCCGCCAGCAAAGAAGAACGGGAAGGCCTCAAAATATTCGAGATACGCCGTATTCGACCAATGGCCGTACTGGATATGGTACAAAGCCACACCATCCACGCCGATGATCGGATCATCGTAATTCGGATCGTCCGGATCTACTGAGAAATCATCTCCAATCTCGCCACCCAGGTTGTAGTGAAACATGTAGCCGAGTTCGTTGTCCCTGCATGCCTCTTCGGAATCGGCATGGCAACTGACGATGTCGTATTTTGAGGTACTGCCGGTGGGAATACCGGCACTCACCGACATGGACGCAAGCCGCCAGTCGTCGAAGCCCTGATAGCTCAGCTGGTCGGCCCACTTGACCGCTTGCTGCCACTTC
>Ga0180435_10004457_pt1 | contig 13800 bp, 11 predicted proteins | sample SS_ome_3_FD_132467 | JGI IMG/M metagenome (GOLD analysis project Ga0180435, IMG submission 132467) | Hypersaline lake sediment archaeal communities from the Salton Sea, California, USA - SS_3_S_1 metaG | ecosystem: Environmental > Aquatic > Non-marine Saline and Alkaline > Hypersaline >... | reverse complement strand
ATGCCAAGGTTATCCTTCGTGGACTGCGTGCGGTCTCTGATTTCGAATACGAGATGCAGCTGGCCAGTATGAACAGGCATCTCGAAAGTTCACTTGAGACGGTATTTCTCACGCCGAGTGAGGAGACCAGCTTTATTTCAGCATCTCTGGTTAAAGAAATTGCGCTTCATGGCGGCGACGTATCGAAATTTGTCCATAAGGATATTGTGGGTGCGCTAAATTCCATGAAGACTAAAATATCTGATTAATATCTCGGTCACCTGTCTGCTATGGTGTCCTTATATAGTGAGTGAAAGATTGTTATGGCATTAATGATTACTGATGAATGTATCAACTGCGACGTTTGTGAACCAGAATGTCCGAACGAAGCGATCAGCCCGGGTGATGAAATCTACGAGATCGACCCGGACCTGTGTACCGAGTGTGTTGGTCATTATGAGACATCGCAGTGTGTAGAAGTCTGTCCTGTCGACTGTATCCCGCATGACCCTGATCATGTCGAGTCCAAGGAAGAACTGATGGAAAAATACAAGCGCCTTACCGGTAATGCCTAGAAGCTTAGCCGGGAAGGTCCACCTTTTATAAGCCCACATTCTCAATAACGGTAAGATATCGTTTGCTCATTGATATACACTAAACTGAAGGTCAGACAGTTACCGAAATACCGATATTTTTACTTACCAGTAGAGTTGCTATATGAACAAGACTGTTCACCGAATTAGCAGTTTCATCCTACTCCTGTTGCTCACTACCGCTGTGCTCATCCAGCCGGTGGCAGCAGACGATACAATACCTAACACGCCGCAGGCTGCTGTCGCCAGTGCGCATCCCCTGGCCACCCAGGCAGGGCTCGATATCATGAGTCAGGGAGGAAATGCCTTCGATGCTGCCATTGCCGTCAGTGCCGCACTTGCCGTCGTCGAGCCGTATTCCTCCGGGATCGGTGGCGGCGGATTCTACCTGCTGCATAAAGTAAACTCGAAAGAAGACAGTAGCTTCAAGACGGGTGATACAGTTGGTCCGGCCAGCAAGCGAGGCCGTTACATCATGGTCGATGCGCGTGAGCGCGCACCATTGAGGTCGCATGCTGATATGTACCTCGATGAAACAGGAGAAGTTATCAGCAATGCATCGATCAATGGCGCGTTATCTGCCGGTATCCCGGGTCTGCCTGCGGCCATGGTCCACCTTGCAGAAAAATATGGTGAACTCACGCTGGCACAGTCTCTCGCGCCAGCTATCCGATATGCCCGTGAAGGTTTTCCTGTCGATGCACACTATCAACGCATGGCGACGTTCCGCCGTGATGCTTTTCTGCAGAATGACGCTGCCAGTTCGATATTCTTAAAGCAAGGCGAGGTGCCTGAACTCGAAACACTCATCATACAGACTGACCTTGCCGATACGCTTGAGTTGATCGCCACGTCTGGTCATGCCGGTTTCTATGAAGGCGAGTTAGCACTGAAGATGGTCAAGGATGTGCGTAAGCATGGCGGTATCTGGACGATGAAAGACCTGGCTACGTATACGATTAAAGAACGTGCACCTGAAGTAACCATCTACAAAGGCATGAAGGTAGTGGCTGCATCGCTGCCATCTTCCGGCGGTCTTGTGATCGGCGAAATCCTGAATATGCTGTCGCATTATGAGTTAAGCAAGATGGACGAGGCGCAGCGGGTCCATGTTATCGCTGAAGCGATGCGTCGAGCCTATCGTGATCGTGCTGAATACATGGGGGATCCTGATTTTGTCGACGTGCCGGTGGATCGCCTGGTATCAGAGCAGCATATCAAGCAGCTGCTGGAAACGCTCAGTCTTGAATCAGCGACAGCGAGTGATGCTCTGAGGACGGTGGCTCAACCTTCTGGTGATGGTACTGATACCACGCATTTTTCGGTGATCGACAAACAGGGCAACAAGGTTTCTGCCACGCTGTCGATCAATTATCCATTCGGTTCCTGTTTCGTACCGCGCGGTACCGGAGTGCTGCTGAACGACGAGATGGATGATTTCGTCTCCAAGCCGGGTGTGCCAAATGTTTATGGCCTGGTCGGTTCGCATGCCAATGCCATCGAGCCTGGAAAACGTATGCTCTCAAGTATGACGCCGAGTATCCTCGAGACGAAGGAGAAGGTGGCGATCATCGGTACCCCCGGTGGTAGCCGTATCATCACCATGGTGTTACTCGGCATGCTTGGTTTCTATGATGGCCAGGCGGCAGATGAGATCGTGAATGCAGGTCGTTTTCATCACCAGTATTTGCCGGATGAGATATCTTATGAACCCGGTGTGCTGCATGAAGAGCTTGTCTCTGAACTCGAAGCGCTCGGTCACAAGACGCGTGAGATGGATTATGAGTACGGCAATATGCAGTTGATCATCGTCGATAAGGAGTCGGGAGAGATCGATGCTGCATCAGATGGTCGCGGTGTCGGCAGTGCCGAGGTGCTGCAGTAGCAGCAGGTGTCTGCAAGGGTGTTTGCAGAAACTTCTGCAACCGATTATCCAGGGGGTATTTCAACCAGGGGTTATTCCAGACCGAAGCTGTTTCTGCCTTTGCCGGAGGTAAATGATTCGGCATCTTTGGCTTTTTCGATGGTACGTATGAGGTGGCTACGCTCCTGTTCAGACATGCCGTGATTGATGTAGCGGTCAGCTGATTTCATGATGTCTTCGAGGTATTTGATGCGGTAGTTATGGTTGAGTAAAGACTTCGCTATAAAGAAGGGGTCCACCATCTTGTCACGCATCTGCGCTGCCATCTTCAGCGCTGTTTCCAGTTCTTCTTCGGTCGGTTTGGACATGTTTTTTTATTATTGTTTGTTTGCTGTATTTATATACTAGTTTAAATATTTCTCCAGTTCAGGTATTTCTCTGCTTCAGATATTTACCCAGCATTATCTTGAGTGTTTCCAGGTTAACCGGCTTCGTTATCAGGTCGTTCATACCGGCTTTCAAACATTCTGCTTTCTTCTCCGGAAAAGCATCGGCGGTCAGTGCGATGATCGGCATGCTGTTATTGCCGCGTTCACGTATCGTCTTCGCAAGCTTATAACCATCAACCAGCGGCATACTGCAGTCAGTGATCAGCAGATGGTAACTGTTGTGTACGAGCATGTTTAATGCCTCCTGCCCATTTCTTGCCAGCTCCGCAGAGTATCCGAGCGCTTCCAGCTGACTCAGGATCAGCGCCTGGTTTGCCGGGTTATCTTCTGCGACCAGGATGAGATGATCCTGTTTGGCTTCGCCATTGATGGCAGCTTGTGAAGAAGGTGTCCTGCTCTCCTTTTCCATGGCTGTCTGCAGGTCGAGCTTGCCGTTGAGTTCGATCCAGAATTCACTACCTTCGCCAACCTTGCTGTTTACACCGATCTTGCCCTTCATCATCTCTATCAGCTGTTTGCTGATGGAAAGGCCGATGCCTGTACCTTCGATGTTGACGCCAGCATTGAGACGGTTGAATGGCTGGAATATATCATCCAGCTGTTTCTCGGAGATACCTTTGCCGGTATCTATGACGCATATCCTGACGATGTTGTTATCTTTCTGTAGTACTTTGAGCGAGACAGATCCATTTTCAGTATTGTATTTGATGGCATTGCCTAGCAGGTTGAGCATGACCTGCTTGAGTCGTGTGTAATCGGCAACAACATGGCCGTTGGTTTCGCTCTCGAGGTTCAGGCTCAGGTTGTTCTGTTCAATCAGCGGAGTCACCATCGAGCGGCACTCATTGAAGATGTCCTTGATATTCACCTGTTCCATCGACAGGTGCAGATGGCCTTTTTCGATCCGGGCAAGATCCAGTATCTGGTTGACCAGCTCGAGCAACATGCTGCCCGCATTGTTGATCTCGGAGAGGTGTGATTGCTGCTTGTCGTTGAGTGTCTTGTCATACATTAGCAGCTGTGTGAAACCCAGTATGGCATTGAGTGGCGTGCGTAATTCATGAGACATACTGGAGAGGAAATCGGACTTGGCCTGGTTGGCTTTTTCCGCTTCTTCTTTAGATTTCAGTATGGTCTTTTCGTGTTGTATCTTCTCGGAGATATCAAGCGCCATCGCAGCGATACCTACAATCTCGTTTTGATTGTCGGTCAGCGGCGTGATGAACCACTGGCAGACGATAGGATCGCCGGATTTTGTCTTGTTCTCCACGATGTGGCCAGTGATGGCTTCATGATTGAGCAGCTGCTCCCAGATTTTTTCTGCATCGTAGACACTGTCCCTGGGCAGGATCAGGCGCAGGATGTTCTCGTCGATGGCTTCTTCGCGAGAGTAGCCGAAAATTTTCTCTGCCGCAGGGTTCCATTCGATGATGCGCATGTCTTTGTCAAATTCGATCACGGCCAGCGGTGTTTCCTGTACATGCAGTGCCTGCTTTTGATGCATGAGCTCGATCGCGCGTTCACGGTTGTATGCTTCGAGTCGCAGTCGAATGTTCTGCTGCGTGTTATTAAAGATTCGTTTACCTGATGACAGCGAGAAAAAGATGAAGACGATGAGGACGAAAGATGTCGCGTTGGAGAAGTTTTCTCCTTCGGCCATCAGCCTGAGTACCAGTAAGGTGCTCGCTGGCACCAGGAACAGCGCCATCGCTTCCCAGCGGTACGACAGGGTAGACAGCGAGCCGGATATCACACCTACCAGGCATACGATGATAAAAGCCAGGTATTCCATCTCCGGTGAATAACCCATCCAGGGAAGCAAGCCCCAGCACAAACCGGCGACACCGGTGCCAATGAAAAATCGGATACGCCACTTGTTTTCTCTCTGTTCAGTAATGCTCTGTCTCGAGAACAGGAAGCTGTCGACGCTGCGCAGCAGCATGACCGTCAATATCATCCCCAGCCAGAGCTGGAGATTGTGTTCCGAGCTGACATGGCCGAGCAGAACAAAGTAGATGATCAGTGATATCAGTATCGATGCACTGTAGGAGAAGGGTGTGCCGCCGTACAGCAGGCTGATCTCTTCAAGTCTGATCTGCTGGTTCAGGCGCTCTTCGGCTTCTTTGCTGTGTAGGTCCATGTTGTAACAATATCCTTGATGCGTGGTTACTCACTGCCGATACCTTACTCAAATTCTTTATCGACATCTATAGTTTTAGCGCTGATGAGCGACACGAAGAGGGTAATCGCGGACTGTAACGGGAACCGGTCGCTGAGCAGGGTGCTGTTTGCTGATCTGATATGGTGTAATATTTGCAACGAATTATACTCGAGGGCCGGTCTACCGGCCCTTTTTATTGTTAGCAGATTACCAAATAGGCGCGTTGCCAGTAAGAGAAGTCCAGTCGATGGTTGATATTATCTATCAAGATGAATGTATCGTCGCGGTCAATAAACCGCAGGCGCTGCTTTCTGTGCCCGGGCTGGGGCCTGATAAGCAGGACTGTCTGATTACCCGTCTGCAACAGCTGATCCCTGAAGCAAAGGTGGTGCACCGTCTTGATTGTTATACCTCCGGTATCATGCTGTTTGCCATCGGTATCGAAATGCAGCGAGCACTGAGCCGCATCTTCCATGACAGGAAGATAGCCAAGCAATATATCGCCGTCGTGCGGCAGTGGTTTGATGAGGATGAGGGCGTCATCAAGTATCCGATGCGCTGTGATATCGATAACCGGCCGCACCAGATCGTCGATTATGAGCACGGCAAGTCTGCGATAACTTACTGGCAGGTGCTGCAACGAAATGATGGCAGCGTGCGCCTGCTACTCAAACCGGAGACCGGGCGTACGCATCAGTTAAGAGTGCATTGTGCAGCGATGGGACACCCGATCATCGGCGACGGCCTGTATGGGAATGATGAGGAAAGGCAGCCGAGGATGCTGCTGCATGCCGATAACCTCTTATTCCAGCACCCGGTCAGTGGCGAGCAGATGCATCTGTTTGCAGCGTGTGAGTTCTGAGATTCTCAGCTAAAACTGATCCCTGTCTGGCTTTGTTTATTGCCAGGAAGACACCACGCCGTGATGGAAGCGTGTGTCCCTGAAATCAAAGATAGCGCCATCAGGCGTGATTTCATGCAGCCGTAGATCATCGATGACGTACTCACCTTCTTCCATAAAATTATTATTGATGACGATGCTTCGTTGCAGCGGGTTGCTCGAATAGACATGAGCCGAGATGATGATGGCTGGCAGCTGCTGCTTGATGGAAGCAGGCAGCTCATAGAATTCGATCACCTGTTTCTCGAAAGCAGCTGGTACCGATCTGGTGGCGGGACTGATGGCAGGTTTGGCCGCTGGCTCAGGCTCTGTCGTCCCGGATGCATATACTTGTTCTGTGGGGGATGATGCCTGTTTCGTCTCAACTCCGTCATCACTTTTTATGCTGGTATCAATGACGGTTGTGGTGACGCTAGTCGGCGAGTCCGGTTGTTGATGGCTGTTGTTTTCGTCAGCGACGTTCTCAGTGTGCTCCGCTTGCGCCATTGCAGTGTCGTGGTCCATCGGTTGTTCTGCCAGGCCGTTAGCTGTCACGGGTTGCGTTGAGACTTTCGCTGGAGCTGCCGGTTCTTTATCAACGATGAAGTAGACGATGGCAACCAGGTTCAGCAGCACGGCAACGATCAGCAAGTAGGGCCAGTAGGCTTTCTTCTGGCCATGATAGTTCAGGCTGGATGAGTGCACCGTCTGAACGCCCGGGATGTCACCACGACCGCGTTCCTGTTCTGATTTCTTTAGCGCATCAAGGATATAAGACATGGCTAGCCCTGTTCTGACGGCTGCGGTGAGATAAGCGAGGGAACATCCGTTGTTGCCTGGGTATTGATATGGATGATGGTGACCGGGCCGACGATGCCATCGGCGGTGAGACCCTGCTGTGACTGGAATGACTTAACCATCGTCACCAGCGGTTCAGCATAGGTGCTGCTGATACGCTCCTGTTGTTGCCCGCTGATGATGGATATCTGCTCATCCAGCCAGCGCACGAAGCTGCCGCTGTCACCCGGTGAAACAGCCGAAGAGTAACTGCCCGGTTTCAGCCAGAGCAGGGTGTATTGCCCGTACCAGTGATCATCCAGGTCTCTCAGCCTGATGTTGTACTGTCTGTCGCCAGATGATATGGAGGCAATATCGCCATCGATACGGGTGATCGTCAGGTAGCGCTTTTCACCCATGTTATTGACCATTGTTAACACGGCAGGTCGATTGTGCTGTTTAAGGCTGTTCAGGTTTCCCTGTTTATACAGACAGCTGAGAGAGTGTGTCGTCGCCTGGCGGCAGGCAGTTACCGACGTCTTGCTGTTATATTGCTTGCCCCAGGCGCGGAACAGTGAAGTATAAGCAGCGGCCTTATCGTTGTTCATATCGTCGAGTATCTGCTTGATATCATCATAGTTCTGTTCTGCAGCAGAGGCAGAGGTTGTATCGCCTGTATCTATGGATGCGGTTATGTTGTCTGCGCCATTATCATCAATCGCAGGCTCAGCACTGTCATCAATAGTATCGATGGATGCTATGGTATATGCATCATCATCGATATCTTGCAACTCATCGCTGACCTCGTCAGGATTATTGTCTGCTCCGAGTTTGGTTGTGCCCGATACAAGAGCCGTAGGTGCGGCATCACTTGCAGGTTCATTGGCTATCTCGGTCGTGTGGTCTGTTGGATCAGGCTGCTCTAGATAGAAGAAGACGGCGATAACGAGTATGGCCAGCCCAGCAGCCGCTGCGGCAGGGAAAAGCAGTTGTCTGTTCTTCTGCTGCTGTTCGACGTTTTTCAGTTCGCCAAAAACCTCTTTTGAGGCTTTCCTGATGATCCGCGGTGTGACGTTGTACTGGTTTTCTACGTAGGCGCCGAGCAGGGCGCGATCACAGATGATATTGATCAGTCGGGGGACGCCGTTGCTGAGTTTGTACAGCAGCTTGATACTGTTCTCAGGAAAGATCTGGATATTCTGACCGGCGATGGCAAGACGATGGCTGACGTATGCCTTCACTTCTTCACGCGACAGCGGCTGCAGGTGGAAGCGGGCAGTGATGCGCTGGGCCAGCTGCCGCATTTCCTTTCGCGCGAGGATGTCCAGTAATTCAGGCTGGCCGAGGATGATGATCTGCAGCAGCTTTCTCTGGTCGGTCTCGAGGTTGGTCAGCAGGCGAAGCTGTTCGAGTACCTTGCTGTCGAGATTCTGCGCTTCGTCGATGATCAGTACCGTCTTCTCATTTTCGCGGTTGCTCTTGATGAGGAACTCATAGATGCGGTCGGTATAGGTCTTGACGCTGTTGTCGGCATCAGGGTAGTCGATATTTAGTTCATCGCAGATCGTCTCCAGCAACTCGATCTCGTTGAGCTTGGGATTCATTACCAGGGCGACGTTTGCCTGCTCGGGTATCTGCTCCAGCAGGCAGCGGCAGATGGTGGTCTTACCGGTACCGACCTCGCCGGTAAGCAGGATGCAGCCGCCTTCGCTGTTCAGGCCATAGACAAGATGTGCCAGCGCATCCCGGTGCTGGGCGGTCATATACAGATAACGAGGATCGGGCGCTATCGAAAAAGGCGCCTCTTTAAATCCGAAGTATTCGTTATACATATGTCTGCTATCAGCTTGAAAAATCGGGAAATCTGGGAAGGCCTACTATAACGTAAATCCCGTCGCGCAAATAGAGGCAGCAGAGTGGTTGCACTATCAGCCTGCCAGGTCAGATGATCACCTCAGGTTACCAGGGCATGTTGTCAGAACGCTGTCATGTGTGCATAACTGGACGGGTATATCCAGCGATTGTTACTTCACAAAGTAATCCATAACAACCCAATCCATATCGGGCCAATCTATAACGGTTTGATGCGCTACTAATTGTGCCGCATGCCTTATAATCAAACTATGCCAGCTGATAACAACAACGTAAGCAGTTCGCCTTTTCCTTGCATGATGGAACCGCTGGATCTCGGTTTTACCCGGTTGAAGAATCGCGTCATCATGGGCTCGATGCATACAGGGTTGGAGGACAGTATTGGCGGCTTTACCAGGCTGGCCAGTTTCTATGAAGAAAGGGCAAGAGGCGGTGTCGGTATGATCGTGACAGGAGGTATCTCGCCGACTTACAGTGGCAGGCTGTCATTATTTGCTTCCCAGTTCAGTTCCCACTTTCAGGTGGCGAAACACAGCAAGCTTGTCGACAGGGTACATGCCCATGGTGCCAAGATCTGTCTGCAGATATTACACGCCGGCCGCTACGCCTATCACCCGTTCGCCGTTGCCCCGTCATCACAACGCTCGCCGATATCACCTTTCAAACCCAGGGCGCTGAGCGATGCGCAGATCAAGAAGATAATCCGAGCTTACGCCAATACTGCCAGGCTGGCCAAACGTGCCGGCTACGATGGTGTGGAGGTCATGGGCTCGGAAGGTTATCTCATCAATCAGTTTATCTGCAGTAATACCAATAAACGTGATGATCAGTGGGGGGGGGATTTCGAACGCAGGATACGGTTCTCACTGGAAGTGGTGCGCACCGTACGTGATGTGGTCGGTGATGATTTTATCATCATCTATCGATTATCGATGCTCGATCTTCATGAGTCAGGCAGTAGCTGGGAGGAGATCGAATACCATGCCAGGGAGATCGAACGTGCCGGCGCCAGCATGATCAGCACCGGTATCGGCTGGCATGAAGTCAGGATTCCGACCATCGCATCGGTGGTGCCGCCTGCGGCATTCAGCTGGGTGACGAAACGCCTGAAGCAGGTGGTCGATATCCCGCTGATAACCTCCAACCGAATCAATAGTCCCGAGCTGGCTGAACAATGCCTGCAACATGGCGATGCCGATATGGTGTCGATGGCCAGGCCGTTTCTTGCTGACAGTGAATTCGTGAACAAGGCGGCGAACAACCAGTCGCCATTGATCAACAAATGCATCGCCTGTAACCAGGGGTGTCTCGATCGCGTCTTCAACGGGCAGCGTGCAACCTGCATGGTCAATCCGAGAGCGGCCTACGAGACAGAGTTTCCATTAAGCAATGCTGATAACTCGCGAACGATCATCATCATCGGTTTGGGGGTAGCCGGACTATCCTGTGCCTATTATTCTGCCTTACGTGGTCATCATGTCGTTGCCTATGACAGTGGGAATCTCGGCGGGCAGTTCAACCTTGCCGCTGAGATACCTGGTAAACACGAGTACATCGATACTGTCCGTTATTTTGAGGCGCAGCTCTCGCTGCTGGGTGTCGAAGTGCACAGGAACCATGAAGTCGGTTTCGAAGAGTTACGTGAGCTCTATGCTGATGCTGTGGTATTCGCCACGGGGGTACATCCAAGGATGCCTGGTATCGAAGGCATCGATCACTTCTCGGTGATGGACTATGAGACAGCGATAAAAGAGAGTTCGAGCATCGGTGACAAGGTGGCCATCATCGGCGCCGGCGGTATCGGTTTCGATGTCGCCGAGATGCTGGTTACCGACGATGAGAGCAGGGAAGGCTGGTTCAGGAAATGGGGCATCGATACCCGCTATCAGAATCGTGGCGGCCTGCTTGATGTCGACACCGAGGCGGATGTAGACATGCAGCAGGGCGTCAACAACGAGCATGAGCGGACGGTCTACCTGCTGCAGCGTAAGTCATCGAAGCCTGGCAGTAGCCTCGCCAGGACGACTGGCTGGATCAGGCGTCTATCACTCAGGAAAGCAGGCGTGATCATGCTGTCGGATGTCAGCTACCAGAAGATCGATGATTTCGGTCTGCATATCCGGCATCACGGTGAAGCCAGGACGCTGGCGGTCGACCACGTCATTGTCTGCGCCGGTCAGGCGTCTGAAGACGCTTTATACAGGCAGTTGAGCAAGATCGGACAGCCAACACATATCATCGGCGGGGCAAAGAAGGCGGCTGAGCTGGATGCGGAGACGGCGATACGGCAAGGTATGGAGCTGGCGTACAAGCTATAGTGTAGCAGCAGCGCATGGCTGACGCCGTTGCATCTGTATCTCGGTGTACATGTCAGTGGTGTAGAATGCACCGATGAGTTCCACAGAGTTTTCCCGGTTAATTTCGGTCGCCCCCATGATGGGCTGGACCGATCGTCATGCACGATATTTTCTTCGCCTGATCTCCCGACACACGTTGCTGTATACCGAGATGGTCAATACCGGCGCCATGTTGCACAACAAACAGAAGATTGATGGACGGCCGCGGTTTCTTGCCTTCCATGAGTCAGAGCACCCGCTGGCACTACAGCTCGGCGGCAGTGATCCGAGAGCCATGGCACAGTGTGCAAGCATGGCCGAGGACGCCGGTTTCGATGAAGTGAACATCAATGTGGGCTGCCCGAGTGACCGGGTGAAGTCCGGCAATTTTGGCGCCTGCCTGATGGCGCACCCATCGCTGGTTGCGGAATGTGTGTCCGAGATGAAAGCGAAGGTCGATATCCCGATTACCGTAAAAAATCGTATCGGTATCGATGATATGGAAGGCTATGAGCCGCTGGAGCATTTCATCGATATCGTCTCACGCGGCGGCTGCGAAACATTCATCGTGCATGCGAGGAAAGCATGGCTGCAGGGATTGAGTCCGAAACAGAATCGTGAGGTTCCGCCACTGATCTATGAATATGTACATCGGCTAAAAAAGGAAAAACCGCAGCTGGAGGTCATCATCAATGGCGGTATCAAGACGCTGGATGTTGCACGCGCACAGCTGATGTATGTCGATGGCGTCATGATTGGTCGTGAGGCATACCATAATCCGTATATGCTGGCCGAGGTCGATAAAGATATCTATAAAGATGAAGATGCGTCGGTCATCAGCAGGCAGGAAGTGGTCGAGCGGCTCTGTGACTATATCGATGAACAGCTATCTGACGAGGTCGATCTGCATTCGATAACACGTCATATCCTGGGTTTGTATACGGGTTGTCGCGGTGCGCGCTTATGGCGCCGGCACCTGAGTGAGAACAGCCATCGAAAAGATGCCGATAACAGTCTGCTCAGGCAGGCGCTGAAATTTGTCGAGCCTGTCGAAGAGACGCCAACCTGTGGCTGAAAAGGCAGGCTATTTTTTGTTGATTGTAAATCAGCATGCAGCGGGAAAATGATGCCAGCTTATGATTAAGCTGGCGTCAGGCGAAGCGTCGACGATGATATCCTCGCTCATTGCGATATCGATCTGCTGGCACTGGTTAATCTTAATAGTGCCGCCGAAAGTCAGGAACGCAGTATCACCTAATATCGTTAGCTGGCTCTCATCATAATAACTGCTGTGGCCCTGCAGCTGCAGCTTCAGGCTAAAACCTTCAACCAGCAGCCAGTTGAGCATGGCGTGTCCATAGAATGTGTAATCTGCAAGCGGGACACCATTGAAGTCGTCCTGCCCGAGAAACACGGCGCCGGCGTTGAAATTGAAAAACCAGTTCTGTGAGATGGACTGGTTCATCGCAAACCAGGCCGAGACATCGGTTGCGCCGCTGCCGCTGAGATAATCCTCATCACCGGTTGGCAGTTTTACACTTGCCCAGGCACTCATCGAGCTATCTTCTCCATCCTTCAACGTATGTGCAACGGCGAGCTGTATATCACCGATAGTGGTGCTGCTCTGCTCCTGATCTACCAGGGTCTGATTCTGGTATGCATAATTGACCTGTAGCTGGTTGTCGTCGACATATGGCCGGTTGCCTCTGTTGAGGCCAAAGAATGCGTGCCAGTCATCGATGGCCGAATCGAAAACACCACCAGTTGTATGTACCAGGGGGATATCGAATTTTACATTCCAGTTCTCGCTGAAGCCGTATTGATAGGAGAGGTTAAGCCGATAGCTCTCGTAATCGAGATAGATATATTCATTGCTGTTAGAGTCGGTATTCAGCGTGTTGGTAATAATGAGGCTGGTGTTCCATTTGCTCTGTGAGCTGTCGACCAGGCTGGCATTCGTCGGTAACGCCTGCCCGTGGATCAGGTTCAGGATGTTCTGGTCACGGCTACTAAATGGCTCGAAGCCGATGGGGTAATCTGCTGATGCCTGATGGGGTATGCAGGCGGTATAGATGGTTAAACAGGCCGTTGATAAGCATAAAAAAACGCCGCGGACTGAAGAGCCTGCGGCGTTTTTTGTGAAGCTTGTTCGACAGCTAATAATTTTATTTCGAAAAGATGGTGTGCCGTTCAATACTATGGGTCGAATACTATGAGCCTGCTTATTTCAGACTGGCATAGTACTCTGCCAGATGAGTTATATCTTCATCTGTTAAAGGGGCGGCCATCGCATTCATGGTCGGATCTTTACGTGTACCATCTCTGAAAGCTTTCATCTGTTTGACCAGGTAGGCAATTTTCTGACCTGCCAGGTTAGGGTAAGTAGGCACCGCGCTTATACCATCGGCGCCGTGGCAACCCTGGCAGCCTACAGCTTTTTCTTTACCAATCTCGGCGTGATCGGCAACAGCAACATTCGAAATAGCAGCAAGTGTTAAAGCAGATACAACAGTCAATATCTGACGTTTCATGGTTAACTCCTAAGTTTGTATGACCTAAGTTCGTATTCGCGTGATCAATGCTTAAAACAAGCTGCACTGAAATAGCATAATTCTTTGTTTTTTCAACGCTTATGTCGGTTTGACGAGCGTTTATGGTGGATGCTGGCGGCTGATATTACCTGAAATTTTATAACGGTTCTATGTCAGTAGGTCAGCAACGCTCCATATCATGGTATTCGAGCTGAAAGGCTATTTTTGCACCAGTTTCTGTGACAAGCGCCTGTGTAAATAATTCCCTTTCAGCTCAAATGTTATTGATCGTGGCATAGTCTCATAGATAGCGGCCGGCACTGGCGACTGTGATGACCAGCAGTCCGAGGACAGTGTT
>Ga0180435_10004456_pt1 | contig 13801 bp, 18 predicted proteins | sample SS_ome_3_FD_132467 | JGI IMG/M metagenome (GOLD analysis project Ga0180435, IMG submission 132467) | Hypersaline lake sediment archaeal communities from the Salton Sea, California, USA - SS_3_S_1 metaG | ecosystem: Environmental > Aquatic > Non-marine Saline and Alkaline > Hypersaline >... | reverse complement strand
TCGCCTCCGAGACCTCGCAGCGCCCGATCTCGCGCTTCGGGCGGCGGCATGAGCCACGTTGGCAAAGAAACACTTCTTCAACGGGCTGCTATGGCCCTTTGACTTCCCCTCCGCGATTTTCAGTGCATCGAGGAAGGCCCCGAACAGGGATTCTATCGTCTTCTGGTCCTCCTCTCCAAATGTGAAGATGTCACGCCCCCGAAAGCTTGCAAGGGTCTTCATGTTGTGTCGGAGAGCCCTCTCCAGAGCGGCGTAATCAAAGAGACCGTACCTGTACAGGGCATTGTTCCACACGAGGAGGAGAACCCCCAGTGCGTCCGCCATCTGACGCGGGTCGCCCCAGAAGTGGTCCACAAGAAAGGTCGAGACCTTGTATATCGCATCACGCTTCTCGTGGGTGCGGAAAGCTCTTGAACCTGCCTCGACCATCTTGGGGTTCACTTGATATTCTGTCTTCATATTTCGTTCCAGTGGTGTGGGCCAGACATCATATGCCAGCGGTGCGACCGGTCTCGGACGCTCAAGGATCACGTGCGGAATGGATTTCTCGTAAGCGCTGGAGAATCTTGAGAATCGTACCGTCCCTCATGACTGACAGGAGATGGCCGTCACAGAAACGATCCCCCCGAATGTGTGCCGTGAGCATCTTGATGATGCCGCCAAGATCTGCCCCGGCGATGAATGCGTGGGAAGTCAGATCAGAGGTGTGACGGTCCGCCCATTTGCCCCAGTCGAACGGCTGAACAAAGTTTTCTTCATAGCATGCCGTGACGAATTCCGATGCCTTGGCGCACAAAGCAGTCGGAACAATACTGGCCTTTCCGTTCTCGGAAAGCGCCACCGTCGGCCCATCGCCGTAGCCGGCCTCGTCGCAGTGGTCAAAGACCGGCAGGAAGGACAGGAGGCGGCGGATCCCATGGTTCGATATTGTGGACGTGCTGACTTCTTGTTCACGCACCTAGAGATACCTCGCCGTGAGGTACTGGACGCAGGGCTCGTGGGCCTGCCGCAGCTCGCTGGCCATGCCTGCAATCAACTCCTGATAAGTGAGCGAGTGAAACAGAACGCCGTCCCGCTTGGCTGCGTCAGCAAATCTTCCGACTTCATCCCGGTGGCGCGCCCCGTCTTCACCGAGGACATCGTACCATAGATAGAGGAGTCGAAACCCAGTGTGCCCACAGTGCCGGCGCAAACCGAGGATGTGCTTGATAAGCTGGGCAGGATGGAGGTGCTTGAAATGATTGTCGACCGGTGAAATCGATTCTGCAAGACCGCGCAGGCCGGGGAGGTTCTCCCAGGCGCCGGAAAGCTTCAGGTATTTGTCTTTGAGTCCAGCGTGCTTGTAGGACCCGTATGCCTCGGTGAACTTGCACTCGATGGCAAATCTCCGAATCTTCGCCGTTGGGCCGTTGTGGATCACAACGTCAACGTTAGGGTGGTATCTGAAGCCGTCGTCTATGGCGTACTTCTCTTCGAACCGTATATCGTGCGAGACCTGTGACCCGCGGCGGCAAAGGCCGCATGCGGCGGCAATAATCGGTACCGCAGAAATCGACTTCCAGTACTGAAAGGCGTTGACGCCCAGTGCGGACGAAGAATGAATGGCCTGCATCTTGCCGGGAGAACCGGGAGAACCAAGCTCCCTGCCGTCGCCGGCCTCAAAGGCGTCTCGTACAGTTGGGAGCAGCGGCTGAAAGAGATTGTCGTCAAGGCGTGTTGTGTACGCAGGTCGGCCACGTGCGCCCTTGCTGCCGATGAGAGCGATGCCACTATTTCTGGCCCATTCGGTCTGTTTTTTCAGTATGTACTCATATCCGTTCATCTCTTGTTTCCGATTGTGCGGCCTCCCAAGCCGCGGGCATTCTGCTTCGGCGACACAGGCTTGTCAACCGGAGAGTCGTGTTCAGGCGCTCGATGTGGTTGCGTTTCCGGCTGGGTCTCCGGTCTCAGCGCCGCGATGATTCCGATGCTGAGGGCGGAAACGGCGAAGAAAAGAATCGATACGGCCCAGTTGCTCCACCTCCACCACGGCCGGAACGCAAGCGACGAAGATACAGGGGATACAGCGGGCAGCGAGGCCATCCAGCAGCATAGCAGGAACGCGATGATGCCGGCCAACGTCCCGCCGATCAGCCCGGCCTTGATTCCCTTCCGCAACTGAAACATGTTGACTCCTTCATCCCGACTCCCCCGGCGCCAAACCCGCCACGCACATTATAGCACAGCCGCCGGGTGAAGTGTCAGGGCCAAACTGAAAGCCGCATCATCAAGTCCCACGCAAACATCCCGCTCGTCTCATGGGTCCTTTCCCCCTGCCCCGACGGCCGCGAAGTCGGGTCTTTTCACCCACCCGGTCGATTTTGATTTGACAAAATGGGGGAGTGGGGTATAATGAACATAGGTTCATTATGAGGCGCCGATGCCCAGGAACAAGAAAATCAGGCAAGTGCTTGCTCAGCCGCCGGTTGCGATGTTCAAACCGGCCGGCGTCCCGGCGCGCGACCTCGAACGGGTGGCGCTCCGGCTCGATGAGTACGAGGCGCTGCGCCTCGCGGATTACGAGGGACTTCACCAGGAGGAGGTGGCCGAACGGCTCGGCGTCTCGCGCCCGACGGTCACCCGGATTCTGGAGGACGCGCACCGGACCGTGGCCGCGGCCCTTGTGCACGGCCACGTACTGCTCATCGAAGGCGGGCCCGTATGCGTGGGCCCGATGGCCCCTCCGTGCGGAGGGGGCGGCCGGCGATGGCGCCACAGAGGCGGGCATGGCGGACCGCATTCCGGCAACCACGGTCAGTGTATCTGAAAGGAGGTCGAAGATGCCAGGTGGAGATGGAACCGGCCCTGTCGGTATGGGCCCAATGACGGGAAGGGGCGCGGGCTACTGCGCCGGATACGCCGCGCCGGGTTATGTGAACCCGGGCGGCGGTCGGTCTTTCGGGTTCGGTCGCGGGTTCGGCCGTGGCTTTGGCCGCGGCCGCGGCTGGCGTAACTGGTCGTATGCGGCCGGGATGCCGGGCGCGATGAGGGCGCCGCATGCGGCTCCCTACGCCGCTCCGCCCGCTCCCGAGCAGGAACTCGAGATGCTCCGGAACCAGGCGAATGACCTGACTTCGGCGCTCGACGAGATCCGCGCGCGGATCGGCGAACTCGAAAAGGCCAAGACCGAGTAAGGAGGTCTGACAATACCCGCTCCACTTAGACAGGATAACAGGATGGACGGGATTGTGACGGCCCGGCGGGCCGCCACACTGTCCCTTTTATCCAGTCAGTCCTGTCAAAAGCCGTTTTGTTAGAACTCCCAGGTCGCGCGGCCCGGGCGTCCGGCGCCTTGCCGGGCGCCCCCGCCGCACACTTGCCGAAAGGAGAGCCAGATGAAAATCGCAATAACGTCAAGCGGGTCCGGCCTCGACGCCGAGGTCGACCCAAGATTCGGACGCTGCGCAAATTTCGTGTTCGTCGATACGGAGTCCGGCGCGGTCGAGGTCGTCGCGAACGAGGGCGTGGCCGCCGGCGGCGGCGCCGGAGTGCAGTCGGCCCAGGTCGTCGCGGACCACGGGGCGACCGTTGTTCTCACCGGCAACTGCGGACCCAACGCATATCGGGCGCTGGACGCGTCGGGCATCAAGGTGATCGCGGGCGTGGCCGGCACGGTGCGCGACGCGGTCGAGGCGTTCAAGAAGGGCGGGCTTTCCGCCACGTCCGGCCCGAACGTCGACGCCAAGTTCGGAGCGGGTGCGTAGTCCGCGCGGTTGCGGACGAAAGGAGGATCAAAATGCCCAGAGGAGACGGAACAGGACCGGCCGGCGCGGGAGCCGGCAGTGGACGGCGCGGCGGCAAGAGGGCCGCCCCACGAGGCCGCGGGCGCGGGGGCGGGTTCGCAATGGGACCCGGCGGAAACTGCGTCTGCCCCAAGTGCGGCAAGACGATGCCGCACGCGCGAGGCGTGCCGTGCCTCGAGATGAAGTGCCCGGAATGCGGCGAGCTCATGACGCGCGCGAAGGACGCCCAATGAGCAAGCCGAGGAGGAAGGTCAATGGCTCGACGTTCTGCGTCCCGTGCGCCGAAGGTTGATGGCCGGAACCCAACAGGAACCTTAGAAAGATAGAGGAGACAACGATGCCGAAATCGCCCAAGGAAGTGCTCGCGGATTTCCAGGCCGACATGCCCAAGCTCGCGAAGGCCATGCCGGAGGTAGCCGGCGACTTCACGAAGAGACTCATGCCGCACGCGCTGAAGGACGGCGTGCTTTCGACGAAGCAGAAGGAGTTGATCGCGCTCGGCATCGCAATCTGCGCCACGTGCGACTACTGCATCGCCATCCACGTCAAGAAGTGCTTCGAGGCCGGGGTGACCAAGGAAGAGATCGCCGAGGTCTGCGGCGTCGCGATCATGATGGGCGGCGGCCCGGCGCTCACATACTCGACCTTCGTGGCCCGGGCCATCGAGGAACTGGGCGACTAGGGGGCCCGTGTTGATAACGGAAATGGCCAATGCGTTCCGGAGATTCTTCGCTGACGCTCAGAATGACCTGTCTCGCTCAAGGGGCCGTGGTTGTCATCCTGAGCGAAGCGAAGGACCTCTGTTGTTCCGCGGTGTTGTTTCATTCTCAACATATGAGGTTCAATAGGAGCCGGCAATGATCGTCGCCATCGCATCGGGCAAGGGCGGAACAGGCAAGACCACCGTTGCGGCGAACCTGGCCCGGCGGATTTCGGAGTCCGGCCGGCCGACGCAACTGCTCGACTGCGACGTCGAGGAGCCGAATTGCCACATCTTCGTCCGGCCAAGCATCGAGTCGTCTGAGACCGTGCATGTGCCGGTGCCGGAGGTGGATGAGGAGCTCTGCACCCTGTGCGGCGAGTGCGCCCGCGTCTGCCAGTTCAACGCCATCGCCTGCCTCAAGAAATCGGTGCTGGTGTTTCCGGAACTGTGCCACGGCTGCGCCGGTTGCTGGCTCGTGTGCCCGGCCGGGGCGATTACGCCCGGCGGGCGCGACGTCGGCGTCGTCGAAAAGGGCGAGGCGAGCGGGTTCGCGTTTGTGCAGGGCCGGCTCCGGGTCGGCGAGGCGATGTCGCCGCCGCTCATCCGCGCGGTCAAGAAGGAAATCGACACGGCGCGGACGTGCCTGATCGACGCACCTCCGGGGACGTCGTGCCCGGTCATCGAGGCGGTGAAGGGCTCGGACTTTCTCGTGCTTGTCACGGAGCCGACGCCGTTCGGCCTGAACGACCTGCGGCTCGCGGTGGACATGGCGCGCGAGATCGGCCTTCCGCACGGCGTCGTCATCAACCGCTCCGGCATCGGAGACGGCCGGCTGAAGGAATACTGCGGAACCGAGGGCGTCGACGTGCTCGGCGAGATACCTGACGACCGCCGCATCGCCGAGGCGTATTCGCGCGGCGAACTCGCCGTGGACGCCCTGCCGGAGTATCGCGGGCGGTTCGACGCGCTCCGGGCAACCATCGAGGAACGAGTCGCGGAGTTGGTATGAGAGAGCTGGTGGTCATCAGCGGCAAGGGCGGGACGGGCAAGACGAGCATCGTCGCCTCGTTCGCGGCGCTCGCGCGGGACAAGGTGCTCGCCGACTGTGACGTCGATGCGGCCGACCTGCACCTCGTGCTCGCGCCGGAGATAAGGCGCCGCGAGGCGTTCGTCTCGGGCAAGGTCGCGCGCGTCGATCCCGAGAAATGCGCCGTGTGCGGCAAGTGCGCCGAGGTGTGCCGGTTCGACGCGATCGCGATGGACGGGCCGCCGAGCGAATGCGTCGGGAAGACCTACCGCGTCGATCCGATCTCGTGCGAAGGATGCTCCGTCTGCGTGCGGTTCTGTCCGACCGACGCGATCCTGTTCGAGGACACGGTCAGCGGCGAGTGGTTCGTGTCGGACACGCGCCACGGGCCGATGGTGCATGCGAAGCTGGGCGTCGCCGCCGAGAACTCCGGCAAGCTCGTCACGCTCGTTCGCAACCGCGCGCGCGAATTGGCGGAGGCGAACGGCCTCGACCTTGTCATCGCCGACGGCGCGCCCGGCATCGGCTGTCCCGTGATCGCGTCGATCGCCGGCGCGGCGCTCGTGCTCGTCGTCACCGAGCCGACGATGTCGGGGCGGCACGACCTCGCGCGTGTCTGCGCTCTTACGGAGCATTTCGGCGCGAAGACGGCCGTCTGCATCAACAAGTGCGACCTGAACCCCGGCGTCGCGTCCGAGATCGAGGCGGAGGCCGGGGCGGACGGCGTCCCGGTGCTGGGCCGGGTCAGGTATGACTCGGCGGTGACGAGCGCCCAGGTCGATGGCCTCAGCGTCGTCGAGTCCGGCGGCGGACCGGCGGCGCAAGATATTCGGATGCTTTGGGAACACGTGTCGGCCGAACTGTGGTGACGGAACGGCGGCAACCTGTTGGAATAGAGAAGGAGCGGAAACATGCGATACGCGGTACCACTTGTGAACGGAACGTTGAGCGCGCACTTCGGTCACTGTGAGGAGTTCGCGCTCGTTGACGTGGACGCCGAGACGAACGACGTGACGAGCGTGACCCGGGCGACGCCGCCTCCGCACGAGCCCGGCGTGTTGCCCGAGTGGCTCGGTGGCCAAGGCGTCAAGATCGTCATTGCCGGGGGCATGGGCCGCCGCGCACAGGGGCTGTTTGCGCAGAGCGGCATCGAGGTTCTCGTCGGCGCCACGGAGGCCCCGCCCGAGGAAATCGTGCGTGGACATCTCGACGGCACGCTCGAGCTCGGAACCAACATCTGCGACCACTGACGAGGGCGGTCATGGCGCCCGCGGAAGCACGCGCGACGGTCCTGATAGAGAACACGAGCTCGCGGCCCGGGCTCGCGGCCGAGCACGGGCTTGCCATCTGGCTCGAAGCGGGCGGCGCCAATGTGCTGTTCGACACCGGTGCGTCGGGGCTCGCCTGCGACAACGCCGAAAAACTTGGCGTACACCTGTCGGAGGCGGACGCCGTCGTCCTGAGCCACGGCCACTACGACCACGCCGGCGGGCTTTCGTTCGTCGCCGAGAAAGCGCCCGCGACCACGATTTGGGCTCACCCGAGCGCCAAGGTCCGTGTGTACGGGCGGAACACATTCACGTCGCGCAGGCACGAGATGGTCGCCCCGGGGCTTTGGACGACGGGCGAGGTGGAGCGCGTCACGGATTTCGAGCCCGGCGACCCGCTCCTTATGCCGGACGACCAGGCCGTCTTTTTCAAGGTGGACGCGGGCATCGTGGTCGTCGTCGGTTGCGCGCACGCGGGTGTCGTGAACACGCTCCGACAGGTTCAGAGGTTGACGGGCGCCGGCATCCACGCGGTGCTCGGGGGCATGCACCTGCTCGATGCTTCGGACGAACGCATCAGGAAGACGGCCGAGGCGTTCCGCGAGATGGGCATCCGGCGGATCGGCCCATGTCATTGCACGGGCGAAAGTGCGACGGCCCTGTTCCAACGCGAGTTTCCAGCGGAGTTCTTTCGTCCGGGCACGGGGTCCGTCGTCACGTTCGGGGAACACGGTGGCTGAGGAGAGAAAGAGTCACGTCTACGGCCCGGTGCCGTCGCGGCGGCTCGGCCGGTCCCTCGGCGTGGACCTCGTGCCGTTCAAGGTCTGCTCGTTCGACTGCATCTACTGCCAGCTTGGTCCGACGACGACAAAGACGCTGAGCCGTGAGGAGTATGTCCCCGTCGAGCAACTTGTCGCGGACGTCCGAGCCGCTCTGGCTGACGACGCCCGGCCGGACTACATCACGCTCGCCGGTTCGGGCGAGCCGACGTTGCACATCTACCTGGACGAAATCATCGTTCGCATCAAGAAGCTGACCGACATCCCCGTCGCCCTGCTGACGAACGGTTCGCTCTTCTTCCGCAGGGACGTGCGGCAGGACGCGGCGCTGGCCGACGTCGTGCTTCCTTCGCTCGACGCGCCGGACGGGGAGCTCTTCAGGCGAATCAACCGTCCGCATCCGGGCATCGAGTTCGCACGGCTGGTCGGCGGCCTTGTCAGGTTCCGGGAAGAGTATGCCGGCGAGATCTGGCTCGAAGTGTTTCTGCTCAAGGGGATCAACGATGCCGAGGCGCACGTCGCGCGGTTCAACGCGCACATCGAGCGGATACGTCCCGACAGGATACACCTGAACACCGCCGTGCGCCCGGCGGCCGAAGCAAACGTGCGGCCGGTCGCACGCGAGGACATGGCCCGCCTGTGCCGGCTCTTCGGCCCGAAAGCAAGCGTGGCGGCGGGGTCCGACGACACCCGCACGGAGCACCGTTTTGAGGTCACGTGCGAACGGGTTCTCGATTTGCTCTCACGGCGGCCATGCACGCTCCACGACGTGGCGGCCGGGCTGGGCATACACCCCAACGAAGCGGTGAAACACATACACGCGCTTCGCGCCGAACGCAGGATCACGGCCGAAAGGCGCGATCGCGAGACCTACTACCTGGCGCGCCCCGAAAGCGCTCGCCGCGGTTGATTTCTCCGGGGAGCGGCTGTATCATCCGGGCATCGGACAACGAACGTTCTGTCCCCGCACAGATGGGCCGGCCGATGCAGGAAGTCCAGGTTCGCACGCGCAGTAGAACGGAGTTGGTCGACATCACGGACCACGTCCGCGATGCGATCCGCAGGGAAGGTGTTCGAGACGGCATCTGCGTCGTCTACTGCCCGCATACGACCGCGGCGATAACGATTCAGGAGAACGCCGACCCGGACGTGGTCGCCGACCTGCTCAAGGAACTCAACAAGATCGTGCCGTTCGAGGACGGCTACCGGCACGGCGAGGGAAACTCGGCCGCGCACGTGAAGAGCAGCATGATCGGCGCGAGCGAGACATTCGTCGTCGAGAACGGGCGGCCCGTGCTTGGCACGTGGCAGGGCGTTTACTTCTGCGAGTTCGACGGCCCGCGCAGCCGGCGGGTCATCGTCAAGTCGGTCGGGGTTTCCTGAGCAGGCGCCGTGACCGTGCGCCTATCTGCCGCACAGCGCCAGCCGCACCGCGTTCAGAGCGTACTTGGCCGCGCGGTCCTTGATCAGGGCGCGGTCACCGCGAAGCTCGAGCTTGCGATGAACGGTTCCCCCGGCCGTCGCGACCGCTACGTGCACGGTGCCGACCGGCTTTTCGGGCGACCCGCCGGACGGCCCGGCGATGCCGGTGACGCCGAGCCCGACCGCCGCGCCCGAACGCTCGCGGACGCCCTCGGCCATCCGACGCGCAACCTCCTCGCTGACCGCGCCGACCGTGCCGAACAGTTCCGCCGGCACGCCCAGGAGCCGCGTCTTCGATTCGTTGCTGTAGGTGACCAGCCCCTCAAGGAAGAACCGCGATATGCCCGGCACGTCCGTGAGCCAGTTGGCGACGAGTCCGCCGGTGCAGGACTCGGCGACCGCGATCGTGGCCCCGCGGGCTTCGAGCAAGCGGGCGACCGCGTCGGCCGCGGTGTTGTCACCCTCGCCGAACACCACGTCGCCGAGGACGGCGCGCGCGTGTGCGCAGGGCGGGGCGACCCGCTCCAGCGCCAGCGCGCGCGTCGGGGCGCGCGACGTGAACTTCACCATGATGATCCCGCCGGACGCGAGGAAGGCAACCTTCGGGTCGCCGTTCAGGTCCATCTCGGCCTCGAGTTTCTCGGCGATGAGTGACTCCGACATCCCGAGGCACCTGAGCGCCCGCGTCACGATGACGCCCTGCGCCCGGGGCAACAGCGGGACGACCTCCTGCGTGAACATCGCCTCCATCTCGCTCGGCACGCCGGGCAGGACGAAGACCGAGGCCTCGCCGACCCGGACGCGAAACCCCGCGGCCGAGCCGGTCGGGTTGTGGAGCACGTCGCCTCCGCGCGGGATGGTCGCCTGCTTTTCGTTCGAGACGGGCATCTCCATCCCGCGCGACGCGAAGAGCGCCCGCAGATGTTCGAGTTCCGCCGGCACCGTCACAAGTTCCGTCCCGGCGCATGCGGCCACGGCCTCGCGCGTCACGTCGTCGTGCGTCGGCCCCAGCCCGCCGGTGACGATGACCACGTCCGACTGCGCCGCGGCCTCGCGGACGGCGTACTCGACCTCGGCCTGCGCGTCCCGGGCCGCGGCATGCGCCCGGACCGGGATGCCGAGTTCGGCGAGGCGCTGTGACAGCCACGCCGCGTTTGAATCCACGATCTGGCCGCACACGATCTCGTCGCCGACGGAAATTATCTCGGCCCATATCATCGCCTTCTGCCTCCACACATAACGAGGTATGCGCTTCTCACGCGCGGCTCTCAGCGGCTTCGCGCAGGACGACGAGCATCCTGCGGCCCGTCTCCGCCCAACTGTACCGGGCCGCGGCCTTTCGCCCGTTCCGCGCCAGTTCCGCCGCGAACTCACGGTCCACGAGCACCTTTTCCAACGCCTCACGGATCGCCGCGAGATCGTCCGCCGGGCAATGCAGTGCTCCGTCGCCCGTCACCTCGACCAGCGCCGGATCCTTGGACGTGACGGTCGGCGTGCCGGAGAGCATCGCTTCGAGCGGCGCGACGCCGAACCCCTCGGCGTACGACAGGTACGCGAACGCGTCGGCCCCGGCGTACAGCGCGGGCAGGTCGTCGTCCGGCACATAGCCGGGGAATGTGACGTCATCGCCGCCGAGGAGCATCCTGACGGCCTTGTCCACTTCGCCCGCGCGGTGGCCCCTCTTGCCGGCGATGACGAGCCGGTGCGGCAACTTCCGGTGTACCTTGGCCGCGAAAAACGCCTCGACCAGCCGCACGAGATTCTTGTTCGGCTCGATGTTCCCGACGAAGAGCACGTAAGAGCCGGCGACGCCGTGCCTCGCCGCCACGCCGGCCGCGTCCGGTGTGGCGGCGTGGAACCGTTCATCCACGCCGCACGGCACCACGCGTATCTTGTGTCTGGGCGCCTTCAGTACCCGCTCGACGTCCCGCGCCACGGCCCGCGTCGGGACGGCTATCAGCCGGGCGCGCCTTGCCGAAAGGGGGAGGGCGTGCCGGTGATACACCGCCGTCTCGAACCGCACGCGCCCCGGGTGCTTGAGCACGTTCAGGTCGAACGTGCCGAGTACGACCGGCACGTCGAGCTCGCCGGGAAAGACACAGCCCGGCGCGTAGAAGACGTCGATCCTCTGGCGGCGGACACGGCGCGGGACCACGAAGCGCTCGTGGAGTATCCGGAGAGTCGCCGACTTCGAGATGAGCGGCGTTCGGACGACCCGGCAGTTCGGCCTGTTTCCGAGCGTGGCGGGGAACCGCCTGTTGGCGTATATGACGAACTCGTCGCCCGGCGCCGCGTCCGCCATCGCCTCGATCGTGCGCGTGATCGTCTTGCCGACGCCCGTCGGCCGCGACGTGACCAGGTGAGCGTCTATTCCGATCCGCAACTGCGATCCTTTCAACCGAGCAACTGCGCGTACACTTCCTGGACCTGCGCCGCATAGAGGTCCGCCGAGAACCGCTCGCAAACGACCCGCCTGGCCCGCTGGCCCATCTCGGCCGACTTGTCGCGGCCCGACATCAGCCGCACGGCCTCGTCCGCCATCGCTCCGGTGTCGTAGGGCCGAACGAGCAGTCCGCTCACGTCGTGTTCGATGATCTCGACCGGCCCGCCGCACTGGAACGAAAGTACCGGCTTCCCGCACGCCATCGCCTCGATGACGACGCGGCCGAAGGGCTCGTTGTCCGACGTGACGAGCAACACGTCGAGAGCGTTCATCACCGCGGCCGCGTCGTCGCGCCAACCGGCGAAGACCACGCGGTCCCGCAGGCCGAGCTCCGCCGCCCGGTCCTTGAGCCGATCAAGGATTCCGGGGAAGTCGCCGAACCGGTTGTCGCCGGCGACGATGAATTTCGCGGCGGGCATCCTCTCGCACACGTTCGCCGCGACATCGAGGAACCGCTCGTGCCCCTTCCACGGCACGACCTGGCCGACGATCCCGGCGAGCGGGGTCGTTTCGCTGATGCCGAGCTCGCGACGCACCGCCATACGGTCGCCCGGCGCGAACTCGGCGGTATCGACGCCGTTGTGAATCACGGCTGTCTTCTCCCCGACGCCGGACGCGCGCGGTACGCTCTCCCGGACCGGCTCCGATATCGCGATGATCGCCGAAGCGCTTCGCGCCATCGCCCGGTCGAGCCAGCCGATGCCTGTCAAGCTGAAATCGCGCACGTGCCAGACGCGCGGGACATCCTGCTTGCCCGTCAGTTGCGCCGCAAAAAGAAACGCCGCCGTCGAGTTGGCGTGGACCAACTGCGCGTCAACCTGGCCCACGAGCTTCCGGAGCTTCCGGACCGCCCGCCGCCAGCACCAGAAATAACGGACGAGCGTCGCCGGACTGGTCGTTCGTTCGAACCGGACCATCGGGACCGCGTGCCACGACACGCGCATCGCGTCGAGCCGGTCGGTGAGCGGGCCGGGTTCCGGCACGACGACGCCGGGCGCGAAGCGCTCGCGGTCGAGCCGCGCGAGCAGAAGCAGGAGACTGTGCTCACCGCCGCCGAGTTGTGACGTATGGCTGACGTAGAGTATGCGATGCATTTGTCACACGCTGAAGCGGATGTTGAGGATATCGCCGTCCTGGACGACGTAGTCGCGGCCTTCGAGCCGCGCGAGCCCCTTCGTCTTGACCTCCCGTTCCGAGCCGAGCCGCTCGAAGTCGTCGAACTTCATCACCTCCGCGCGAATGAACCCGCGGGCGAGGTCGGAATGGATTGTCCCGGCCGCGTCGAGCGCGGTCGAACCGGCATCGATCATCCACGCCCGGACCTCGTCCGTCCCGATAGTCAGGAACGAAATCACGCCGAGCATCTTGAACGACATCTCGATGAGCCGGTCCCGCGCGAGCTCCTTGATGCCCAGGTCGGCCAGGAACTCCGCCCGGTCGGCCTCGTCGAGCTGTTCAATCTCGTCTTCGATCTCGGCGCAGAACGCGAGCGAGTCCTCGGGCGGAACGCCGCCCAGCGCGTCCGGCGAGCCGATGGCGGACTCGTTCACGTTGACGACGCGGATGCACGGCTTGACCGTCAGGAACCGGAAACCGCGGAGCAGTTTCTCCTCCTGAGCGCCGAGTTCCACCTCGTCGAGGTGTTTTCCCTCATCGACCGCGGCCAGACAGCGCTCGAGAGCTGCCAGCTCTATCCTGTTGTTCTCCTGCTCGGGCGTCGGTTTCGCAACATCCTTTCGGAGGCGTTCGACGCGCTTCTCGGTCACGGCCAGGTCCAGCGTCAGCAACTCGTCGTCGACGTCGCGCAGGTCGCGGAGCGGGTCGTTGGTCCCGCGCGGGTTCGGCGCGGCCGCTGAATCGAAGTTCCTGAGCACCTTGACGCAGGCGTCCGAATCGCGCACGACCCCGGTCGCCTCGGCATTCGAGCTCGCCCCGCCCGCGGTCGTCGTGAGGAAGCCGGGGACCTCCACATACTCGACCGACGCGTGCGTCACCTTCTTCGGCTTGTAGATGTCCGCGAGGAAATCGACCCGCCGGTCGGGCACCTGGACCATGACGATCCGCGGCTGACCCGGCTGTGCATACGACTGCGTGTCCGCGTGCCTGCCCGTGAGGGCGTTGAAGACCGTCGTGACGCCCGACTGCGGCAGGCCGATGACCGAGAGTTTCATGGCGGCGAGTATAGCGCCCGTCTTGGCCGCTCACAAGCGCAGAGGCGTCGATGAGTGAATAATCCGAATGGGGGCGATTCGCGGCTACGCCCCAGTAATGCGTTCTGGCGCTATCGTCCTCGGTTTATTGTTGCAATCGTGGGAACACGGGATGAAGAAGACGGCGATTGGCCGTCATCTGAGCCCCCATTCAAAATATCCACTCG
>Ga0180435_10004452_pt1 | contig 13809 bp, 8 predicted proteins | sample SS_ome_3_FD_132467 | JGI IMG/M metagenome (GOLD analysis project Ga0180435, IMG submission 132467) | Hypersaline lake sediment archaeal communities from the Salton Sea, California, USA - SS_3_S_1 metaG | ecosystem: Environmental > Aquatic > Non-marine Saline and Alkaline > Hypersaline > Sediment... | reverse complement strand
CCGTTCTTGAACAATACAGCCCCGCGAAGGGGCAGCTCGAAATCCGCCCCGGAGACGGTCGATCCAAAAGCAGCCATGCCCATTAAAACCAGGACAGCAGCCATTCCACCCCTGATTAAATCTCGGAAACAAGAGATACTTACATTCATTTTTAATACTCCCTGATTCCCTCTCCACCTCTTCGGCCGGTAATCCAGCGAAGTTTGAATGCCTTGAAGGGAACCTTTTCTGCTTTTAATTCATCCATCATTAACAATTCTAAACCCGGAGAACGACTCCATAAACAAAAACTTGCACCTTCAGTCTTCGCCTGTTACCGGGATGGACACCCTTAATACCTTATATGGTCAACCGTGCCGGCTTGCTTCTCGACCCTTTTTGAGTTAAAAAGCTTGTTAATAAGCACTACCCTAAAACCGCCCGAATTCTTTGGAACTACTATCTTAAGGAGTACGTACAAATGAAAGTGCCTGGGATTAAATCGATAATTACAGTAATCTTCCTTGGATTTCTCCTGGTTTCCTTCAGTGGATGCGGGAGAGATGAACCGGAGGAGAGCGCCCCAGCAGTAGAGCCTCCGCCAATCGAGAGCGCTCCCGTTGAGGAGGAGCCTCCCGCTGAAGAAACCACTGCCGAACCAACCGACACAGAAGAGGAGAAACCATTGGAAGAATCATCAACACCCTCAGCAGAGGCTCCGGAAGAAACAACAGCCGCCCTGACCAACCCGTCCGAAGCTGACGAAACCGCACCGGATTCCTTCAAGGTCAAATTCGAGACCACCAGGGGGGACTTCGTCGTTGAAGCGACGAGGGAATATTCTCCTGCCGGGGTGGACCGTTTTTACAACCTGGTGAAAATCGGATTCTTCGAAGATATAGCTTTTTTCAGGGTACTTGACGGGTTCGTCGTGCAGTTCGGCATCCATGGGGACCCTGATATCGCCCTGGCCTGGCAGGATGCCACCATTCCAGATGAAGACGTCGTTGTTTCCAACAAGCCGGGATTCCTCACCTACGCCAAAGGCGGACCTGATACCCGCTCAACCCAGTTTTTCATCAACCTGGTGGACAACGGCCCCAGCCTCGATGCCAGGGGTTTCCCGCCGATCGGCGAGGTGGTTGAAGGAATGGATGTAGTCAAATCGCTGTACAGTGGATACGGCGAAGGAGCCCCGATGGGGAGAGGCCCTTCCCAGGCAAAAATCACATCCCTGGGCAACGACTATTTAAGGGAAGAATTTCCTGAACTGGATTACATAAAGACAGCTACGCTGAGTGACTGATAACGGCTGCTTCCACAGCCTCAATTTCGGGCACCGTCCCTTTTCAAACGAGGACTTCGATGCCCCGTTGCCAATCGGTCCACTAAACAGGAGAACAGTTAGATGAGAAAAGGACTACTTGTTTTACTCCTGGCAGGAATTAATTTCCTGAACCCCGCATTTCTGCTCAACGCCCAGAATGTGGAGGCCCGGGAAGAGACCCTGCCGAATGGAATGAAGCTCCTGATGATAGAAAGGCACCAGTCTCCGGTGATCACCTGCGGCTGGGTCGCCAGAGTCGGTTCTGTCAATGAGGAGCCCGGGATCACCGGAATATCCCACCTTTTCGAGCATATGATGTTCAAGGGGACCAAGACCATTGGCACCTCCGACTACGAGAAAGGCAAGGAGATCCAGGACCGGCAGGACCAGATCCGGGACGAAATGGAAAAAGAGTACTCCAAACTCCGGGAACAACTCCGCAAAGGTGAAGTCCGCGGGCCCATCTACGATCCGGAAAACATGACCCCGCGTCTGCGGGAACTGAAAAACCGGCTGGAAGAACTGTTCGCCGAAGAAAAAAAGTATATCGTCAAGGACGAACTTGACCAGATATACACCAACGAAGGCGCGAGCGGCCTGAATGCCGGAACCACCAATGACCAGACCCTCTACTTCATCAACCTCCCGGCCAACAAGCTGGAACTGTGGTTCTGGATGGAATCCGACCGGCTCCTCAACCCGGTATTCAGGGAGTTCTACTCCGAACGTGACGTGGTCCGGGAAGAACGCCGGCTCAGGGTGGAATCAACCCCCACCGGGCTGGCTGATGAGGCGTTCGAGGCCATGTTCTGGCAGTCAGCCCCCTATTCATGGCCGGTCATCGGTTGGTCTTCGGATGTCGAGTCAATCAACCGGCAGCAGGCCGAGGAATACTTCGATACCTTCTATTCTCCGGACAATATCTCGGCGGTAATCGTCGGCGATTTCGACCCCGACCATGCCCTGGAACTGGCCCGCGAGTATTTCGGCCGGATTCCACGGGGAAAGACCCCTCCGCCGGAAATGATCACCTTTGAAGTCGACCAGGTTGGAGAAAAAAGATTCAAAGCTGAAGTGGACACCAATTCCCGGGTGATCCTCCGCTACCACACGCCTCCCTTCAACCATGTCGACAATTTCCCCCTGCAGATCTTCACCGATTCGCTGGAAGGAAGGACCGGACGCCTCTACAAGGCCCTGGCTGAAGAAAAGGGCCTGATTTCCGGTGAACCGAGGGTAATGCTGAACGAACTGAAGTACGGAGGCTATTTCGAGGTATCCGCCGAAGTTAAGGAAGGGGTGGCTCCCGAAGCCGTGGAAGCCGCCATCCTGGAAGAATTGGAAAAACTCAAAACCGAACCTCTCGGGGACCGCGAACTGCAGAGGCTGAAAAACAATCTGCTGGCCATGTCGGTCAAGCAACTGCAGAGCAATTACTACCTGGTGCTGCAGGTCTTGTTCTATGAATCGCTCGATTCCTGCGAATGTATCAACGAAGCGCCTCCCAAATAACAGGAAGTGACAGCCGATGAAGTGATGGAGGTGGCCAGGCGTTACATAACGGAAAACAATCGCAACGTAGCCTACTACCTGCGCAAAGAAGGATCGACGACTGAAATTCCACCGGAGCTGGCGGACCTGCCTTCGGAACTGAGGTCCCAGGTCATGCAGCAGGCGGCCATGATCTCCCAGCTGACCGACAAGGAAAAACTGGAAGGAGCCCTGGCCCAGTCGCAGCAGATGAAATCCCAGGTGCCTCCCGAAATAGCCCCGGCCATGGATTACATGATAAGGATCATCCAGGAGCGGCTTGAGAATTTAGCAACCGAAGAAGGCGGCCAGGATTCGGCGGCCCCGGAAGGAGAGTAGCATCATGAAAAAAACCATTCTTATAGTTCTTTTCCTGGTAATGAACTGCACGGCTGCTCCCCTTCTCGGACAGGATATTCCGGATCGCCCGGAACAGATTGACTTCCCTTCGCTGGCATACAATCCCCCCGCGCCGGGTGACTACCGGGAAACACTGCAGAACGGGATTCCCGTCTATATCGCCGAGGACAACCTGCTGCCTTTGACGACCATCCAGGTTCAATTCAAGGGAGGGAAGTACCTGGAGAAACCAGGGCAGGAAGGGCTTGCCGGACTTACCAGCGAAGTATGGAGGACCGGAGGGGCCGGAGACCTTGGCCCCGCGGAACTGGATGAGGAACTGGCCTTCCTGGCCGCCGACCTGAGCGTGAATATCGGGGGTACCGGAGGTTCCGTTTCGCTGCAGGTGCTTTCCAAGGATTTCGACCGCGGACTGGAACTCTTCATGGATGTGCTGCTCAGACCCCGCTTCAACCAGGAGCGTCTGGACAAGGCCAGATCCGACCTGCTGGCTTCCATCAAGCAGCGCAACGATGATCCCGGTTCGATTGAAAGAATGGAGTGGAACCGCCTGCTATACGGAGAAAACTACTGGCTCAACCGACTGGCTGTCGAAAGCTCCCTGAATACGATTACCAGGGAGGACCTGGTCGAATTCCGCCGAGGTCTGATCGATGGCCGTTCGATGATAATCGCCTTCTCCGGAAACCTGCCCCGGGACGAGGCAAAGGCCAAAATCGAACAGGCCTTCAGCACAGTCCCGTTGATGGAAGTATCCGTCCTTCCGGAAGTGCCCCAGCCAGAAACAACAGCTGAACCGGGCGTCTACCTGGTACACAAGGAAGGGGTCAACCAGGCCCGGGTTTCCATCGGCCACATCGGGCCAATGTCCCCCTTTGCGGACGAATTCGAGATGGCCCTCGGGAACGACATCCTGGGAGGGGGAGGTTTCACCTCCTGGATCATGTCCAAGATCCGCTCCGACATGGGGCTTGCCTATTCAGCAGGCTCTATGTTCTCGATAGGCCGGGATTACCCCGGCCAGTTCCGCGGCTTTTTCCAGACCAAGTTCGCCACCTGCGCCATCGCTTCCCAGGTCCTGATCGAGCAGGTGGACCGCTTGCGGGATGAAGGGGTTTCCGCCGATGAGCTTGAAACCGCCCGCAATTCCGCGGTACAGACGCTTCCCAGCCGTTTCGAATCCCCCCTGCGGACCATGTCGGTCTTCGCCCGGGATGAACTGAGCGGCAGGCCGATGGACTACTGGCCGACCTACATCGAGAAGGTCGACGGCGTAGATGCCGAGGGAATCCGGGAAGCCGCCCAGGCCAACCTGGATCCGGAAAAGATGATCATCCTGGTCGTGGGGGACGCCGAGGAAGTTTTGAAGACCAACCCGGACTTCCCGGAAGCCAGCCTGGAAAGGCTGGGCGGGATCACTCGCCTGCCCCTGCGCGACCCGCTGACTTTGGAGCCGATCGATTGACGATTTTGTGGACAGTGGACTTTGTGGACGGTGTGGACAGCGTGGACCGGGGGGTCTCTGTGGACGGGGTGATCTGAAGGTGACTCCAGGAGATTAGGTCGGCCGCCCGGCCTGGAATCAGCAGGCCGGGCTGTCGGGCATTACTGGCTCATCACCGATTCGCTGCGGGTATAGGCCTTTTCAAAATAAGTTCGGGCCTCTTCCTGGGCATTGTTGTAATCGATTCCGGTATTGATCGCCTTGCGGTACTCGGCCCGGGCCCGCTGGCGCTGGCCCAGGATGTCGTAAATCTTGCCCAGGTAGATGTGGCACCAGGTCTGGACCCATTCAGGCTGCAGGTCTCCATTTAGCGCTTCCCGGATCGAATTGGCGGAGTTGGAGTAGCTGGCCTGTTCGAAAAAGACCTGGCCCAGCCGAAAATTAGCCAGGGAACTGCGGCGATTCATGTCCACGGCACTCTGGTATTCGTCCACCGCCGAAACGAACTCGCCGGCCTCCCGGTACTCGTCCCCAAGGGCAATGAAGACGTTGAGACGCATCCGGTCGGAATCCATCAAAATCTTCCCGTCCGGATCCAGCTCAATTGAGGAGGGCAGGTCTTCCGTCTCGAAAGTGAAAGAGGTCTGGCGACCGTTCACCCTAAGCTGCTTTTCCTCTTCCCCGCTGCTGGTCTCGATACTGAGCTCCATGGGCATGCGGAAAAGGTCCAAATCCTGCATTACCTGGCCGCGGATCCTGTACCCCCCGGACTTCAGCTTGAAGACCGTGTAATCAACTTCCATTTCAGGCACACCGACGGACTCAATCCACTGGACGAAAAACCAGCTGTACTCCTGGCCGGTGTTCTCCTCGACCAGCTGGATGAAATCCGGGATAGTTGCCGAATCCTCGCGGTACCGGTTGTAAAACTGGTTGATTATGTCGCTCAGCATGTCTTCGCCCACCAGCTGGCTCAGCATATAGAGAACCCAGGATCCCTTGGAGGCTACAATCGAGCTGTAAGTCTCCGATCCCACGTCGAGGTTGACTCCCTCATTGATCGGGGCGGTTTCCTGGTATTTAAGGGCGTTGATTGCCTGGCGGTTGAGCTCGGTACGGAAGAGTTCGGGATCCTTATCCGCAAGGTACTTCAAAGCGGCATACCCGGCGAATCCATCCCTCAGCCAGGAGTCGCTCTCTTTTTCGAAACGAACCGAAACTCCCCACCAGAGCTGGGCCAGCCTGCGGGCATATTCCCATTCAGGCATCCTTCGGTCATTCAGCAGGATGTCCTCCAGCAGCAGGATGTTTCGCTCAATCGGTGAGTCCAGCACCTGGTTGCCTGCCTGGACAATGTTCAGGCTTTCCACAGGAAGAGAACCATATAGTCCCTCGTAAAACTCAAGAATTCCGGAAAGCATCTCACTGAAGGGGGCAAGGTCCTGCTCGAAATCGGGCAGGACATAATAAGTCGCCGGCAGGGGGAAACCCTCGGTTTCCTGGCGATAAAAACGCGAAACCAGAAGAGGAACCCCTGTAAGCTCCAAATCGCTGGTCCAGGTAAAGGCTTCCGTTATGCCTAAGGTATCAATCGATTCCAGCCTGCCGGGGGCTACAGCCGTAAAACCAAGCGGGACTGTTGCCTTCACGGTGACTGTCGCGGAATCCATTGGTAGAGCATGGGAGGGAAACCAATGGCCGCTGTTCAAAAGGACGGCTCCATCTGGTGAGATTACGGCTGACTGGTCTTCCGGGACATCCAGGAAGGCATACTGCTCGGCATTGAGCATTCCTTCAAAATCCATGTAGAGTTTGCAGGTCTCTCCCACTTCGAAAAATTCATCTCTCTGGACGAGGATCCTGTCAGAACGGACTCCCCCCGGTCGAAGGGAATACTGGTGTTCATCTTCCCCCCGAACCTGGAGTAGCACCAGTTGCTGGTTGAAATCAAAATCTATGATCATGGTCCTTTGCAGGACTACGAAATCCACCTCCGCCCGCCCCTGCAGGAAGGCTTTCTCCAGGGTGATGCCCACCTCTATGTTGTATGACTGCACGTCAATGACCGGCTGATCCGGATTGACAGTCTGGGCTATCCCGGTAATCCCTGCCATAAGGGAGAAGGCAATGATCCAGGTCGTTCGAATTATCTGGTTGCTTAACATTTTATTCCGCCATCATATATCAACCGGCCCGCGCACTACTTGCGACCGGGTTTAAGTTTATTTCCTTATTTAGTTGAATCTCAAGCAAAAAACTTTCATTTTCCTATATGCCTGAAGGTTTAAAAAAGGTCTCAACAATAACCTCTGCTGCCCTGCGGTCAGCATCCCCGGAACCCAGCCTTCGGGCAACTGCTCGAAAAGCCTTCTTCTGGGCGGCCTGCTTTTCCCTGTCGGCCAGGAGATCCTTAATATACGCACCCAGCGCCTTAGCGGTTGCATCCCCCTGGATAAACTCGGGGACAAGCCGCCGCTCAGCCACAAGGTTGGCCAGACAGAAGGTCCTGGTGCGCACAAAAGGCCTGAGCAGCAGGTAACTGAGACGGGGGAGTCTATAGACCATGGCAAAAGGGACCTCGAGGAGCAACGCCTCAAGGGTGGAGGTCCCGCTCTTAACCAGGGCGCAGTCCGAGAGGGCCAGAAGCTCAGGGTCACTCTCAACAACTTCAATCTCCAGGCTGTGCCCGGTCATAAATGGCCTGATTATTTCTTCCAGAAATTCCCGCTTTATTTCAGGCGCCTGAAAAACCTGAAATTCGATATCCCTTTCCCGGGAAACAAACTCAACGCCCCGCAGCATTACCGGAAGGATCTGCTCAACCTCTTTGACCCTGCTTCCCGGAAGCAGGGCGACCTTCGGCCTGGATGGCGAGCCGTCCCTTGAGGAGGCGGCTTTTTCAACCGTACCGGCCAGGCGGGCGGCGGTAGGATTACCAACGTAAACCGCCTGGACTCCGTTTTCCCGGTAGAAAGATTCTTCAAACGGAAAGATAACCAGCATCAGGTCGACATATTTTTTGATCTGCCTGATCCTGGATTTCCGCCAGGCCCAGAGCTGGGGACTGATGAAATAACAGACCGGAATTCCGGCCTTCTTGAGCCTTCGGGCAAGGGGCAGATTGAAATCCGGGAAGTCCACCAGGACTGCCAGATCGGGAGGTTCAGCGGCAATCCTCTTGAGAATCGATTTCCGCAATTTTAGATAATTACCCAGATTACCCAGAGCCGCCCCGGGGCCGATAGCAGACAGGCGCGAGACATGGAGCATGATTTCCGCCCCCGCTTCCTTCAGCTTCCTTCCCCCGCTGCCGTACACTTTCCAGGCGACTTCCGGATTGAGCCTTTTCAGGTTGTCGAGAATTCCGGCGGCGTGGGCATCACCGGAAGTCTCGCCGCAAACGACCAGCAGCTTCCTGTCTTTATCAGCCTTCATTCGGAATTCCCTTCTCGATCCAGCCGCCGCCGATAACCCGGTCGCCATCGTAAAGCACTGCAGCCTGTCCGGGGGTAACCGCGGCCTGGGGTTCCCGGAACACTACCCGGAAACTGCTGCCGTACCCTCCTTGCTTCTCGGGATAAACCTTACCCTCAGCCGGTTTATGGGTGGACCGAATCTTGATCCGGGCTTCAAAGGGCCCGCCCGGGGAATCACCGGATATCCAGCTGGCGTCAGAGGCTGTCAACCCGGCACTGAAAGTATCATCCCTGTATCCCAACACCAGGGTGTTCGTTTCCCTTTCCAGGTTGAGCACATAAAGCGGGCGGCTGTGGGCAATACCCAGGCCTTTCCTCTGGCCTATGGTGTACCGGTAGAGTCCCCGATGGCGGCCCAGCAGAGTCCCGTCCTTAAGAATCACCGGGCCTTCCCGGTCAAGGCTTCGGAATGCCCCGGCCAGGGAATCTTTCCGGGCCTGGCAGTAACTTCTGATAAAGCCGGAATAATCTCCTCCGGGAATGAAACAGATTTCCTGGCTTTCCGGTTTTTCAGCTATCCTGATCTCCCTGCTTCCCAGCATCTCCCTTACCTCGTCCTTTGACAGTTCTCCCACCGGAAACAACAGCCGGGATAGTATTTCCTGGTTCAGCTCGAATAGAAAATAGGACTGATCCTTTCTGTAATCCTTCCCCCTGAGGAGGGTTTTTTTCCCCTGTCCATCCTCACCTATACGGGCGTAGTGGCCGGTTGCAACGTAATCAAAACCCTTTGCTTCAGCGTATTCAAGCAGGCTGTCAAACTTCAGGAAGCGGTTGCACTTGATACAGGGAATCGGCGTGCGGCAGGAGAGATAGCTCCTGACAAAAGGCTCTACTACCCTCTCCTCGAAAATCCCCTCCCGCTCCAGTACGGCAAGAGGGACCTGCAGGATCTCGGCCACTTTGGCGGCATCCCTGACAGCGGGAGTTGAATCCTCCCCTGGAGGATCATCGGCCTGCCGGTTGAAGTCGGAGGGGTCCCACAGGTGGAGGGTACAACCCTCAACCTGGTATTCGTCATCCTGGAGAATTAGAACAGCGGCCGTACTGTCGACGCCGCCGCTCATGGCAACCAATACCTTATCCATAATTAGCCAACAATCACTATTATTCCATTAAATTGGTTCAGCTAGAAACGGAAGGTGTAATTGACCTTGATCCGAGCGGTGCTTTCCTGAATGTCAAATCTTTCCAGCGGATCGAGCGCCAGCGAATTCCAGACCAGGATGATGTCGTTCCCCGGTTTGATAATCCAGCGGAACCGTGACTGCCATCCCATCTGCCTGGAGAGATTATCGTATTGCAGATAATTGTCCAGAGTAATCCTGGGAGTAAAAAGAAAATTACAGTTTCCCCTGTAGACATCGGCAGTAAAATCTCCCCCCGGCAATTCAACCATCCGGTGTTCAAAGGTCCCGCCCAGGAAAAGGAGTACCGCAGCCTTCCAGCCCAGCTCTACCTCATAGTCGGTTCTGTGCCCGTCATAAAAACTACCCTTTTCAAATCCCAGGGCCGAATAAAACCTCCGATGCCGGGCACTGACAAAATCCAGGCCCCAGCGATTGAAGGAATAGCCTCCAGCGGAGATCGTCTGTTGATTCTGGATTCGAAACTCCTCCTCCAGGTATTCATAGTGGGAGGAAGCTTTCAGCGAGACGGAATCGCCGCTGATGAACCGGAGTGACACGGGAGTGAACCCCAATGTCCGGGTCTCCAGGCGATTGTCCATGTCTGTTATGTAGTCGATCGAAAAACCGGTCGTAGCCTGCAGGATGCCCAGTCTTCCAGGCCTGGGTCCTAAAGCTAACTGGACATAACTCTTTCGAATTCCGGTGCGCGGAACAAAACCGACCCCGGCAACGAAATCTTCGTCTATCGACTGGTAACCTGTCCGCAGGTTGATCAGGTCATTAGGAAGGCTGAGTTCGGCACCCCAGGCCGATCCCCTTCCAGGGCGATCACTTGTGTCGGACAGAAGGCCGTAAGCGAGAAAAGCCGCGTTCTTATTTCCCCGAAACCGGCTGGTAGCCAGCCGCAAGTCTGCGCCAAGGACGGTATTGTTTGAGTCGGACAGGGCATTGCCTTCAGTGATTATCATGCCCGCCGAGGATTCCCCGAGAAAATTTCTGTTTACACGCAGAACCCCGAAGTTGCGGGCTCCTCCTTCCCGATCATCGAGCAGGTCCAGGCCTCCTATTTCCCAGTTCCCGACCTTGCCGGTTATCTTCGCTCCCGTTATTACGGGAATCGGATTCCCCTTCCGATCCAGCCCCAGGCGACGGGAGAAGAAGGGGACAAGGGTATTGCTTTCAGCCGGGCCGAATCCGAAGTAGTTGGATCCGTCCAGGAAAAAATCCCTCTTTTCAGGAAATTTCAACGCAAACCTGGTCAGGTTGATCTGCCTGGCGTCGACTTCGGTCTGGGCAAAATCGGTATTGATGGTCACCGCCGCCTTCAGACCAGGAGTGATCTGGTAAAAAATATCAGCGCCGGCATCGAGCGGATACTCGGTTTCGCTTCCCTCCCTGTAATCTGCCCCGGCCAATCCATAAGGGACGATATCCAGGCCCAGACCCTGGGAAATTCCTTCCAGCCCGGTCAGCCGGCCGCCGTCCGAAACCTTGAAATTGTACCCGTCCAGGTTGGCAAGAGGCCAGAAGGAACTTTCCGATTTTTTCTTGATATGCCTGATCAGGGTCAATCCCCAGGCAGTTTTGCCCGGAGCAAAACTCACTGTTTTGAAAGGCAGGACGATCTCCGCTTCCCAGCGGTCTTCCAGGATAACCGCCCTTCCGTCCCACAGCCCGTCCCACTGCTTATTAAAAACCGCCCCGTTACGGCTGATCAGGGCATCGCCGATACTGCCCCGGGGGCCAATCTGGAACCAGTAGCCATTCCTCCGGTCCAGGAAGGTATCCAGGATTATCTGAACCCGGTCGTCATTTCCAAGGCTCACATCGCGAGCCATTTCCTTGGCAGTTATCTGCCCCGGGTCGCCATAGCATATGATCCCGATATAGAGGTTTTCCAGATCGTAGCAGAAGTAAAATTCGGTAGGTTCACTGGAAGGCTCTCCAAATTCCGGCTCCCTCTGGTACAGAAGATCTGCTTTCCCGGCATCCTTCCAAATTTCTTCCTCGACAAATCCGTCGATTACCGGGGGGTCGTCGACCAGAAGCGCAGGAATATCGTTGTTTTCTCCCAGTACCGGAACCAGGAGAATCAGGCTGACTATTGCTGTCAGATGAAGAGGATTGAAAACCACCGGCAAATGCGCATTACCTCTTGAAAAATTTCTGAAGTCCATACCAAACTCTTCCATTCCCGCAACGTTCCAGGCCTTCGGCTCTGCTGCCCGGGTGGATCGAATCGGAATTGAGCCCTGGGAATTGTATTACTTTTCGAGAACCGAAGTATTTGAAAAAGGGAGGGGCGGTGGAATGGACCCGGGAATGAAACAACGAAAACCTGAGGAATGTTCCCGAATTCAATCAAAGTCCGCCTTTAGCACCGATTTTCACCCAAAAAAAAGGGCGCGGCTGACTCATTTAATGGACGGCCGCGCCCTTCGGGGAGAGGATCGTTGATTGGCAGGCGCTATCAGGCTGCAAGCTGTTTCTTCAAGGCTTCACGCCCATAGTACAGGCGGGACTTGATGGTTCCCTCCGCTACCTTCAGATCCTCGGCGATCTCCCGGATGGTGTATCCCTCGATGTCATGCATGCTGACCACCTGGCGATGCTTGCGCCCAAGTCTGGACATGGCGGAATGAATCTTGCGTCCGGCTTCGCGCCTCTCGACACTCCGGAGAGGATTCGGAGCCTTGGTATCAGGAATGGTCCAGTTTTCAGATATATCTTCCTCGGTCCGGTTCTGATGCTTCCTGTTCCGGCGCATCATCTCCAGGCAGACATTGACCGTTATTCTGCTGATCCAGGTCGAAAGCTTGCTTTCGCCCCGGAAGCTTTTTATCGCCCGGAAGACATTAATCAGGCTCTCCTGCATTGCGTCCCTGGCCAGATCTTCATCCCGAAGGACCCTGTAAGCTGTCATGAAGATCCTTTTACTGTAATTGTCGTACAACACCTGGAAAGCATTTTCATCACGCTTCCGCAATCCGGCAATCAAAGTTTTTTCAGCCGCTATCTTTTTGTCGTCTCGTTTTATCTTCATCTTTTTATCTCCTGCCAAATAGGTTGCAAGGAGCGTTCCAAAACACCCAAAATGTTGATAAATAGAGACTTATGGACTAAATATAAGTTGCTTGAATAATCGAGACCGTTAAAACTTTTAACGCCCCTGGAGGGAGGTCAAAGGAGTAAAATGCCGGAAACAAGACAGTTACCTGGTGTTAAATAATTTAACAGCGGTGTTAACTCAATCAACACCCTGGTAATCCTTAAGCTTGGAGATGACTGTCTGACGGGTGATTCCCAGTTCTTTGGCGGCCAGGCTCTTATTGTAGTCGTTACTTTTCAGGGCACTGAGAATCAGTTCTTTTTCGAGGTATGCCAGTTGTTCCTTGAGGGATCCCTGCGAGGGCCGCGGGCCCAGAGAATAGCGGATATGATCCGAAAGCAGTTCCGGGCCGACAAACTCTCCCGGCTCGGCGAGAATCACCAGGCGCTCGATTTCATTCTCCAATTCCCTGACGTTGCCCGGCCAGTTGAAATTTTGCAGCAGACTGTAGGTTTCCGGTTTAAATCCCGGGACTATCTTGCGTTCCCTTCCCGAGATCTTCTCCAGAAAATAGTCTGAAAGCAGGGGAATGTCATCTTTTCGGTCTCGCAGGGGAGGAACCGTGACGGAGAAAACATTGAGCCGGAAGAAGAGGTCCTGTCGGAATCCCGCTTCTTCCACCATGGTGGAAAGGTCGCGGTTGGTGGAGGCGATAATCCTCACGTTGATCGGTCTCGGCTTGATCTCTCCCACCGGAAGGATTTCACCTTCCTGGATAACCCTGAGGAGTTTAACCTGGAGTTCAAGGGGTGCTTCCCCGATCTCATCCAGGAATAGAGTTCCGCCGTCCGCCTGTTCGAAATAACCCTTACGGGTCTCGGATGCTCCGGTAAACGAGCCCTTGCGGTGGCCGAAAAAAGAACTCTCCACAAGATCACGGGGGATGGCCCCGCAGTTAACCGCCACAAAACTGGCCTCCTGCCTCTGGCTGTTCTGATGAATATACCTGGCCAGCAGTTCTTTCCCGGTGCCGGTCTCACCCTGGATCAGGACACTGGAATCCGTGGCAACCACCTTGTCCAGCATCTTGATCAGTCGTCCCATTGGTTTGCTTTGATAGAGAATTCCGGAAGGTTCCTGGCGCAGGCCCTCCACTTCCTCCCTGAGGCGAAGATTCTCCCTTGCCAGAGCATCGTTGATCTTCTCGAGTTCTCCGGAAAGCCGCTCATTTTCGCGGCGGAGTTCCCAGCTTTCAAGTTCCTGACGAACTGCCTCACGCAGGGATATCGGCTCCCAGGGTTTAGTGATGTAGCGATGGACCTGCCCCTGGTTGATCGCATCCATCAGGTCATCAACCTCAGTGTACCCGGTAAGGATTATTCTAACGCTGTCGGGACTGATTTCCAGGGAACGGGCCAGAAGTTCGACGCCGCTCATCGAGGGCATTTTCTGGTCGGTAATGATTGCGGCGACCTGATTCTTTTCCAGGATTTCGAGGGCCTCCTGACCGTTGG
>Ga0180435_10004451_pt1 | contig 13810 bp, 21 predicted proteins | sample SS_ome_3_FD_132467 | JGI IMG/M metagenome (GOLD analysis project Ga0180435, IMG submission 132467) | Hypersaline lake sediment archaeal communities from the Salton Sea, California, USA - SS_3_S_1 metaG | ecosystem: Environmental > Aquatic > Non-marine Saline and Alkaline > Hypersaline >... | reverse complement strand
GAACTTAGCGCTTCGCGCTAATTTTTGGTAGCCGCACCCTTTAGGGTGCGCAATAAACGCAGGCTAAAGCCTGCGGCTACCTTTTTAACTACATTTATTGAAATTCCGATACAGGAACTTAGCCCATCGCTTCGCTCTGGGCAACTAATTAACCACAGAGAACACAGAGGACATTGAGATTTGTAACTTTTTAAGCAAAATCCTCTGTGATCTCTGTGCCTCTGTAGTTGTATTGAATTTTCGAAGAAGGGACTCACCCCTCACTTCGTTAGGGCAATTTATTTAACCGCGGATTACGCGGATTATGCTGATTAACAGAAAAACAATCCGTCCCGGCCGCGGCTTATTGTCCCGAGACCTGATAGAAAAACTCGGAATCCCGACGGATGGCAGGGAAAGACCAAAACGCAATATGCGCATCTTCTGGTGAAAGTCGGCATTGTAAGAAGGATGATTCCCCCGAGTCAAGTGAAATATATTTTGGGAGAAGGCTCTGATGGCGAGATTCAACTAACTTTTAGTTTGGTAAATCTTGTTTGCTATAATAAGATATGCTATCTTACAGCTTCGGAATTTCAATAAAGTATTTTGACAGGATAACAGGATCAACAGGATGGGCAACTTGGCCTATGGCACAGAGCCGAATCCTGTTGATCCTGTTATCCTGTCTGAATTGTTGAAAGTTACTCGAACGAAGTGAGGGCGAAGTCCTTTTTTCTCTTGGAGAAATAAGAGCATGCGGGGAGCGAACGCAATCATGGGTATTGAGTCCGGGAAAAGACTTTTTAACTGAACTTTAAATAGCTGCTTAAGCAAAGGTCTTTTTAACGTCTGTCTGTTTCAACGTCCGTTATCTTAAACATTTCAGTTCCCTCTTCAGGTGAAGCTGAACGCTGAGAGATTAAATTATATGGCAACAGATTTCCAGTCTTCCTATAAACCTCTTCCTGTGGAGAGAGACTATCGCCGGCAGGAAAATCCATCCTTCTCTCCGCGGTTATCTCGAAGAGAGCGGATTCTTTTCTGGGGAAGCTCGCGATCCTGGTATCCATATTGGGGGTATGTTCGGAGAGTCGCGCTGAAAAGAACGCCTCCCGATCTCCCCCCTCTTCCGGCCGAGCGCTTCTATATCCGGCGGTTACTGATTCCCGGATTAATCTTCTTCCTGAGTCCGGTCCTGCTCTTCTTCGCCTATCCGGAGATAGGCCGGAGGCTATATTCCGGCTTTCTTTTCTTCGCCCATCGTCTCCGTCCGCTCAGTCCGGCGCTCTTCTTCCGGGAGATGTATGTCCTGATCCTTTCGGGCGCAGCCATTATTATTATCCAGACCATATTCGCGTTGATTTTTTTAAGGAAGAAGAGGATCCCCGGAGGTTCTATCAGAGTTCCCTGGGGAGAGGCAAGCATAGTGGGGGGGCTGCTGGCGTTGGGAGTTTTCGGTATCCTGCGGGGATTCCAGGCTTCCCCCTCGGACCATCTTTTCTTCCCTGCTCCGGCCCTGGGGGGGGCAATCTTCTGCTGGCTGCTGATATCGGGTACTATCTTGTTCCCGGTCTTGATCCGGAAATACCCCTGGGCCGATTCGAACGGCCGACACCCGGTTTAGGAAACCGGTGCTCTATCCTACTGAGCTACAGGGGCATAAATTATTTCTTCGAAATGATTTAGTGAATATATTGTGATCCATAAATTTTGACAACATAAATTCCCCAGGGTTTTTAATTGAAATTTTAGGGGGCGTTCAACGTTTCGAGCCGCGGTCCCCCCCGATACAATTGGGGCAACCGCAACCTTTTAACCCGAACGTTGCGCCGAAGGCGCTAAGTTCCTGTATCGGAATTTTCTTCCGAAATACTTCGGAATCCCGGTTTGTTTAATTGAATTTATCGGGACCGAAATACTTCGGAATCCCGGTTTGTTCGATATAAATATCGGGACAATAAATTAATAATCCGTTGTATCGCTCCGCACACAGACCTTGTGTGCGGGACTTGTAGGATCAGAATGCCTTCGGCATTCTTTGTAGGAGTTGTGGTATCGCTACGCTTGAATATCCGGCCTTCAAACGCTAAAGAAGGGGACGCCAAGGTATACAAGCCCCCCCGGATGAGTCCGGGGGGCGATACTACATTTCCCGCAAGGCGAAGCCGATACTACAAACCTTCCAGACAAAGTCGGGAAGTGATCCTACATAAAGTTGCGAACGAAGTGAGCTAATTTATTATTTCTTCTCCAGGGTCTCTTTCCCTAACACCGTCCCGTTGTACGCGCACCATACCCCTTCGAGCTTCTTGCCGTTATCCAGAATCTTATAAACTACCAGTCCGGAAGATTTACTGCTTGCGTCAACATAAACAACCGAGAGAGTTCCATCTGCAATAATGCCCGTCCCTACGTAAACCGCGCCAACACTCCAGACTATCTTATAGGTGTCTTTCGTCTTTGAGATGATAACGTTGCCCGTATATGCTCCTTTTCCTCCCGGATTGGTTCCTTTCGCTGAATAAGTGCCCTCGATATCCGCCGCGGAGACTGATCCTATGCTCGCACAGACGACGCTCAACAAAATTATCAGACAAACACAGGTAATTCGCATTACTTCCTCCTTATTTATTGTTCGAACTATGCTCTTCGCGAGAGGCGGTGCCGCCGTCAGAGCGCAAGAGCAGGTTCGGTATTTATGTTTCCAACTCCTTAAAATGAAACATCCCGGGGTACTTCTGTTCCAATCCTGATTCAATCAGAGGGCGAATTGCTTCCGGCAGGTGTTCCATCTGCCAGCAGCTTTCAGCTTCCTCAGAACCGCCGGTGGCCTTAATCGCCTTTAACGCGTAGTAAGCCGGTCCCAGGCAGTGGTCGGCCATGTGGGCAGTCGCGACGGCGTGGCCGGCGGCCCGCGCCGCCGCGACAGCAGATTCATCATCAGCTTCCCGGGCAGCGGAGTGAGCCGCGACTGCCGCCTTTTGAGCCTCTCCTACTGAAACCTCCCTTCGAGACCACGCCCGTGCGACCGCTATCGCTCTTCTCGGCCTGTCGTCCGGGCTGGTTCTTTCGAAGAGAGGTAAAACATGTTCCGCGCAATCCGCCGCCCAGGCGGCCATTAGATTATGCCGGTCTCTTTCGAGAGTACCTCCCCGGTGAACCGCGATGAATCGTTTGTCTCGCATCGATATCTCTTTCTATGTCGGTTGCCGTGCAGGGTTATAATAATGTTGGTTCTCAGTCATATTGTGTGGGTAGATGCTGATATTAGAATAACGAATATAGTATGCAGAACTCATAAACAATTCTTGAGAACCATCTATATGAAGTGTTTATTGTACGGTGAAGGCGATAAGACAATATCTTCGATAGAAGAATTGCCTGGATAGATATCAGGGATTATTTATTTACATTGGACTCCAGCATCGGATCATAATACTGGTGCAGGTTTCCGTAGAGGACACCCCAGCTTCCGTCGCTCTGCTTGTCCTGGGCCAGTGCCACGGTGATGAGCCGAACGCCGTTCGGGGTGTTGGCCGCCACCTGTCCCGTGATGTTTCGGGTGGTACGTATTCTCCAGACGGTTTTGGAGGTATCGGTCCACTCCTCCACGGTCTCTTCCTTCCAATTCTCTGAAATGATGGTGCAGCGGAGCGGTTCGCCGCCTTCATTTTTATTATTCTCTACCAGAGATTCGGCTTTTTCCTTCAATTCGTCGATATCGCCGCCGGCATAACGATCAGGGATCATGAAAGTGCGCTCTTTTCGAATCCGCCGGTTCTCTTTATCTTTGGCCAGCAGAGCGTCCAATTTGGCCTGGAGTTCTTTACTTTTAGGATCGGATTCCCCCAGGGCAGTAATGCCCTTATCGGCTGCTTCGCGGATGGCTGTCATCCATCTCTGATCCACCAGGTTGGGTTTTATGGTATTATCGGCTTTCCAGCCGTTGTCTTCTTCCAGTTGCCGCATGGCGGCATCAATTTCTTTTTCGGCATTAGCCGAAACCGCTTCAATCCGATCCGAAAACCCTTCCTCAAAATCCTTCAGCCGGCGTGGCGCTTCGTTATCGGCCAGGTCTTCAAGTTGCCACGTCTTGCCGTTGGGGAACTCGGTTTGCTGATACTTATCATAGAAGGCTTTAAAGGCCCGGTAGTGATCTTTAGCTTCCGCGAACTTTTCCGGTTCTGATGTGCCGGGCACAAAGACCAGTTTATCGGGGTTATGGCCCTCCTGGCCGGGGTAGGATAGATATTCTGAAAACTTCGCTATCCACTCCTTGGATTGTTTTTCCCTGGCCGCTTTCCCTGCTTCTTCGTCCGCGGCGGCTCTGGCCTCCGCGGCGCCCTGTCGGGCGGTCTGGGCGGTAAGATCGTTAAATCGGTTCTGTACGGCGGCGAAGTCGGGGTTGGCCCGGTCGAACTGCCCCCCGTACTTCCTCTCGATCTCTCCAAACAGTTCAGCGGCCCGTCGGAGTTGATATCCGGCATCTTCAGCATCGCTGGTGGCGTATGGTTCGGCGCGATTAAGGATCCTGGTAATGTCTTTCAGCCTCTTTTTTACTCCGCCGGGGAGTTTTTCCGTCTCGGTTGTTTTAGAGACTTGGCCGATTCCGGAAGATTCTGATGACATCGCTTTGGATTGGGGGAGGGGGGGCGTGGCACGCGCGGAAGAGGATGGCCGCCCATCATATTTGCCCAGCTTTTTATCAACAGTTTTCCTTATGCGGGCGAATTTATTTTCGGCCCGGAGGATCTTGGTACTATTCGGGTCTTCCGCTTTTCCCTGAGAGATGAGGGCGGCAGCCTCATTGAGAAGGGCGTCGGCTTCTATGTTCTTCCCGCTATGCATCTTCCGTTCGGCGGAGCGGATAGTTTTTTCAGCCTGTTTGGCCAGATCGTCCGCTCCGCAGAAGGTCTTCCCGGCCGTCAAAAATGCTATTGCCAGCAGAATAATACCAAGAACTTGACCCCTTTTAATGTCCATAGCTAAACTCCTAAGTGGTGTTTGTTTTGTCCTATATTCATTCAGCGCCAAGCAAACGCCTCGGGGCCGGGTTGATTGGCTGGTGAATGGTTTTATTTGCTCTCCAAACTTTCAAGCTCCAGAGAAGTAGGGATATCGTTTAGAGACATTAACTTCTCTTCTGAAACAGGGCCATTTTCCTCGATCCATTCAGCCATCCTATCAGTAATATCATTCCCATAGATACGATGGGAATAAACGATTGAAGCGCCGGTTCCATTAACTATTTTTATGAGCGCCTGTACAAATTCAAAATAACCTGACTGAGCGAATATCGCCACGATCAGGTGTTCCGCCTGCCGATCCGGTGTTTCAGGTACTGAATTTGTTCCTAATATTTCCGCTCCATACTTCTGATACGCGCCAAGAATTTTATTTGCGATATCAGCCAATGCTTCAGCGTTATTAACACGCGGATAGAAATTGACTGTAATCATGTCTTCCCATTTTGAAAGGTCGGTCTGCCCGGCAGGGGTGAATTCGTGCTGAGTATTTTTTGACCAGCGATGCAGATATTCAATATCGTTGAACTTAATAGTAAGCGTATTATCACCAGATACAGCATTTGATGAAAAAAGAAAGATGGCCAGTAGAGCAGTATTCCACTTCAATTTAATCTCTCCTTATATTTTTATATTACAATAGATTATTCAGGTTAAGCCTATGGAACTCATAAGAGATTATCAGCTAATTCACCTGGATCTGTCACCATTATATCATGAGGCCGGGCCGGTTTCTTCCGGGTCCAGCCTCTTCCCCCGAGAAGCGGGGTGGTGGACTTTTGCGCCTTTTAGTTGTGCCCTCATCCTCAGACCGCTTCGCTTTTTGGTGTGGGGTCTGGCTGCGGCAGCGGACAGGTCCCATGCAAGAGTTTATTAACCATGAGATTTTCCTGAAATGGATTCAATGGTTATTCCAAATACCCTTGTCCTTTTAAATAGCGCATCGATGTATTTTAATCCGTCTTTAAAATAGTCCGCGGAATATTTTTTCAACAATCCTTCCAGGGCCGCCTGCTTCTCATCATCATACGCTTCATTCAATAGACCAGTAGCAATGGTACTCTCATATTTTGTGCCAAATTTGTCGGGAAGAACGCATGTACTTCCGACAACACAGAATGAAACTCTAGGATTGGAAGCAATATTGTCGATCTTTTTTCCAGCTGTCGCACAGTGAAAATAAATCCTGTCGTTCACCACGCAATAATTTAAAGGTACACCATACGGATCATTATTCGAATCTATCGTCGACAGGATCCCATACTCGCCACTTTTTAAAATGTGCAGAGCTTCGTCTCTTTCAATTTTTCGGTCATTCCTTCTCATGTCGTTTTTATTCTACTGCGGCGAATGTCCTTAATCACCTGCAAGAAATGGCGTGGCTATTTACTGTCAGGTGATTTTTTTTGTTCGGCTTTCTGCTTGGTATGAATCTTCAGCATTGCTTCCGCATATCTCTGGCCGAGTAGTTTCATTCCTTTGGAATCAAAATGCGAGCCATCCATGGTCGTAAGTCCATCTGAACTGGCGAACCCGGTCCCCGGCAATGCTGCCGGCAATTGTGCAATCTGCTCGTTTATTATTTTGGCTCAGTCAGTAATTTGTCCCGCGACGAAAGGCAGGTTTGGTGCATTGAGATCTTCCCTGATATCGGTAATCAGGGCTTTCAGTTTATCAAGATACTTCGGATCAGTGAAGTTGCTGTCATGCAGACAAGCAGTACCATGAGCAGGGTATTGCATAGAGTTTTTCTCGATATATTTATCATCTCATGCTTCTCTTCTATTGCCGTTGCCGCTGCCTTCGGCGGCAACGAAATGCTAAGCGGCCCCGAAAGCTTTCGGGTTCAGCTTGAGGGGCTTGTTAGCAGCATGCCTACCATAGCGCTGGATCGCATAAAGAAGTAACACAAGATATCCTGATAGATGACTTTCCAGTACTACATTCATTGAGGGCGATGCCTTGCCACCCAAAAGAATATTGAAGATTATAAGGTGGGATATAACGTTCAGCAGCATCCACACTAAAACCAAACTTGCTGTAATATTTAGGATCCCCGTAAACAAAGAGGATGTCTACACTCCTTTTTGATAACTGCTGAATGCCGCTTTCTATTAGTTTTGACCCGATGCGCCGCTTCTGATAATCGGGTTTTACACCGATAGGCGCCAAAATATAGCCTTGGAAACCCTCATTGTTATCAATGGTCACGGGACTGAAGGCCGCATGACCAACTACAATGCCTTTGGTTTCAGCCACCAAGGAGATTGTTTGGGGAGTTGCTTCTTCTGAAAGCAGATTGACCGCAAGCTTCGAGACAATCTCCCTATCTCCTTCAGCGAAGGCAGACCAATGAACGCTATGGATATCGTCTCTATCAAGGCTTGTTGCTATTCGTATATGCATGATTTGCTGCTAACGTAGAGCTCACCCGCTTTTGGGCGCCGCATGGCGGTCAAAAGTCGGGTGGAGCGGCTGGTTCGGCAATCTCAATCTGGTATGCGATGACGCGCTTGACAGCAGTCGCCTCGGCTTCAGCGAGGAGACCTTCTGCCTGAAGAAAGTCGTCAAAAGTGCTTCCTATATGTTTGTTATTTTTCCATGACGCTGCCTCCTGATACTGCCTGAGTCTCGATCTGGCTGTGTTGATCTCTTTCAGAGGGATCTTCCTCGATTTCTTGATGAACTCGTGAAGGAGGATCATCGTGTGGCCATCAACTGTAAAGAAGACTCTGGAAATTCCATCAAGTATCTTGGTCCGGACTTCCCATAAATAGGGCTGAATTTTTTCCACTAACGGCATCCCTAGCGGCCAGCCGAACTGTATGGTCTTGATATCCTCGCCGATTGCCTTTAGTAGCATTAGCCCTTCCGGTCTGCTTGAGTGAGTGGTTCTGCGGTTTTTCAGGATGCCCACTTGAGAGTCAGCTTCTTTCCGGAATGTGCGCATTCCTTCAGGTATAGATTAATCAGGTTCTGGTAAGGGATCCCCGTCTCTACCGCCAAAGTTTTGAAGTATTTGATTACGTCCGTGCCGAGACGGAGCGTGACCTGTTTCTTCAGATTCTTGGCATAGGGATTCCGAACAGAATCTGTAAAATCATAGTGCTTTTTCATAAGAATTCTCCGTATTGTTTCCGTTCATCTCTGTCCGCCTTACGGACGGAGATAATTCTGATTTTTTTCTCGTCCTGACGATAGACATGGCAAATAATTAGAATCCGAAGTTTTGAACTGATGCCAAGAAGAACAAATCGATCCTCATCCTGAGAATGCTCTGGATCATGCATCAATCGAGCATTCTCATCTGAGAAAGCTGTTACCGCCTCCTCAAATGAAACGCCGTGTTTTCGAAGATTCTCTCTTGCTTTTCTTTCATCCCACGAGAAAGTTATATTTTTCATAATGCTATCATAATGCTAATATCATTATCGCACAAGAAAAATCTGCATATATCAGGTTCATATTTTTACTTCCGCAGAACGTAGAGCTAAGCGGCCGGAAGGGGCCGACTAAAAAACCATGCTACCCAGAAAAACCCCGGCGAACACAAAATGTTCGACAGTTGCACCAGCCCTTCCGGTCAGCTTGAGCGAATGGTTATCTCCGTTACCGGTAAACTTCTTTTCTGTGCTTGATTCTGGTAATCAAGACAGTGTCATTAAAAAGGGAAAAGATGACTCGATAATCCCCTATTCTGCATTTTCTTAATCCAGAAAAACGGCCTTTTAGTTGGGGATACTGGTCAGCTCTGGAAGAAAGCTCGTTATCAATTCTGTCCAGAATTATTTTAGCTTGAGATTTGCCGAGTTTATTAAGATCACGAGAGACTGACTTCTTAAATGTGATCTTATACTTCAATCTCTTTCCTCATCTCTTCAATTGATATGACGCGATCGGTGGTATCGTGCAGTCTATCAAGAGCGATCTGCAGATCAGCTTGTTCCTCGAGATATGACTCCAGGGCTTTTTGAATAAGAAAGGATCTTGATCTTTCAGTTATTTCGGCTACGGCGTTAAGCTCCTTAGATAGCTTATCAGGAATCCTGACTGATAATGGTGTACTCATTGTTTTACTCCTTCGTAGTTGAGTTTAATACAATGTATACATTGTATCCATCGATGTCAAATTTTTTTATGAGATAACGTAGAGCTAAGCGGCCCCGAAAGCTTTCGGGGTCTGCTTGAGCGATTGGTTGTCCCTTTTTTATTCAAGAACACAACTATAGACTAAGAGCAAAAGCTATAGCTTTTCGCACTTCTTTCATTTTCTCCGGCGACAGCGCGGAGATCATAACTCCGATCTTCCCTTTTGCGACGGTCTGGATATGATCGCAATTGATGGCGCAATCCCGTGGCATGCCATCATGTGTAGAAAGAAATACCTCGCTGGGAATATTGCGTACGGTGGAAGTGATAGGCGCAATAGTAACTTCGCCAAGATATTCCAGAATTGAATCTCGGGTAAGAATTAAAACCGGGCGTTTCTTATCGGGGCGGCTGAATTTGTACCAGCGGATTTCACCTCTTTTCATTCATCACCCCAGTCTTGCTCATCTTCCCACACGCTGAATTCCGACTTCGCCACCGGATGCATTTCATACCCTCGATGGTGCTGGCGTTCTAAACGGGAAACATGGAACTTCTCTATTGCTTCTCGTAGAGCATTGCGAGTAAAAGCGGATCTGGTCGTGTGGATTCTCTTTACTACCTTATCTACCGCTATGACAAGATCTTCATCCAGAGTCATTTGAACCGTTTTCATGGCATACCTCAATAGTTAGGATTAGATGGATAATCATAGCTATAATACTGGATATAGTGTTTAGAGTCAATATAAATCACGAGATTTTTTTGAGGGACAACGTAGAGCTAAGCGGCCCCGAAAGCTTTCGGGGTCTGCTTGAGCGGTTGGATAGCTTGCTTATAGCAATGTTTTGAATTCCTCCACGGAAAGGCCGGCATACTTCAGGATATGCGAGAGAGTAGATCTCTTAATAGGATTATGGGCGGGAACTGTGAGCTTTAGTACTTCAGTGGATAGTCGTTTGTGAAGGCGAATATGGCTCCCTTTTTGACGGACCACAACCCATCCGCTTCGCTTAAGAGCCCGCAAGACCTTGTCATAATTTAGGCTGGGAACTTTTGTCATACCGCCAGCTCGACCAGTTCTGCGTTGGGTGCAAAACTGCGATCATCATCTACGGGCTCAAGATAAAGGTCAATAGCTTTTCGAATATTTAACAGGGTATCTTCGCGTGTATTTCCCTCACTTATGCAACCTGGCAGTGATGGGATATAAGCGGTATAACCGCCCTCATCACTTGGTTCTAAGATGATTTGTATTTTCATGTTTGTCCTCCGTTGAGAATATAATACCACGATGCCTTTTTTTTGCAAGCTAACGTAGAGCTAAGCGGCCGGAAGGGGCCGACTGAGAAACTTTGCTACCCTAAAATATGCTGACGAAGTTAAAAACGTTCGACAGTTGCACCAGCCCTTCCGGTCAGCTTGAGCGGATGGTTAGGATTTTTTCTGAGGCAGAGGAATATCAAGATCCCTGCAGATCTTCTTGGCAGTGAAAATAATAATTTCTCTATGACGGGGGATAGTGGAACATTTTTGGGCTGTGGGGTTGATGTATACGGTATGTTTTGCACCTTCACGGTGGAATAAACAACCGTATTGCTCAAGATGACGAATTAAATCCTGGCGTTTCATCAAGCAGGAACCATAAAGCTTTCACGAATAACATCTTGCCCTTTCATCGTCTCTTCTGCTAATTGACGATTTGTTTCAAGAACTAGTTCAACTGCTTCTGAAAGATTATTACGTGCTTCTTCCAAGGTTTCTCCCTGGGTATTGGCTCCTGGAAGTTCTTCTATAAAAGCTGCGTAACCTTCCGGAAATTTTTGAAAAACGGCAGTAAATTTCATGATTTAATTCCTCCTCATTTTCAACAAATATAGCACACTTTATCACATATATACAATTCTAGAATCGTACTAAAATCCTAACGTAGAGCTAAGCGGCCGGAAGGGGCCGACTAAAAAAACCAGGCTACCCGGGAAAACTTCGGCAAAGTTAAAAGCGTTCAATAGTAGCATCAGCCCTTCCGGTCAGCTTGAGCGGATTGATATGTGCTTATAATTCCGGCAGATAAATATACCAACAATATCTTTTGGATCAATGCCCCAAAGGGGCATCAGTCAATAGACCGGGGTGCAAACCCCGGGAATTAAAGATTCGTAAACGCCGCCACCCCACGCCCCCCAGGAGCCCCAACGGGGCGGCAGAATTATGATTCGGCGGTTTTTTTCTGACGCCCTTTCAGGGCTTATTATTTTTGGGGGAAGATGTTTGATTCTTTTAAAACTAAAAACGATAACCCAACGATACCGTAACCAGATCGACGCCGTGGTTTGGCTGCTCTAATCCGGCATTACTACGGTGTTCATAAGATGTTTGAATGAGGGTACGATAGATACAGATTCCCAGGGTGCCCCGGCTGGTGAAATTGTAATGAGTGGCTACTGACGAGTAGTCAACCCCGGAATAGTTGCCGCCGGTCCCGGCCGCCAGATATAGGGCGATCTTTTCACTAATATTGAATTCATATTTTAGATCGATCATGATACTGACTTCCCAGGTATGTTCCGGTTCCCAGATATATCCCCCCCTGGCTTCAAAACCAAGTGTCAGTGGTTTAGGATAGATTATTGAGATACTTTGGTCTTCATCCGGGATAAACCAGATCCGATAAGCCGCTGTTCCCCCTTCGGTATGAAGATTGCGGGGGGTGTAAACGTATCCGCCCAGGAATATCTCCTGTTCTACTCCTCCCCCTACTATCAATGTGGGAAAAATTAAAGATAAGGCGGCAAAAATAGCTGCTGGAATGGATATAATCGATAATAATCTCATTTTTTGTGATAATTCCGGTTGAATGATATGCTTTATTCCCTATAATCTACCCTTTTCCATGGGAAGTGATTAAATGGAATTCAACTGAATGTACTAACAGAATATTGATTGGAGAGCAAAACAATATAATTTTTGCCCGGCAAAAATTATAGGAGAAATAAGATGGGAATGACGATTGCGGAAAAGATACTGGCCGCCCATTGCGATCAGGAGTCGGTGCGACCAGGAGATATTATTATGGCCCGGCTTGATCTGGCCCTGGGAAACGATATTACCGCCCCCCTGGCGATAAAGACATTTCAGGAGAGCGGTGTCGATAAGGTCTTTGACCGAAAGAAGATCGCGCTGGTCTGTGATCATTTTGTTCCCAATAAGGACATCAAGTCGGCTCAACAGTGTCTGACCCTCCGCAATTTTTCCCGGGAGCAGGGCATCGATAATTTTTTTGATGTGGGAGATATGGGGATTGAACACGCCCTCCTCCCCGAGCAGGGGATGGTTGTGCCAGGTGACCTGGTAATCGGCGCCGACAGTCATACCTGTACTTACGGCGCCCTGGGAGCATTTGCTACCGGGGTTGGGTCTACCGACCTCGCTGCCGCCATGATCAGCGGAAAAGCCTGGTTCCGGGTTCCTCCGACAATTCAGTTCTGTTATCGGGGAGAGATGCAAAAATGGGTCTCCGGAAAGGATCTTATTCTCTATACCATCGGGAAGATAGGGGTCTCCGGCGCCCATTACGCGGCAATGGAGTTCACCGGACCCGTGATCTCAGGTCTCTCAATGGATGGACGCCTAACCATGGCTAATATGGCGATTGAAGCAGGCGCGAAGACCGGAATATTCCCGCCAGATGAGATAACCGAAGAGTATCTGAAGGGAAGAACTGATCGGGAATATACAATTTACCGGAGCGATCCGGACGCGGAGTATGAGGAGATTGTCGAGATTGATGTGAATGAGGTAGAACCGGTAGTCGCCTGCCCGAACCTCCCTTCCAATGTAAAACCGGTCCGGGAGGTTAAAGGGCTTAAAATTGATCAGGCTGTGATCGGTTCCTGCACTAACGGTCGAATAGAAGATCTTCGGGTAGCTGCCGGTATCCTGAAAGGAAGAAAAGTCGCTTCCGGTATTCGGGTGATCATCTTCCCCGGAACCCAGCAGATATACCTGGACGCGCTCCGGGAAGGATTGATGGAGATCTTTGTTGAAGCTGGCGCGGCTGTATCCACCCCGACCTGTGGCCCCTGTCTGGGAGGACATATGGGGATCCTGGCGGAAGGGGAACGGGCGGTCGCGACGACCAACCGCAATTTTACCGGGAGGATGGGACATGTTGAGAGCGAGGTTTATCTGGCCAGCCCGGCGGTAGCCGCTGCCAGCGCATTGACCGGAGAATTAACCCATCCGGATGAGGTAGTGGGGAAGTAATAAAGTTTATTGTTAATATATGAGAGGATTAAAAGTTCAAGCGGGATATGATGGAGTGATGGAGTGATGGAGTGATGGAGTGGTGGAAAATCCAAGGCCCCAGTACTCCAGTATTCCATCACTCCATTCTGGTCATAGTCTTATGATGGCCTTGGAGTGACTTTAACGGAGATAATCATGAAGTTAAGAGGAACAGTTTGGAAGTACGGTGATGACGTTAACACCGATGAGATTCTTGCCGCCAGGTATCTGGTGACAACCGATCCGGTTGAGATGGGATTAAACTTAATGGAAGATATTCGCCCCGGTTTTTCCAGGGAGGTCAAACCGGGTGATATAATTGTCGCCGGAGAGAACTTCGGATGCGGTTCCTCCCGTGAGCACGCCCCTCTGGCAATCAAGGGTGGGGGTATCGCCGCGGTGGTGGCGACAAGTTACGCACGTATCTT
>Ga0180435_10004449_pt1 | contig 13813 bp, 11 predicted proteins | sample SS_ome_3_FD_132467 | JGI IMG/M metagenome (GOLD analysis project Ga0180435, IMG submission 132467) | Hypersaline lake sediment archaeal communities from the Salton Sea, California, USA - SS_3_S_1 metaG | ecosystem: Environmental > Aquatic > Non-marine Saline and Alkaline > Hypersaline >... | reverse complement strand
CGAGGCCGGGCTGGTGGCCCTCGCCGCATGAGCGCGCCCACCGCGGGCCCCGCGATCTCGTCTCCCGCCGACGCGCGCAGCGGCGACGGCCCCTGGCCGCACGTGCTGCTGGCCTGGCCGACCGTCGCGCTGACGCTGCTGTTCCTGGTGCCGCTCGGCATCATCGCGGCGCTGGGGTTCTTCCGCCGCATTCAGGCCGGCTTCTTCGAGGTCGCGTTCGTCACCGACAACTACGCCCGCGCGCTCGACGCCTTCCACCTCGAGCGACTGGCCGTCTTCGTCGTCCTGGCCCTGGCGGCGACGCTCGTGACGCTGCTGCTGGCGGTGCCCTTCACCTTCCTGCTGACGCGCCGGCCCCGCGCGCGGCAGGTGCCCTACCTGGTGCTGGTGCTGGCGTCGCTGTCGCTCTCCGAGGTCATCGTGGCCTTCGCCTGGTCGCTGCTCCTGTCGCGCACCTCGGGCGTCTCCAACCTGCTGGTCGCGCTCGGCCTGATGGAGCGGGCGGCGTCGTGGAGCCCCGGGCTCCCGGCGGTGCTGCTCGCCTACGTCTTCATCGCGCTGCCGCTGGCGATCCTGTCGCTCTACCCCACCTTCTCGCGCCTCGACCAAGAACTCCCCGAGGCCGCCGGCACGATGGGCGCGACGCCGCTCGCGGGCTTCCTGACGGTCGTGCTGCCGCTCGTGCGGCGTGCCGTGGCCGCCACCGGGGCGCTGGTCTTCATCTTCGTCCTCGGTGCCTACGTCATCCCGCAGACGCTCGGGCGCCCGGCGCAGTGGACGATGCCCGTGCACATCACCGACCAGGCGATCATGAAGAACCACCTGCCGCTCGCGGCGTCGCTGGCCATCGTCCTGCTGGTGGTCAGCTCGCTCGTGGCCATCGCGATCGTGGCGCTCGGCCAGGGTCGCTGGCCGCGCCTCGCGCTCCCGGCGCGCGCCCGATGAGCCGCTGGCTGCGCCGCGCGCTGTTCGCCCTGGTGGTCGTGTACCTGCTGGCGCCGCTGGTGGTCGTGGCCGGGGTGAGCCTCAACCCGCGCCAGGTGCTCTTCTTCCCGCCCGAGGGGGTCTCGCTGCGCTGGTTCGGCACCGCCTTCACCGACCCCGGCTGGTACCGGCCGGCCATCAACAGCCTGCTGGTGGCGACGTTCGCGGCGTTGATCGCCGTGTCGATCGCGCTGCCGCTGTCGTACGTCGTGTGGCGCTACCGCGTCGGCTACGCCAGGGTGATCATGGCGATGGGCCTCGCGCCGTTCGCGCTGCCGCCGGTGATCACCGCGCTGGGCGCCCTGGCGCTGTGGATCGTGCTGCAGAGCTACGGGCGGCCCCACACGGTCGTCCTGTCGCACGGCGCGTTCCTCACGACGCTGCCGCTGGCCACGCTCACCGTCGGGCTGCAGAACCTCAACCCGCAGCTCGTGGAGGCGGCCCGCACGATGGGCGCCACCGGCGGCACGGTGTTCCGCACGATCGTCTTCCCCTACGTGCGCCCCTACCTGCTGGCCGGCTTCGTGTTCGCCTTCGTGCTGTCCCTCAACGAGTACATCATCGCGTACATGACCGTCGGCTTCACCTTCGAGACGCTGCCGGTCAAGATCTTCGCCAGCCTGCGCTACGGCTACAGCCCGGTCATGGCGGCGATCTCGGTGCTCTTCTTCGCGGTCGCCGTGGCGCTCTTCGCGCTCGTGGGCCGCGTGGGCGACCTGCCGCGGTTGCTCGGGGCGGACGAGCGGGCGTAGGCGGCGCGCGCAGCGACCAGGAGACCGGGAGGGCCGACCGCTTTGACACGCGCCGGCGACCGCCGTAACCTGGGCCCCGGAAACGCAACTTCTACCGTCCGCCGGGATCTCGCCGCCCCGACGCACCCGCTGCGTCACGCTGCGAGCACGCCGAGCGGCCACCGAGACGAGGTCGATCCATGAAGAGAGCCGCGCGATCCGTGAAGCCGTTCGTGTTGACGTTGGTGCTGCTGGCCGGCCTGCTGGCCGCCTGCATCCCCTCGCCGGTGAACGTCATCGACCGCGCGATCGATCGCACCGTCGACCGCGTCGTCGACGACGTCGCCGAGCGGATCGCCACGCGGATCGTCGACCGCCTCTTCGAGAACCTGTTCGCCGGCCTCTTCGCCGACGTGTACGGCGCGGGCCGCGTGCGCTACGGCCCGGACTTCGACCTGGATCTCTTCACCGGTAGCTACGAGGCCACGATCTCGGGCGCGGCACCCATCACCGGCACCTTCATGGGCGTGCCGACCGCGGACGACACCGATCCCGACGAGCACAACCTGTCGTACGGCATCCGCGGCGTCGACGAGGACGGCGCCGAGGTCGTCATGGTCTCCCTTTACCAGATCGAGGACGCCGCGAGCGAGTTCGCCATCGTCCTGTTCGAGGCGGAGGACAGCGTGGAGGGCGAGGGCGGCACCTTCGCGACCGTGGTGTTCGGCGACGACGAGGAGGAGGCCTACCAAGGCCCGATGACCTGGACGATCACCACCGACACCCCCACGCGCTTGGTGGGCAGCTTCGCGGCCACCGGCCTGGTCACCGAGGGCGGCCTCGGACCGGTCGACGTCGCGGGTACGTTCGACGTCCCCATCAACGTCGCCGGCTCGCTGGTCTTCTTGCGCGACTGACGACCGCGTGCCCGTGGAGGAACGCTTCGACTGGGTCGTGATCGGCTCGGGGTTCGGCGGCAGCGTCGCGGCGCTGCGGCTCGCCGAGAAGGGCTACCGCGTCTGCGTGCTGGAGAAGGGCCGGCGCTTCGCGGCGGAGGATTTCCCGCGCTCCAACTGGGACTTGCGCCGCTGGCTGTGGCTGCCCCACTTCGGCCTGCGCGGGATCTTCCAGATGTCGTTCATGCGCCACGTGACGGTGTTCCACGGTGTGGGCGTCGGCGGCGGCTCGCTCGGTTACGCCAACGCCTTGCCCCAGCCGCACCCCGCGTTCTACCGCGCGCCATCCTGGGCGCACCTGGGCGACTGGCGATCGGAACTCGAGCCGCACTACGCCACGGCCCGCCGCATGCTGGGTGCGACCACCGTCCCCTACGCCACGCCGGGCGACGAGATCTTGCGCGAGATCGCCGGCGAGCTAGGCCGCGAAGAGGACTTCGGGTCGCCCGACGTCGCCGTGTACTTCGGGCAGCCAGGCGAGCGCGCACCTGACCCCTTCTTCGGGGGCGAGGGTCCCGAGGTCGTCGGCTGCACCCACTGCGGCGCCTGCATGACCGGCTGCCGCGTTGGCGCCAAGAACACCCTCGACCGCAACTACCTCCACCTGGCCGAGCGGCGAGGCTGCCGCATCGAGGCGGATACCGAGGCCCGCGCGGTGCGCCCGCGCGCCGGCGGCGGCTACCTGATCGAGGCGCGCCACCGGCAGCGCACGCCGCGGGCGTTCGCCGCCGACCGCGTCGTGTTCGCGGGCGGCGTCATGGGGACGCTGCCGTTGCTGCTGGCCATGAAGGAGGATCCGGCCGGCCTGCCGCGCCTCTCCGACCGCCTCGGCCACGGCATCCGCACCAACAGCGAGGCGCTGCTGGGCGTGATCGCGCCGGATGCCGCGGACTTCTCCCACGGCGTGACCATCACCTCGATCCTGCAGCTCGGCGAGGACGGTCACGTCGAACCGGCACGCTTCGGAAAGGGCAGCGGCTTCTTCCGGCTCGTCACGCTGCCGCATGCGCCCGGCGCAACCGCTTGGGCGCGCATCGGCGGCGCGTTCGCGGGCTATCTGCGGCACCCGCGGAAGTGGTGGCGGGCCCTGACGGCGCGCGATTTCGCGCGCGCCAGCCAGATCCTGCTGTACATGCGCGCGACGGACGGCAGTATGCGGGTGCGGCTGGGCCGCGGCCTGCGGACCGGCTTCCTGCGCGGTCTGGTCACCGAGCTCGACGACCCGGCCCACGCACCGCGCGCGTTCATGGAGGAGGCGACCGACCTGGCGCGGCGCTGGGCCGAGAAGGTGCGCGGGGTGACCGCCGCCATGTTCACCGAGACGCTGCTGGGTGTGCCGTCCACCGCGCACGTGCTCGGTGGCTGCGGCATGGGCGTCGATGCCGCCGAGGGCGTCATCGATCGCGACCACCGGCTCTTCGGCTACGACGGCCTGTACGTCATCGACGGCGCCGCGGTCAGCGCCAACCCGGGCGTCAACCCGGCGCTGACGATCGCCGCGCTGGCGGAACGGGCGATGGCGAAGGTGCCGGCAAAGGAGACGGACGCAGCGGCGGACTGACGGGCGGCGGACCGACGGGCGGCGCTCCGCCCGCGCGCCGCGCCACCACCGGCCGCCCGCGACTCAGGCCAACAGCCGCCGCTCGAAGGCGTCCGCGGCCGCGACCGCGCCACCCGCCGCGCGGTACGCCCGCGCGACCGCCTCGGCCCCGGGCCTGCGGGCGATCGCCGCGCGGACCTTCGCCCGCAGGCGTTCGGGGGACAGCCGGGCGGCCGGCAGGCGCGTGCCGGCCTCCGCGATCTCGACGCGGCGGGCGACCTCGAACTGGTCGCGCCCGAACGGGACGGCGCAGACGGGCACGCCGTGGGCGAGCGCCTTCTGCGTCGCCCCCATGCCGCCGTGGGTCACTGCACAGGCGGCGCGGGGCAGCACCGCGCCGTGCGGCACGAAGCGCTCCAGGCGCGCGTTCGCGGGCACCGCGAAGCCGTCGGGCTCGCCCGACGGCAGCGTCGCGACGACGAACACGTCCTCGCCCTCCAGGGCCTCGAAGGCCGTGCTGACGAGCCTGCCGTCGTCCTGGAACTCGGAGGAGGTGGTGACGAGCACGATGGGCCGGACGACGGCGTCGAGCCACGACAGCGGCTCGTGCGGCGGCTCCCAGTGGGTGGGGCCCACGAGCGCATAGGAGGCCGGCCAGTCACGGCGGGGGTACTCGAACGGCTCGGCGGTCAGGTAGATCAGCAGCGGCGCCGCCGTCTGGAGCTCGTCGAGCGAGCGGAAGGGCGCCAGCCCGAGGCCGGCCCGCAGGGCGGCGACCTTGGGCAGGGTGGCGCGCTCGACCGCCCCCATGACGAGTGGGCGCACGGCCGCGTCCCGTAGGCGGCCGAGCGGACCGCGCGCGGGCGGCAGGCCGAGCCCGAAGGGCGGCGCGTCCGGCGAGCTCAGCGGGATGGGGTAGGGGCAGAAGGCGGCCCAGGGTCCGCCCCAGGTCTCGGCGGCAGCCATGGCGCCCCAGGTGTTGATGTCGACGACCGCGGCGTCGGGGCGCTCAGCTTCGATGGCACGGCGCAGGTCGGGCACCTCGTGGGCGGCGCGCTCGGCGAAGACCGTCGTCGAACGCGCGATCGAGCCGGCCGGGCTCTTGGCCCGGTAGTCGTCGAGCGCGATCGTCTCGATGCGGTGGTCGATGGAGGCGGCGTCGAGGCCCGCGGCGCGCATCCGGTCCACGCCCGCGGCGAGGGTGCGGAGCGCCACGGCGTGGCCGCGTCGCTGGAGCTCGAGCAGGATCGGCACGAGCGGGAAGAGGTGCCCCAGGGCGGGCGACGTGTAGGCCAGGATGCGGGCCATCAGGATGCCTCCAGCAGGGGCTCGAGCAGCTCGAGCAGCGCGGTCTCGGTGTCCTGACGCGTCAGGCCGGCATCGCGCCGCAGCAGCTTCCAGGTGTAGACGTCGCACACGGCGACGACCTGCGCCATCCGGCGCGCGCGCACCGCGGCGTCGAGCCGCTCGAACCATGTGCCGAAGGCACGCGCGCACCAGTCGCGGTGCAGGGCGCGCCCGCGCTCCGCCAGCGGTGCCAGGGCCGGCTCGTGCAGCTCGGCGGCGAGCAGCCGGAACGCGCCATCGCCATCGCGCTCGTAGTGCTCGACCAGTTGACGGACCGCGCCGGCCGCGTCCGTGATCGCCGTGGGGTCGCGATCGCGGGCGACCCGGGCGTGCTCGCGTTCGGCCGCGGCGGCCATGAGCCCGTCGCGGCCGCCGAAGCGCCGGATGACCGTCTGCACGGTCACACCGGCGCGGTCCGCGACCTCGTCGAGCGAGAAGCTCAAGCCGGGGCGCTCCCAGAACAGCGCGACGAACGCGTCCAGGATGCGTTCCGCGGTTTCGGCCGCGCGCTCGGCGCGGACGCCCATGCGGTAGGGACGGGGGGTCGCATCTTTCATGTTAGTTACACTAACACGAAAGAGCGGGGGTGGCTACCCCCGATCCGGGTGCTCCCCCGCCGCCACGGGCAGCACCCGCGCACCCGTTACCCTGGCCCCATGGCGCCTCGCTCCGAACCGGTTCCCCACCGCCAACTCGGCACGACCGGCCTCGCCGTCTCCCCCATCGCCCTCGGTCTCGCCGCGCTCGGCCGCCCCGGCTACATCAACCTCGGCCACGGCGACGACCTCGAGGGCGAGCGTGGCGTCGCCGACCTGGAGGCGCGTGCCCACGGGGTCCTCGACGTCGCCTGGGCCGGCGGCGTCCGCGCCTTCGACGCGGCGCGCTCCTACGGGCGCGCCGAGGACTTCCTCGCGAGCTGGCTCGCCCGGCGGGGCATCGCGCCCGGCGACGCCGTCGTCAGCTCGAAGTGGGGGTACACCTACACGGCCGACTGGCGGGTCGACGCCGAGACCCACGAGGTGAAGGAGCACTCGCTCGACGCGTTGAGGCGGCAGTGGCCGAAGTCCCGCGCCCTGCTCGGCGACCACCTCGACCTCTACCAGGTGCACTCGGTCACGCCAGAGAGCCCGGCGCTCGACGACGCCACGCTGCTCGCCGAGCTCGCCGCACTGCGGCGCGACGGCCTGCGCATCGGCCTGTCGACCAGCGGCCCGCGGCAGGCCGAGGTCATCGAGCGGGCGGCGGGCGTGGACGTCGACGGGGAGCGCCTCTTCGACGCCGTCCAGGCGACCTGGAACCTGCTCGAACCCTCGGCCGGCCCCGCCCTGGCGGCGGCCCGCGAGTCCGGCATGGGCGTGATCGTCAAGGAGGCGCTCGCCAACGGGCGCCTCACGGATCGCAACCGCGACGAGGACTTCGCGATGCAGCGCGCGCTGTTGGCGCGCGAGGCCGAGCGGCTCGGCGCGACGGTCGACGCCCTCGCGCTCGCCGCCGTTCTCACCCAGCCGTGGGCCGACGTCGTGCTCAGCGGCGCGACCAAGGTGGCCCAGCTGCGATCCAACCTGCGCGCCCTGGAGATCGGCTGGGACGAGGAGGCCGCCGCCGCGCTGGCAACACTCGCCGAGCCGGCCGAGGCCTACTGGCGCCGACGCTCCGGCATGCCCTGGACTTGACCGTCGCTCACGCCACCAGCTCACGCAGCGCCGCCCGCAGCGCCGCCGGCACGCGCTCGCGCAGCCGCTCGGGGCGCGAGAGCTGGGCGACTACCAGCCGGGTGGCGAACGGGCCCGCGGTCTGCACGATGTCGATGTCCGGGTAGATGGCGCGCGCCACGCCCTCGACGGTCACGAGCGCCTTGACGAGCAGCCCGTAGCCCTCGGGGATCGCGATGCGGAAGTCGGCCAGCATGCCGAGGAACCCCAGCGCGAAGCCGCGGACGTCGGTCGGCTCGCGGTCGAGGAGGTGGGCGCGGATGAGGGCGTCGACCGCCGCCCGCACCTCGCCGACGCGCGCGTCGGGCACCTCGAGGCCCAGGGCGCGCGAGTAGCGCAGGGCGCGGTCGGCGTCGCCGTGCACCAAGGCGGCGAGGACCTGCGCGATGGCGACGCGCTGCGCCGGCGTCGTGGCGCCGGTGATGCCGAAGTCGAGGTAGCAGATGCGACCGTCGGGCGTGACGAAGAGGTTCGCCGGGTGCAGGTCGGCGTGGAAGCGCCCGTGCACGAGCACCTGCCGCAGGAACACCTCGGCGCCGTGGGCGGCGAGGCGGCGCGCGTCGATGCCCGCCCGCTCGGCGTCGCCCAGCTCCGAGAGGCGCCAGCCGTCGACGAACTCGGTGGTGAGCACGCGCCGGGTCGTGTGCCGCCACACCACCCGCGGCACCACCACCAGCGGGTCGTCGGCGAAGCCGAAGGCGAAGCGGTCCGCCGCCCGGCCCTCGTGGCGCAGATCGAGCTCGCTCGCGAGGGTGGCCTCGAACTCACGCAGCAACGCGGCGGGGCGCCAGCGCGCCAGCCGCGGCAGCCGCGCCAGCCGTGCCGCCCAGCGGCGGGCGACGGCCAAGTCCTGGGCGATGGCGCTCTCGACCCCGGGGCGGACCACCTTGACCGCCAGCCGCGTGCCCGCGGCGAGCGGCGCGCCCACCACCGGACGGACGTCGTCGCGCAGCGTCGCCGCGTGCACCTGGGCGATCGAGGCCGTGGCGACCGGTTCCGGGTCGAACGTGGCGAACACGCGCTCGGGGTCGGCACCGAGCTCGTCGGCGACGATGGCGCGCACCTCCGCGAACGGCGCCGCCGGCACGCGATCCTGCAGCCGCTCGAGCTCGAACACGACCTCGGGCGGGAAGACGTCGGGCCGGACGGACGCGAGCTGCCCCAGCTTGATGAAGGCCGGCCCCAACTCCTCGCAGGCGAGCCGCAGCTGGCGCGCGACGGCCTCGCGACCCGCACGGCCACGCCGCAGGCCGAAGCGGGCCTGCCAGGCCGCGGTGGCCGCGCGCCGGAGGGCGACGGCGGCGATGGTGCGACCGCGCGCCGACACGGTGGCTAGCCCCCGTCGCCGGCGGGATCGCGCTCGCGCAGGCGGGCGGCGACGGCGTCGACGGTCGTCTGCAGCGACTCGACCCGGCCCCGCAGCTCCGCCAGCTCGTAGCGCACCTCGGCGAGCGCGGCGGCGACGTCCGGCGCGGCGACGTCGGCCGCGACCGATCCCTCGGTCAGCTCGCGCCGGAGCCGGTCCTTCTCGTCGGCGACGAGGGCCGCGAGCGCGTCCGCGAACGGCTCGCCGCCCTCGGCCGGCTCGCCGGCCCGGCTCGTCCGACCGCGCGCGACGGCGGCCAGCCAGGCGTCGTCCGCGCTCTCGTGGAGCAGCGCCCAGGCGGCCAGGAAGCGGACGAAGTCCTTCGTGGGGAGAACCGGTGCGTCGTCGATGACCCAGGTTACCGCGGCCCGCGCCGGACCCGGCTCAGGCCGCAGGCAGCAGCGACCCGACGGCCATGAGCAGCAGGGCGGCGAGCGCGAACGCCATCGCCGCCGGCCCGCCCCAGCGCCCCAGGCTCCAGGGCGGGTCGGTCACCGCGCCGTGGCGGCGCGCCTGCAGCAGCATCGGCAGCGTGATCAGCGCCAGCACCAGCGCGGTGGCGCCGGCCGCCAGCCGCAGCCAGTCGAGGAAGTGCATGGCGCCCAGCCACAACACGAGAAGGGAAGGCAGCGTCGCGAACAACCAAGCCAGTCGCACCTGGGCGCCCGTGCGCTCGTGCACGATGTCCGCCAGCGCCAGTGACACCGACCAGTAGCTGGTCAGCAGCGCGACCAGGACGAGCAGCGACCCCGCCGTGCCCGCCCACGGGCCGATCGCGGCCGCGATGCCGACGATGGCGACCTCGGTCACCTCGGACCGGACGGCCAGCGCGACGAGCGCGACCAGCGCGGTGAGCGCGCCGTTCACGGCGAGCCCGATCGCGATGGCGCGCACCGCGGCGCGGGCGTCCGGCATCAGCCCCTTCACCACCTGCGGCACGCTGTAGAAGGTCCAGTAGGCGTACATGACCATCGCGTAGAGCACCAGCCACGCGGACGCGCCGCCGCCGCCGCCGACGGGGTCGAGCCGCAGCGGCGTGCGCAGCGCGCCGACGCCGATCGCGACGACGAGGGCCACCAGGACCGCGGCGCCGTAGCGCTCGGCGACGCCGACGGCCTTGAGTCCGTAGAAGACGACGCCCGCGGCGACGACGAAGACCAGCGCCTCGGCCAGCCGCGCCGGCGCGCCGGTGAGCGCGGCCACGATCTCCCCCGCGCCCGCGACGTAGGCGGCGAGGTTGGCGAGGAAGGCGATGCCGAGCAGGGCGAAGACGAGCCATGTCAGCGCACGCCCCACGGGACCGCGGAACACGTACAGGCGCATGAGCTCGACGACCTGCAGCGGCCGGCCGGTGCGGAAGAGCACCTCGGCGAGCATGAGGTGCACGAGCGCGCTGGCGGCCCAGGCGAGCGGCAGGACGACCGCGAGCCCCAGCAGCCCGACGCGCTCGGCGAGGAGCGGGACGGCCATGATGCCGGCGCCGACGCCCGCGCCGACCGTGAGCGACGTCGCCTCCCAGGGGGTCAGCCGGTGCTCGCTCATCCGCTCCTCCGTCGGCGACCGCGCGGGCGCGTCACAGCGTCGCGATCTCCACGTACGGCACACGGCCGTCCAGGCGGACCGCCGGGTCGCCGGACCACGACAGTGCCACCAGGTCGCTGCGGTAGGTGACGTGCGGCCGGCGCCGGACGACCGGGAGCAGGGGGTCGTCGTCGGCCAGGCCGACCATCAGGAACGCGAGGCCACGCGCCTCCGCCGACGAGGTGGCCGCGCGCAGGAGCGCGCGCAGGACGGCCGGGTCGTCGCCGGCGACGCAGACGCGGGCCGCGAACGCCAGCGCGACCGCCTCCCCCGGCGGCGTGAGCAGCCGGGCGCCGAGCCACCGCGCCGCCAGGTCGTAGAGGGGCCGCAGCCGCCGCAGCGCCGGCCCGTAGGCGTCGACCACGTCCTGCTTGTACGCCGACTGCTCCCACACGGCCATCGTGCCGACGATACGGCCGCCGCGCCACGCCACCTGCACGTCCTCGGGCCGCAGGCCGCGCAGCGTGGCACCGTCCGCGAAGGCCGCGGCCGTGGTCACCGGGAAGAACTGCCGCCGGGGGCCATGGGCCTCCCAGAAGGTGAGGACGTCGGCGAGGGTGGCGGCGTCGGCGGGGTGCGCCTCGATGCCGTCGCGGGCCACGGGGTCGCGCGGCGTGCGGCGCGGCCGCAACACGACGGCACAGGTCGTCAGCCCGCCCACGCGCGCCACCCGCAGCCCCGCCGGTCGGCGGTGGCCCACCAACGCCCGGGCCGCCCTCGGGTTCTCGCGCGCGATGACGCCGAACGAGAGCATCCCCGGCGCCGTGCGGTCGCGCAGCAGGCGCGCCCCGCGCGTGACGAGGCCGCGGCCGCGGGCCCAGGGAGCGATGCGGATCTGGCCGACGTATCCGACGCGTGTCGGCTCGCCGCCGAGGTAGGCTGCCTGCTCCCCCCGGCAGGCGACGCCGGCGAGCGCACCGTCGGCGCTCCGGCGCGCCACGACGACGTCGCAGGGTTCGCCCATGATCGTGGTGCCGAGGAAGTAGTCCGGCTCGCGGGCGAAGCGAACGGCCACGTCGCCCGGCATCGCCACCGAGCCCACCAGCGCGCGGATGTCGGACTCGTCGGCGCGGTCGGCGAGCCGCAGCTCGAACTCGGCGCTCACCGCGTCCCCAGGCGCATGTCCTGCTTCTTGAAGGACTCGCGCCGGAACAAGGGGTTGTAGGCGCAGTACACCGCGAAGCGCTCGAGCGAGCGCAGGTGGGTGGCGGGGTCGAGGGCGCGGCGCACGATCGAGCCCGGGCTGCTCCAGCGCCGCCGGCAGTGCCAACCGACCTCCGTGAGCTCGTCGGCCGTCATCCGCTTCGGCCGGAAGGCGGCGTGGTTGAAGCGGTAGTCCGGGTGGAGCCACCAGCGGCCGTCGTACAGCAGCCGGCCCTCCTCGGCCAGGCGGGCGTAGAGCGCGGTGCCCGGGTAGGGCATGAGCACGTTGAAGGCCGCGAAGGCGAAGCGCTGGCGGATCGCCCAGTCGCAGGTCGCCTCGAGCGACGCAACCGTGTCGTGGTCGAAGCCGAGGGTGAACGCCGCCCAGGTCTGCAGGTGGTGCGCGCGCAAGGCGGCGACCTCGTCGGCGTAGGCGGGCGAGGCGCGCAGGTTCGGGCCCTTGCGGGCCTCCCGCAGGTTGTCCGGATCGAGCGACTCGAAGCCGATGACGTTGCCGAGGCAGCCGCTCGCCGCGAACGCCCGCAGCATCTCCGGGTCGTGGGTGTGGTCGAGGCTCGCCTGCGACACCCAGCGGACGCCGAGCGGGCCCAGCGCACGCAGCAGCTCCTTGGCGGCGTCCGGATCGGCGACGAGGTTGTCGTCGACGAAAAAGAGGTCGCGCCGACCGCTCGCCTCGATCTCGGCGACGACCTCGGCAACGGGCCGCGCGTGGTGGCGGTGATCGAAGTAGGCGCCAACGGCGCAGAAGGCGTAGCGGTAGGGGCAACCGCGGCCGAACTGGATGAGTGCCACCGGCAGGTAGCCTTTGCCGCGGTAGAGGTCGCGGCGCGGGCGGCCGCCCGGCTGCGGCGTGCCGCAGGCGCCGTGGTAGCGCGGGGCGAGCCGACCCGCGCGGGCGTCGCGCACGACCTGCGGCCACACGTCCTCCGCGTCGCCCGTCGCCACGGCGTCCGCGTGCTCGGCGACCTCGTCCGGCAGCAGCGTCGCGTGCATGCCGCCCATGACCACGGGCACGCGCCGCTCGCGGTAGGCGGCGGCGATCTCGTAGGCGCGTCGGGCGGTGAAGGTCTCGACGGTGATCGCGACGAGGTCCGTGGGTACGTCGGGATCGAAGGCGTCGATGCGGTCGTCGAACAAGGTCAGGTCGACGCCGTCCGGCGTGAGCCCGGCCAGCAGGCCGAGCGAGAGCGGCTCCATGCGCGCCTCGTCGACGAAGCGCTCGTCGTGCGCCGTGCGGCCGAGCGTCGGCTTGACGAGCGTGACGTGCACCCAGGGCCTCCCATCGGTCGGCCCCCCTGCGCCCCGCCTACCGGTCACCGCCGCCACTGGGGACGGTGCCTGCGCTCCCCTCCTCCAGCCTAGCGCCTGGCGCGCCCCTCAGCCCCGCAGCACCGCCAGCGCCACCCGCGCGATCGCCGGCAGCTTGAAGCTGAACAGGTGCCGCTGCCAGAAGAGCTCCTGTTTGTCGCTCACGGTCGACTCGCTGAAGCGCGCGATCTCGCCCCGGAGGACCGGGTCGGCCGTCGGGTCGCCGCCGTCCGCCATGGCGGCGTTGAGTCGCCCGCGCAGCGCACGGGCGCCGGCGATACCGTCGGCGACGGCCTTCGCGCGCTGCTCGCTGATGTAGCCGTAGCGGCGCTTGAGCTCGTTGAGCCGCTCCGCGGCGTCGTACGTCGCGTCCACCAACTGCGCGCGCGTCATCCACTCGGTCTCGTAGTTGAGGATGTGCTCCCAGCTCGGCTGCACCAGCAGCTGGCGGTGCTCCTCGAGCGTGTGGGCGAGCTTGCGGAAGCCGAACTCCTCTGGATCCTCGAAGATCTGGCTACCCGGATCGAGGAACGGGCCCATCGGCGAGATGAAGGCCTGCAGCCGCTTGTCGCCGAACTGGAAGAGGCGCTCGCAGTAGTCGACCGTCTCCATCACCGAGTCGTAGGTCTGGTGCTGGAGGCCGATCATGTAGAAGACGTCGATGCGGGTGCAGCGCAGCTTGAGCGCCTCGCGCAGCATCTCCTCCATGTCCTCGTTCTCGTAGCCCGCCTGGCCCTCCAGCGCGTGGCGCACCTTGCGGTCGTGGCTCTCGGGGCTGACCTCGAAGCTCCACTTGTGCAGCTTGGCGTCGATGTGGCGCAGGAAATCGATCGGCGGGACGTCGAAGAACTCGAACATGACGTCGTTCTTCACCCCGCGCGCGGCGATCTCGTCGATCGCCGCGCGGGCGTAGCGCAGGCCGCCCTGCAGGAGGTCGCCGGGGATGACGATCGTGCCGCGCGACAGCCGGGCGATGGCCGCGACGTTGTCGGCCAGGTTGGCTGGGCTGCGGTAGACGGGTTTCTTGCGCAGCGTCATGTGGCTGCAGGTGGTGGCCGAGCTGCCGCAGGTGATGCACTCGTAGGCGCAGCCCTTGAGCGGCAGCACCATCGTCGTGGGGTTCT
>Ga0180435_10004448_pt1 | contig 13819 bp, 10 predicted proteins | sample SS_ome_3_FD_132467 | JGI IMG/M metagenome (GOLD analysis project Ga0180435, IMG submission 132467) | Hypersaline lake sediment archaeal communities from the Salton Sea, California, USA - SS_3_S_1 metaG | ecosystem: Environmental > Aquatic > Non-marine Saline and Alkaline > Hypersaline >... | reverse complement strand
GAGTGAACTAAGTCAACGATACACTGCGGTTCAACGGATCGATGCTACTGAAAAAGTAATATTGCCAGGCTTCGTCAATACGCATCATCACTTCCTGCAGAACCTGTTGAAGGGAGATCGAGAAGACCTCGACTTCCCTGATTGGATCGACACGGTGTCAGCGCCGCGCATCTCGATGGTCATCAGCGACTATCAGGCTGGCAACTATGACTTGCAGTATCACGCACACTGTCTGGGCTGCGCGGAAGCGCTGTTGGGCGGGACGACATGTATCCTTAACATGGAATGGGCCACGCACCCGAACCTGATCGGCGTGTACGAAGAAGCCGGCATTCGGGGCGTGCATACGCTGACGTTGACCGACCACGATCAGTGGGGCAATCCGGGTATGTTGCTGCCGCTGGATCAGAGCTTCGATCTGGCTGAGCAATTGATAGACCGGTGCGCGAACTCGAAAGATGGGCTGGTCGATTTCCGATATGGGTTGGCATGTGCAAACTCGTGTACAGGCTCGTTGATCCAGGATGTGCGCCGGCGGGCGTCTGACCGACAGGTCGGTATCCACATGCACGTTGCTGAGTCGGAGTCCGAATGGCACAGGATGCGAGAACAGCATGGCACAACGACCATCGGCTACCTGCATCGGCTTGGCTTGCTCGGACCAGATGTGCTGGCTGCACACTGCATCTACGTGTCAGATGAAGACATTGAGATCATGGCGGACACTGGCATGACCGTGGCCTATTGCCCGGAGTGCCACATGAAACTCGGTCTGGGCGTATCACCGGTGCCGGTGATGCTCAAGGCGGGAGTTCCCGTCTCACTGGGCACCGATGGCTCTGTCAACGACAACATGGATATGCTGGAGGCTGCCCGAAGTTGCGCCTTTTTGCAGAGAGTGGCAAACAAGAATCCCCGTGCCATCTCCGCATACGAAGCGCTCTACATGGCGACGGCCGGCGGTGCGAAATCACTGGGTATGTGGGATAGCATCGGCTCACTGGAAACTGGCAAGAAGGCGGACGTGGCGCTGATCGATCTGGCCGGCTATAACATCCGGCCAATCAATCAGATCGTCAACAACGTAGTGTTCGCTGCGTTCGCAGAAAAGGATGTGCACACCGTAATAGTCAATGGCCGGGTAGTCGTTGAGGATCGTCAACTTCTGACAATGGATGCCCGACAGGTGTTGGTGGACGCCGAAACGTATGCTGTAGAGAGACTCTCAGGCATTGGCCTGGAGGTATCTCCCTTCTATCAGGGACAATCGATCCATTAATATGGATATGAAAGAGGGTTATTATGACTGACATGATGAAAGTAGGCTTGCTGGCAGAACCGGGTCGGTTCATTGTAGAAGAACGCCCCATACCAGAAGTGGGGCCGGGTGAAGTGCGTATTCGTGTGGCAGCGTGTGGCATCTGCGGCACCGATTTGCACGCGTACAATGGTCACACGCCGGGTGGCTGGAAGATTGTTTTCCCGTTCCAGATGGGGCATGAGCTTTCTGGCGTGATCGACGCCATGGGAGAAGGCATACCGGAATACACCGGCCTGAAACTGGGCGACCGCGTGGTGCCGGATGGGCGCATGCCCTGCCGTTTCTGCCAGTATTGCCGGCGCGGCCAGTTCAATCTCTGTAAGAACATGAGCTACATCTCTGGCGGGTTCGCGCAATATATGGTCTACCCGTATCGTAACCTGGTCAAGGTGCCAGACAATGTGCCACTGGATGCGGCCGCATTTGGCGAGCCACTGGCGTGTGTGGTGAATGGCAACAGCCAGCTCAGCAATGTCCCCTTCGCGGCCTTTGGCCTCGTCATCGGCGCCGGCCCAATCGGGTTGCTGCACTTGCAGATGCTGAAGATGCGTGGCCTCACCACGGCGATTGCTGATCTGAGAGATCACCGATTGCAGGCGGCGCGCGACCTTGGCGCTGACCATGTGATCGATGTGAGGACACAAGACCTGAAAGAAGAGATCAAGCGCCTGACCGATGGCTACATGGCAGACGTAGTGATCAGCGCCGCCGGCGGTGACGAGCGGGTCATTGACCAGGCTATTGACGTGGCCGGCAAGCGCGGGCAGATCGTCTATTTCGGGGCAGTGATGAAGACGCCGATGACAGTTGGCATCGACTCCATTCACTATCGGGAAACGCAACTCTTGGGTAGCCACGATTCCACCATCGCTCAGTATGAGACAGCCATGAAACTGCTTGGAAATGGGAAGATCAATGCAGAGCCGATCATTTCACATCGCTATCCCCTGGAAGAGATCTGGGACGCGTTCAAGTTTGCGGCAACCCGCGATGGCATCAAGGTAATGGTGGTCAACGAGGGTGTGGAGTAACGATCTGCACATTGGGGGAATGTACTGATGAAGTTGAACAACGTATTCATTCAAGATACATTCGCAGAAGCATGGGATCTGGAAGTGGCGCGCCTCATCATCACCGGCATAACCACCGAGATCGCCATGGGCGCCGCAGAACAGTTCGTGGGCGCCGCCGGCTCAAGTGAGCTTGGCTCCAAGATCAATGGCGGGATTGAGCGCACGCTGACGCCCGGCGAGACGCCAGATGGCCGGCCGGGTGTGGCTGTTTCACTGACGCTGACGCCAGACAAGCGAGAAGAATTCGTGGCCGAACTCGCGTTGCGAGTTGTGCTGGCGACGTTGGCGCCGACAGTGCGAGTGTTCGATGGCATGATCGCGTCGGTGACTGCTAAAGCAACAGTCGATCTCTATGCAGCGACAGCGGAACGCTGGGCCGGCTACGATGAAGAACGAGACCTGGCCGGGCGCACAATGTGCGTAGTGCCGACCACTACCGGCGAGTTCATGTACGAGAAACAGATCACCTTTTCGACCGAGGGTACCGACGGGCACATCGTCTGCTTTGCGGAGAGTGAGGCGGCGGCAGTCATGGCCGTGGCTGCATCCAAGGCAGCAATCGCCGGCGTCGATGGCGTCTCACCGATGGGAATGGGGCTGGAACAGATCTTCCGCGAATATGACTACGTGCCGGCGCTGAAGGATCGTATCGAGAACTCTCGTGTGCCGGAGGAGACACATTCGATACTGAACCTGCTCATGTTCGGCGCAAGTGAGGAACTGATGCGCCAGGCGATGAAAGTGGCGGTGGAAGCAGCTACGACGGTGGCTGGCGTACAGCAGATCGGGGCCATGAACTTTGGCGGAGAGTTTGGCAAGCACAAATACGTGCTGCGTGAACTGATTGGGTAACCGAACGACAGAATACACTGTGAACAACAAGCGACTTATCAGGAGGATGACATGCAACTTCGTACACTGGGAAAGACAGGATTTGAGATTTCCGAGATTGGCTATGGGAGCTGGGGAACCGGCGGCGACTGGTGGAAAGACGCCTGCGACGAGGACTCACTCGCATCCATGAACGTAGCCTGTGACCTGGGCGTGAACTACATCGACACCGCTGCCAACTATGGGATGGGGCGCGCCGAGAAACTGGTCGGGCAGGTGGTTCGGGGCCGGTCGGACAAGATCTACGTCTCCACAAAGGTCTATCCGAAGAACTTCAACTTCGTGCCCAGCCCGGGCGACTCCTTTGCAGAAGCCTATCCCAAAGGGTGGTTGACCGAGTGCACCGAGAACAGCCTGCGCAACATGGGCATGGAATGCGTCGATTTGCAGAACTTCCATGTCTGGGTGGATGACTGGGCGCAGGTGGATGAGTGGAAGACAGAAGTCGAGCAACTGAAAGCGGCCGGCAAGATTCGGGCCATGGGTCTGTCGCTGGTCTTCCCGATGGAAGATCACCATGTGCCGGTGGCAGCCATTGAGACAGGCCTCATCGATGCCTGTCAGGTGGTGTTCAATATCTTTGAGCAAGAAGCGGCCACCAAGCTCTTCCCGCTGACGGCAGAGAAGAACGTTGGCATCGTCGTGCGCTGCCCGCTGGATGAGGGCGCACTGACCGGCAAGGTCACACCGGACTGCTGCTGGGAAGAGGGCGACTGGCGTAACGACTACTTCCGCGACGAGCGCAAGCAGGAAGTCGCTGACCGTGTGAAGGCGCTTGATTTCCTTTTGAAGGGTGATGTCGAGACAATGCCGGAAGCGGCGTTGCGCTACATCCTCAGCTTTGATGCCGTTACCAGTGTGATTCCTGGTATGCGCAATGTCAAGCATGCCGAAGCCAACGTACAGGCGTCGGACAAGGGCGCGTTGCCGGCGGCGGATATGGAAGAACTGAAGAATCATGCCTGGCCGCACAACTTCTGGATCTAGGCCAGGTCGTTGACGAGAAGTGACTGTTCATACCTGCCGGCTTCTGATATACACCAGAAGCCGGCAGGTGAATTCCTGAGATGCGAGCGTGAAAATGCGTCGATTACGACTGGGGCTGATAGGCACAGGGGTGGCGGCTCGTATCATGCACTGGCCGGCGCTTGAACAACTGCGAGATCGCTATGAGCTTGTCGCAGTGGCCAACCGTACACTCAGCAAAGCGGAATCTTTCGCGGATATGGCGGGAGTTGATCGTTCCGCCGTCTATGCCGACTACCGGGAACTGCTGGCTCGCGACGATATTGATGTGGTGGATGTGCTGTTGCCGCCACAGATGAACCTGGAAGTGATTCAGGCAGCAACAGAGCGTGATATCCATGTCATTTGTGAGAAGCCTATTGCTACTACACTGGAAGACGCGGAGGCTATTGCTGCTCTCGCAGAAGATGGAGTGCCTCGCGTATTCATCGCCGAGAATTTCCGGTATGAGAATGCCGTGCGACGCGCCCGGGCGTTGCTTGATGAAGGAGTGATTGGTCGGCCCTTCATGATCTCATACCAGTGGCTACAACCTGTTACTCCCGATGATGAAATATCATCTCGCCCATGGCGACAGAAGCCGGCACATGCCGGCGGCATCTTCAGTGACCATGGCGTGCACATGATTGATGTGCTGCGTTTCCTGATGGGCGATGTCCAGTCCGTACATGTGTTCGCCACAGATCGTCAGACACATACGGTGGGATTCGATTCCGCGACCTATCAATTCACATTTCAATCAGGCGCGATCGGATCGATTCAATGGTCATTTTGTGTCGCCTCTGAGTTATCCTGGTCCGCTCAATTGTGGGCCGAAGATGGCACGCTGCACGTCTATCCGGACAGGGTAGAGTTGAAACGATTGGGCGCAAAGGATTGCATATATTCGGCCAATGGCCCATTCAGCTTCGTGAACGAATTCATTGATTTCTATGATGCGATAACTGGCGATGGCACACCGATGATGACGGCGGCTGATGCGCTGAATGACCTGAAAACAATCCTGGCTGCCCACAAGTCTGCGATGACTGGCGAAGTCATCACTGTGCAAAATGGAGACCTCCATGCGGTTGAAAGATAAGGTTGCGATCATTACCGGCGCCGGCTCCGGCCAGGGGCGCGCCATGGCACGCCGCTTTGCCGAAGAAGGCGCTCGTGTAGTCATATCAGATATTAACTTGGAAGCTGCTGAAGAAACGGCACAACTCGTGCGTGACGATGGTGGCCCGGAGCCTTTGCCCGTACAGTCAGATGTAGGGGATGAGTCTTCGGTCAAGGCATTGATCGAGGCTGCTGTAAATCGGTACGGTGGGCTGCATATTTTGGTGAATTGCGCGGGACGAACTGGTCCTGCCGGTAAGCCGACATGCGATCTCTTGACGCGGGAAGAATGGGACCAAACCCTTTCTGTCAATCTCATTGGTGTCTGGCTGGGCATCAAGTATGCCGCGCCGGCGATTCGAGATAGTGGTGGTGGGTCGATCATTAATGTCGCCTCCACGGCGGGATTGCGCCCCTTTGCCGGCGCTGCACCATATTGCGTGGCAAAGGCCGGCGCATTGATGTTGACCAAGACTGTGGCGCTGGAATACGTCTCCTGGGGCATCCGAGTCAATGCGATCTGCCCCGGACATATTGATACGCCGATGATGGATGGCGTAATTGCAGCGATGGAAGCGGATGGTATTGCGGATGCTCATCGCAAGGTGCATACGGAGAGTAATCCCATGGGCCGGCTGGGCACGCCGGAAGAAGTAGCGAATATTGCCCTGTTTCTGGCGAGCGATGAGTCATCGTTTATGACTGGCTCATACCTCTTTGCAGATGGAGGCTACATGGCGACATGATCGTCATGTAGCGAGATTCACTGTAGAAAGTGAATAACAAAGTAGGAGGAAGCATAGGTGGAGCGAAGATACGGATACGAGAGAGTGGATACATGTGAGGAAGCGGTAACGCTTCTGAGCGAGGGCGGGATGGAGAGCCGTCTGCTGGCTGGCGGCACCGACCTGCTGGTGGAGGTGCACAAAGACGGTGCGAGCTGGGACCGGCTCATTGACGTCAGCCGCGTCGCCGCCATACGGAACATCACGGAAGAGGTGGGCGCCATCATCGTGGGCGCGGCCGTGACCCATACCGAGATTGCGTCGAGCGACCTGATCCGGGAACAACTGCCGGCGCTGGCAGAAGCGAGTGCGTCAATCGGCTCGCCCCAGATACGGAACCGCGGCACCGTGGGAGGCAACATCGCCAATGCAGCAGCCTGTGCCGACACATTGCCGGCGCTCGTCTGCCTTGGGGCTGTCGCGCGAATCGTGACGCCGGAAGGAGAGACCGAGATCGGGGTGGGCGATCTGGTGACCGGCGTCAACCGCACGACCATGCCGGCCGCAGGAATCATCCGAGACTTCCGGATACCGAAACCGGCGGATGGGACAGAGATGGCCTTTGTCAAACTGGGCCGGCGACAGGCACAATCGATCTCGCGGCTGAGTCTGGCCTGCATGGGCCGGCTGGATGCGGAAGGAAAAGTGGCCGACCTGCGAGTGACGCCAGGCGCCTGCACCTCGCAAACCCAGCGCTTCGATGCAGCAGAAACGATCCTTCTGGGCCAGACCCCGACCGAAGAACTGGTGCAAAAAGCGGGCGCGGCAGCCGCGGCACAGATGGTGGAAATCGCTGGCCGGCGCTGGTCGACAGCATACAAAGAGCCGGCGCTGACTGCCCTTGTCGAAAGAGGGCTGCGACAAGTGCTCGGAATAGCGGAGGTCAAATAGAGATGCAAATACAATTCACATTGAACGGGCAAGCGACCACGGTAGACGCGCCGGCGGACATGACACTGCTCAAAATGCTGCGCGAAGAACTCGACCTGACCGGGACCAAATGCGGCTGCGAGATCGGCGAATGCGGCGCCTGCTCCATCATCCTGGATGGAGAAGTGGTAAACTCCTGCCTGATGCTGGCAGCGCAAGTGGACGGGCGAGAAGTGATCACGATTGAAGGCATCCGTGGCGAAGATGGCGGTCCCAACGACCTGCAAGAAGCGTTCATCGAAGCGGGCGCGGTGCAATGCGGCTTCTGCACGCCGGGCATGATCGTGGCAGCGACCGTGCTGCTGGAAAAACATGGCTACCCGACGCGAGAACAGATCGCGGAAGGGATATCGGGGAACCTGTGTCGCTGCACGGGATACCAGCAGATCATCGATGCGGTAGAACTGACCGCTCGCCGGCGTGCTGGGGAGGAGATCTAGAGATGAGCGAACTGAAAACGGTAGGCAAACCGACGCTGCGGATGGATGCGCTGGAGAAGGTGCTGGGGACCGCGCGCTTCACGCATGACCTGAAAGCGCCGGGGATGCTGGTGGCGAAAGTGCTGCGCAGCCCTGTGCCGCATGGAGAGATCGTGAAACTGGACGTGGCGCCGGCGCTTGAAGTGCCTGGCGTGGTGGCAGCCATCACGAGCGAAGACTATGTGGACCACAGCAACTGGGGCTTCCCGGTGAAAGACGACTACATGCTGGCGTACGAACGAGTGCGCTACGTGGGCGACCCGATTGCGGCAGTGGCAGCGGAGAGCGAAGAGGCGGCGCAAGCCGGCATCGACGCCATTGTGCTGGAGATCAAGGAACTGCCGGGCGTATACAACGTGCACGAAGCGCTGGAAGAAGATGCGCCGTTGCTGCACCCGGAACTCGCTGCATCAGAGAACGAAGAGACAGACGCCGAAGCAGACCCGCAATACATTGAAGTGCAAGCGCAGGGGAACCTGTCAGAGACACTCATCGTGCGACAGGGCGACCCTGTGGCAGCCCTCGAAAAATGCGAAATGGTAGTCGACCAACACTACAGCGTGGCACACCAGGAACATGCATACCTGGAGACCGAAGCGGCGCTGGCGACGCCGACGCCGGATGGCGGCGTGATCGTGTACCTTGGCGACCAGAGCCCGTTCATCACGCAATCGAACCTGACCATGACGCTGGGACTGCCGGCGGACAAAGTGCGTGTGGTGCAACCGAAATACATCGGCGGCTCCTTTGGCGGCAAATCAGACAACATGTACGAGACCGGCGGACAGGCAGCCATGCTGGCGCTGCGGAGCGGCCGGCCGGTGAAACTGGTGCTGAACCGAGAAGAATCGATGCTGGGGTCATACAAACGAGATGCGATGACCATGCACTACCGTCTTGGGGCGGACGCCGATGGCACCCTCAAGGCAGCGAAAATCGACTGCTGGTCCGACTCCGGCGCGTACGCGTCGATGACGCCATTCACGGGCTGGCGCGCCTCGATCCATGCCATGGGGCCATATCGGTACGATGCCTGTGACGTCGACGTGCGAGGCGTATACACCAACAACGGCTACTCCGGCGCGTTCCGTGGCTTTGGCAGCCCCGAAGTGCAGGCCGTGTCCGAACAGGCGGTAGATGAGCTGGCAGAGAAATGTGGCATCGACCCGATGGACTTCCGGCTGAAAAACTGCATCCGTCTGGGAGACACATTCCCGTACGGGCAGAAACTGGAAGAATCGGCCGGGCTGGACGCCTGCCTGGAGCGCGTGAGAGAACTGTCGGACTGGGACAAGAAACGGGCGGAATATGCAGCGCAGCCGGCGGACGCCGAGATACGGCGAGGCATTGGCGTGGGCTGCTTCTTCCACGGCTGCTCCCAGGGAGCGGAAGGCGCGGACAACGCGACGCACATCATCCGGCTGGGCGCGAACAACAGATTTGAAGTGATATCGGGATTGACCGACTACGGGCAGGGATCGAGAACCGTCTTCTGCCTGATCGCGGCAGAGGCGATGGGACTGCCGCTGGAACGCTTCGAGTGGATACAGAACGACACGGATGTATCGAAAGACTGTGGCCCGACCGTGGCATCCCGCTCGACCATGCTGGGAGGCAATGCGACGCGAGTGGCGGCGGAACGGTTGCGAGAGCAGATCCGGCAGACGGCGGCGCTGTTGCTGCGGTGTGAAGAAGACCAACTGACGCAAGAGGACGAAGAATTCAAAGCGCCGGACGGAAACAGCGTGACGCTGGACGACGTGATCAGCTACTCCCGCACACTGAACATCCCGATGTCGGCGACAGCATACTGGGAAATGCCGCACATCCACTGGTCCTTCAGCGAAGGACGAGGGACACCCTATGTGGCGTACCACTTCGGGGCGCAAGTGGCGGACGTGGAAGTGGACACACGGACTGGCAAGACGAAAGTCCTGCAGATCTGGGCCGTGCACGACGTGGGACGCGTCGTCTTCCCTGAAGGGGCAGTGGGGCAGATCATCGGCGGCATTGCGCAGGGGCTGGGATATGGCCTGCTGGAGCGCGTCGACTTCCAGGAAGGGCAACTGACCAACCCGAACTTTGATACATACCTGATTCCGACCGCGGCCGACATGCCGCCGGTGACGGTGGAGTTTGTGGAAGACCTGCTCTCCTTCGGGCCGTATGGCGCGAAGAACGTGGCAGAACCGTCAATGGTGCCGACGACGCCGGCGATCCTGAACGGCATCTACCAGGCGACAGGCGAGCGAGTGCGGCACACGCCGGCGAACCTGGAGCGAGTGCTGCTGGGACGAGACCTGAAAGACTCGGTGGTGACAGTATGCCGGGATGGCATCTGCGAGCGAGCGCGCTGCGACATCGGGTAGATGAAGAATACGCGTCATTCCCGTGAAAACGGGAATGACATCTGAGATATTGAGGAGAAAGTGATGTCAGATACGCGGACGACCCTGTGTGGGATCGAGCTGAAGAACCCCTACGTGGTATCGTCAGGGCCGTTGAGCTACGGCGCCGCCGGCGTTGAGCGCTGCTTTGCGGCCGGCGCGGCCGCGGCGGTGACCAAGACGATCCGAGCGGAAGCGGCGGTGAACCCGGTGCCGCACATTGGCGACCTGGGCAAGGGTGGCATGCTCAACACGGAGAAATGGTCCGACCTGAGCGCCGAACAGTGGGTGAAGGAAGAATTCCCGAAACTGGCCGATGCCGATGGGCTGGTGATCGCCAGCATGGGGCATACGGTGGCGGACATCGAGGCAGTGGGAGAGATGGTCGTCGGAGCGCCAAATATTGGCATGATCGAACTGGTGTCGTATGTGGCGACAGACATGGCGCCGATGGTGCAGTTGGTGAAATCGATGACCGACCTGCCGGTGCTGGCGAAGATGAGTCCCAACTGGCCGAACGTGAGCGAGATTGCGGCAGCGTGTGTGGCCGCCGGCGTGGATGGGATCACGGCAGCCGACTCGCTGGGTCCGACGCTGCATGTTGATATCGAGACGGCGAGGCCGATGGTCGAGGGCGACGGCGGCTATGCGTGGATGTCTGGTGCGTTCATCCGGCCGGTGATAGCGCGGATCGTGGCGGACATCTGCAAGGCGCATCCTGAACTGCCGGTGGTGGCAACGGGTGGCGTGACGACGGCGGCGGATGTGGTGGAGATGAGCATGCTGGGCGCATGCTGTGTTGGTGTCCACACGGCGCCGATGTTGCAGGGGCTGCGCTGGTTTGCGAAGACCGAGAAGGCGCTAAACAAGTGGCTTGACGGTCATGGCTACGAGAGTCTGGCGGTGACGAAGGGGCTGGCGCTGGAGCACCTGACGCCGGGCGAGGACAAGGAACTGCTCACGTTCGACTACAACCCGGAGACCTGCACTGCATGTGACCGCTGCGTGATCGTGTGTCCGTACGGCGCGCGAGAACTGGACGAGAAAGTGATGAGTCTGGACGAGGAACTGTGTCGCTCGTGTGGCTTGTGCGTCACCGTCTGCCCGACCGGGTCGCTGACGGCGAGGAAGTGAGCGCCTAGCGCATAGATAACTGAGTGAACGAGAGAGGCTCCCCAAACGGGGAGCCTCCTTGGTGTATACGGGCGGATAGAGGTTCTCGTCGTGGCAGATGCCAGACGAAGTCTATTCAGCGCCCTGTCCGTTCCCATAGGCGTTTGTGTTTAAGTATGCACCACGTTTCGATAATCTTCCATGCTTCCTGTGCTATCGTACATTCACTTGATCCGAACTTGATTTTCTCGTATGAGAATACGTTGCGCAATCCATAGATAGTGAGCATCATGTTTGCCTGGTGCGATGGTAGCGCATTTGCTTCTCTTAACTCAATCACCAAACGACTCGCTCCAGTATACGACGAGGGACAATCATGCAACCTGGATAGCTCACGACAGAAGCGCACAATGTGATCGCGCATTTCTTGGATATCAAGTACATGGCCTATTGAGTCGTATGGAGGGCCAGCCTCAGTGGATTTGCCTAGATTGTTGGAATTCCTGGGGTGGGATTGTCTGGTTAGTACATTGCATAGTTTCGTTTTGCCGCATATTGCACAAGTTCCTGTACTCCTGAGAATATTGCCTGTCTTAGCAACTCGTCGACAAATCTGGTTGACTTGCTGACGGGGCTCCACGCGGGAGATTTCAGAGATGCAATCATCACAAATCGGATCTTGATGCTGCGTTTCAAGGAAGTCGATGACAATGTCGGTCTTGGTAGGCATTGTAGAGTGTGTCTCCTTTTCGTATTTGACCGTGTGATGCAAAGTCGTCGCACAGGTCATTATGGCCCAATAGCATACTTTTGTAGGGTGTAGATCGTCAACCGCGCAAGTGGTTCTTATCAGTTTCCAGGTCTTTGTGTATATCATCAATTCCGCCGATCGCGGAAAGACATTCACTGCGTAGGGCCGGCATCTGTCGCCGGGATAGAAGACTGATCGAGGTGACAGCATTATACCGCGGTCGCCGGCCGGCGGCAAGTGCGCGAAATTCCGCATTACAATGTGAAATTCTCTTATCAGTCCGTTGCCCGGGCGTCGCGCGAATCACGTTGCGAGGCCTCTCCAAATATGGTAAGATGAATGTATCACAAACGTTTGATTCGGTAATTGAGCTGGGAGTAGAATGTGGCTGCTGAACGTGAAATGCCTGTGCATCTGCTGGCTACGAAATTCTACATACCTCCTGTCCGACCAGAGCTGGTCTCGCGCCGGCGTTTGATCGAGCGCCTGAACGCCGGCCAGACGCGTAAGCTTACTCTCATTTCCGCGCCGGCCGGCTTTGGCAAGACCACGTTACTGAGCGAATGGATCGCCACCAATGGCCGGAGCATTGCCTGGCTGTCGCTGGATGAAGTGGACAACGACCCTGTGCGTTTCCTGACCTACTTCGTGACAGCTCTTCGGGCTATCCACGAGGGTATTGGAGAGGCTGCCCTGGCTATTCTCCAATCTCCACAGCCACCTCCCATCGATACCCTTTTGACCGGCCTGATAAACGAAATTGCCAGGATTCCGGCTTCCTTCACCCTCGTGCTTGATGATTTCCATACCATTACCAATCAGCAGATCAACGATGCGATCACATTCATGTTGGACAACCTGCCGCCACAAATGCACTTGATCCTGGCTGTGCGTTCTGATCCTCCATGGCCGCTGGCTCGTCTGAGGGCGCGACGCGAGATGATCGAGTTACGTTCCAGCGATTTGCGTTTCACGATCGGGGAGACGGCAGCTTTCCTTAACGAGGTGATGAAGCTGGGGCTTTCGCCGGCGGATGTGTCCCTGCTGGAAGCCCGTACTGAGGGATGGGCCGCCGGCCTGCAAATGGCGGCGATTTCCATGCGTGGGCGAGAGGATATGTCCGGTTTCATCGACTCCTTCACCGGCAGCCACCGCTATATTCTGGACTATTTGATGGAAGAGGTTCTGCAGCGGCAACCCGAAGCCATCCGTGAGTTCTTGCTGAAAACTTCGATCCTCAAACGGATGACTGGCTCGCTATGTGACGCACTGACTGGCAGAAGTGACAGCCACACTATTCTGAAAGAGCTGGATCGAGCCAATCTGTTCCTGGTGCCGCTCGATGATGAGCGCCGGTGGTACCGCTATCATCGTCTATTCGCTGATCTGCTGTATAGCCGTTTGAAACAGACCTCTCCAGAACAGGTATCTGATCTGCACTGCCGGGCGAGTGAGTGGTGCGAGCAAAAGGGGGCGTTGGCGGAGGCCATGCGTCATGCGTCGGCGGCTGGCGATCCTGACAGGCAGGTACACTTGATTGCCAGCAATGTGCTTGATATGGCCTATCTTGGCGAGCTGACAACTCTGATGCAATGGCTCGATGCTCTGCCCATCGACGCAGGGCAGGATGAGCCCTGGTTCCACATATCTCATGCCTGGGTGCTCGTCTTCGCCGGCCGGCTGGATGATGTCGATCCGCATCTGTCTGACGCTGATGCAGCGTTGCAGGCCATTATGTCCGCAAAGGAATGCACCGCCGGCGAGTGTGATCATGTCGCCGGCCACATTGCTGCCATTCGTGGATATGTAGCCGGACTGAGGGGAGATATCCCTACAGCCATTACTTATGCCCGAGAGGCGTTGCCCCTTCTACCTGAGAGAGATGCCGTAGCGCGTGGCTGGACTACGCTCCTTCTGGCTTGCGTATTGCGAGATCGAGGGGATCTCGTTGAGGCCGACCAG
>Ga0180435_10004446_pt1 | contig 13824 bp, 14 predicted proteins | sample SS_ome_3_FD_132467 | JGI IMG/M metagenome (GOLD analysis project Ga0180435, IMG submission 132467) | Hypersaline lake sediment archaeal communities from the Salton Sea, California, USA - SS_3_S_1 metaG | ecosystem: Environmental > Aquatic > Non-marine Saline and Alkaline > Hypersaline >... | reverse complement strand
CGTATTTGATCACCGTCAGAATGGTAGAAATACGCTCGGTATCTATGGCTGTTAAAAGGTGAACGCCAAACTTCAATGCCTGTTCAGAATGAGCAGAACCTCCGGTTGCCATAAGTATTTTCATCGTTGGCCGCTACCCTCTCAAAATTAATTTCAACGAATGCCTTCATTACAATATCAGCAAAAACAGGGGGATCAGAAAAATGATCCCCATAAAAATCGCCAGATGCCGCTTACGCCGAATGATCCAGTTAATCAAATTCAGCATTAATCGCTCGTAGGGACGGTAAAATATCAGCAGAATAATGGCCGAAACCAGGGTGATACTGACCATGCCGGTCAGGATGATGGTAAAGGCGGCGGGGGTCGCCAACAGAACCGCGGCCAACAGGGTATCAATAAAAGTGGTAATATTGGCCCCCATAATATAGGGAATAACATTTTCACGGCGAATAAAGCCCCGGGCGCTAAGCGGCACCAAAATACTGAGTGATACGCTAACCGACATCGAAATGAGGGTAATCAGCGCGCCCAACAAAAACATCACCCACGGACGATACACCAGCCGCGACATATGGCCCACCTGGCTTTCTTTGACACTCATCTGGGGCAAACAGCGGTCGAACAGATTGAAGCTGAGAATAATAATTATCAACCCCACCGGGAATAAGGCCCAGTTGGGCAGCCACAAAACCAAAATTTGAACAAAGGGGGTAAAAATAGCATCAATAATGGAGCCAAGCAGCACGCCGGTTTTCAGGTGAACCGAATCCAGCAGGCCTGTTTGCAAAATTGCGGCCCCGATAAACAGACTGACAGAATAGGTTGAGACCGTCACCAACAGCGAAAGTAGCCCCATGCCCAAACTGGTTGAGCGGTCGCGACCGCGCAACACATAAATAAAGCCGATGAACAGCACCAAAAAACTGGCCCCCAGCCGGCTGCCGATAATCATGGCAAAGGTCCCAAGTTTATCCAGAACACCGGCATCAAAAAAGGTCAGGGCCGCGGCTGCAACGGGAGACCCACTCATAATGATATAGGCAAACAACCAGCCAAAGCCCAGACTGTTCGCCGCGTTGTTGATGTTAAACTGATCGCGAATCAATGGCGCCAGAGGTTTAGCGCCATCCTTCATCAACATGATGGCCAGAATAAACAAGAACAGGCTGGTCACAAACAGAACGACTTTACCCAGGCGGGTTCGCCAGCGGGCCAGCACCAGGGAACTGACAGATGATGAGGCCAACCCCTTTGGGCCTTTGGGCGAGACCACAATATCTGTATCTACCGGATTGGTCATAATGCCATTCACTTTTGGGCGGATATATTAAGGGATCCGGAATTTTCGAGGTTTATTAATTGTACCTCACAGTCGGTTAGAATTCAATTGATTTCTGAAGCCGGGGTGTGTTCCGATTTGGGGGCAAATTTCCAAAACGCCCCTTCGACATAGCTCAGGGTGCGTTTTGGGACCGATTTCGCCACTTCGACAGGCTCAGTATACGAAATCGGTAAGCGTTGCCCCAAAAATTGAACGCTCCCCTGAAGCCGGATGTATTCGGATTTGGGCGGAAATCATTAATGCATTCAACATCAACGGCAGAGAATACTGAGGGGGTAGAGTTTTCTATAATTTTCTTTGCACCCTTCTCCCTCTTTACGGTTAGGTCATAAATCGCTCTCAAATCCGAACACGCCTAAATGTAGACAAATTATTGACAAAACATATAAAAAGTAGTACAATATCAATTATTCAACCAAACAAAAAAAGCGAGAAGCAAAATGCCAGAAAGCCATCATGAACCAACCTTTAATTTGAAAGTTGCTGTCCGGGAAACCGGGCTGAAGCCCGACACCTTGCGAGCCTGGGAGCGTCGTTACGGACTGCCCCAACCCAGTCGCAGCGGGGGGGGGCATCGCCTGTACTCTCAACGTGATATTGACACGCTCAAATGGCTGGTGGCCCGCCAGCAAGAGGGCATGAGCATCAGCCGGGCGACTGAATTGTGGTTCAAGTTGATTGAAGACGGCGAGGACCCCCTGCACTCCCCCGAATCCAGGGAAGAGCAGTCGGTCCCTGTAGTGCACGGGGCCAATGGCAATGTACTCGAAGAGCTTCGCCAGAAGTGGGTGACCGCTTGTATTCAATTTAAAGAACCTGTGGCAGAACAAATCCTGCATCAGGCTTTTTCTCTGTACCAGCCGGAAATAGTGGTTATAGAGCTATTACTAAAGGGCATTGTAGAAATCGGGAACGGATGGTACACGGGTGAAATCACAGTCCAACAAGAGCATTTTGCCTCGGAACTGGCTATCCGCCGAGTTGAGGCCATGATTATGGCCAGCCCGCCGCCGCACCGCTCCAAACGTATCTTGCTGGCCTGCCCTCCGGAAGAAAATCATGTGTTTAGCCAGTTGATACTTAATCTCTTTTTGCGCCGGCGGGGGTGGGACGTGCTGTATCTGGGCGCCAATGTGCCCCCCGAAAGGCTACAGCTTACCGTCAAAACCGTCGCTCCCAGTCTGGTGGTTATGTCTGCCCAGCAGCTGACCACAGCAGCCACGTTATTCCAAATAAGCCATTTATTGGCAGACATTCAGATGCCGCTGGCCTATGGTGGCCTCATTTTTAATCGGATGCCAGGGCTGCGGGCCCGAATTCCGGGCTATTTCCTGGGCGAAAAAATCGAAAATGCCGTACCCACTATTGAGAAATGGTTGACGGCCGCCACATCACTAAAATCAAAAGATGCTGAGGAGTCGGTCTCTTCCCGATACAGGGTGGCCCTGGACCGTTATCTGGACGAGCAAAAAGCTATCGAAATCGAGGTGTGGCGGCTACTAAAAAACACCGGCTTTTATTCTGACGAGTTGCAGCGGAGTTACAGTTATCTGGCCTCAAGTATTGCCTCTGCTTTGCGTTTGGGTGACATCAATTTCCTGAACGAAGATATCCTCTGGGCCGAAAAATTACTCTGCCATCGGGACATTCCCAGCGCCACCCTGAGCGGGTTACTGGAAATTTACCACCGGGCCGCGCTGGCCAACCTTGATGACGGGGCGCAGATTGTTATTGACTGGCTATCCACGGCCGGTAATCTGGTTGGCAGCAAGCAGAACAAGTTATAAAGGAGACGTGTGATGAAGGTAATTATTACTGGTGGAACCGGAATGATCGGTCGGGCGCTTGCCAGAGAACTGGTTGATAATGACCATTCCGTTTTTATCTTGACCCGCACCCCGCATCTGGTCAAAAATTTACCTCCCGGCGTCGAGGCGCTGGGCTGGGACAGTTCGACCGCACAGGGCTGGGATCACCTGGTTGATGGTGATACAGCCATCGTAAATTTGGCCGGAGCCAATGTGGCCGCCGGGCGCTGGACAGCAGCTCGCAAACAAGAAATTCTACAGAGCCGGGTTGAGGCCGGTCAGGCCGTGGTCCAGGCCGTCGAAGCGGCCTCCGCCAAACCCGCCGTGGTGATACAATCGTCCGCAGTGGGGTATTACGGCCCCAGTTCCGACCCCCGTCTCACAGAAAAAGCTCCGCCCGGTGATGATTTTTTGGCCCGCGTTTGTGTCGAATGGGAAGCCTCAACCGCGCCGGTAGAGGCCATGGGCGTGCGGCGGGCCATCATCCGCACCGGCATTGTATTAAGCGCCAAAGACGGAGCGCTGCCCCGGATGCTTCTGCCTTTCAAGTTGTTTATCGGCGGCCCCCTGGGCACAGGCCGGCAGGGCTTCCCCTGGATTCACCTGGCCGATGAAGTGGCAGCCATCCGCTTTTTGCTGGAGCAGCCGCAAGCCAGCGGGGCGTTCAATCTGGCGGCCCCCAACCCGTTAAGCAACGCCGATTTTGGCCGAGCCTTGGGGCGGGTGCTGCGCCGTCCGGCGATAGTGCCGACCCCGGCTCTACCCTTGAAACTGGCCTTTGGTGAAATGGCCTCTGTGTTGCTCGAAGGTCAATATGCCGTGCCGCACCGCTTGCAGGAGCTGGGGTTTCAATTCCGGTTTTCTCAGGCAGAGGCCGCCTTACAGGATTTATTACGATGAAATACAGCCACCGTTTTACCGTGCAAGCCCCGCTTAAGGCCGTAGCCGAGTTCCATGCCCGGTCATCGAGCATGGGGGCAATTACGCCGCCGCCGGTCATCGCTCGCATCCGGCAAGCACCGGCCCGCCTGTCCGAGGGCGACGAAATGGATTTTACCCTGTGGCTGGGACCGATCCCGGTTCGCTGGCTGGCCCGCATTGAAAATGTAACCGCCACCGGCTTTACTGATCGCCAGCTGCGCGGCCCGTTCCGCCAGTGGGTCCATCGTCATAAATTTGTGCCGGTCGATTCTACCACCACTCAGGTTGTCGATGAAATCGAGCTGCGGTTTCGCCTGCATCCGTGGTGGGGGCTGATTGGGGTAGGCATGGCCTTGACCCTGCCGTTGCTGTTTGCCTACCGCGGCTGGAAAACCCGCCGGCTGCTGACCAGTCAAACAACAAGCGTGCCATTCACAAATTCGTAAATTCGTATATTCTGATGAGGAGTGCAACCGATGTTTGCTGACAGAGCGTTACCGGGGGTGGCCAACACGTCATTACCACTGAAAAAAATCCAACCACCGTTGTTTGTATATCTCGCTTTTAAAGAATTATGGCGTTATAAAGGACGTTACTTTCTGATTGGTCTGGTTATTGCCCTGATTACCACCCTGGTTTTGTTTATCGCCGGTTTGGCCGAGGGTCTGGGCGCCGGCAATAAAGAATATCTGGAAAAACTCAACGCCGACCTCATCCTGTATCAATCGGGCGTCGATTTGTCCATCCCCTCCAGCCGGCTTAGCCATACCTTGTTAAACGATGTCCGCCGCATCGAGGGGGTGCAGGCGGTCGGTTCGCTGGGTTTCAGCAATGCCTCCATCATCCTGCCCGATGGCGAAGAGCCACTCGATGTTTCGCTGATTGGCGTTGAGCCGGGCAAACCGGGCGAGCCACCGGCCTTTCAGGGGCAGTCGCTAACCGGCCGGCGGGATAAAACAGCCACCATCGACCGTAACGTAGCCGTCCGCACCAATCTGCAAGTGGGCGATACCCTCACCCTGAAAACAATTCAGGGCGCAGAAGAAGAATTCTACAGCCTGACCGTTAGCGGCATCACCGACGGGCGGCAATATTCCATCCAACCCTCGGTATTTGTACCGCAGCTTACCTGGAATCAGATTAAACCCAAAGCCAATGTTGAGGATGATGACTCATCAGCCTTGCTTTATAACAACATTGCCGTGCAACTGGACCCGTCGGTTGACCAGGCGGCAATGGCCCAACTCATCGAAAGCCGGGTGCGCGATGTCGTCGCCGTTGACCGCAAAACCGCCTACGAAAACACCCCCGGCTACAGCGCCCAGCAGAGCACCCTCAACACCCAGCGTATCTTCACCCTGTTGATTGGGGTGCTGGTGGTTGGCGGCTTCTTTCAAATTCAGACACTGCAAAAAGTGGCCCAAACCGGCATGCTCAAGGCCATCGGCGTACCCAATTTTACCATTATTCTGGCTTTCATTATACAAATTATCGGCATCACCGTGTTGGGGGTAAGCCTTGGCAGCGTGGGAACCTTGCTGTTATCGCTCAGTTTTCCGGTGACCATCCCTATTGTCTTTACCCAGCAATCGGTGGTGACGGCGGTAGCTTCGTTGCTGATTATCGGGCCGTTGGGCGGGCTGGTATCGCTACGGATTTTATTGAATGTTGAGCCGCTGACAGCTCTCGGCCTGGCCTCTTAAGGAGTATTTATGATGTCCAACGTACTTGAAACTTGTGTCGTTTCCAAAACTTACAAAGTAGACAGCAACATCATCAAAGCGGTTGACGAAGTGTCGCTCTCGGTGGCGGCGGGGGAATTTCTGGCCCTGGTTGGCCCCAGCGGCTCCGGCAAAACCACCATGCTGGCCATGCTGGCCGGGCTGCTCACGCCCAGCGATGGGCACATCATGCTCGACGGCCAGAACCTGGGCCGCATGAAGGAAGCGCAACGCAGTAAATTCCGCCGCAAGAAAATCGGCTTTACCTTTCAGGCCAGTAACTTGGTGCCGTACCTCTCAGTGCTGGAAAACGTCGAATTGATGCTGAAGGTCAACAATATGCTCGACCGCCACAGCCGAAAAAAAGCCATTGAGTTGTTGACGCAACTGGGTCTGGGCGACCGGCTGAACAACCTGCCCTCGCAATTATCCGGCGGGCAGCAGCAGCGAGTGGCCATTGCCCGGGCACTCATCCACAACCCCGATATTGTGCTGGCCGATGAACCCACCGCCAGCCTTGATACCGAACGGGCCTATCAGGTTGTCGAGACATTTGCCGGCCTGATCCGCCATCAAAAACTGGCCGGTATCATGGTGACGCACGACCTGCGCATGACCCGTTATGTGGATAAAATCATCCAGATGCGCGACGGAAAAATCAATCAGATTATTACCGGCAGCCGGGCCATTAACGAATTTGCCGGCGCCATGAATTGACGGTTTGTTGTGGGGATCCCCAAAGTAGTCGTGATTGGGGCCGGCGTCGGCGGGTTGACTGCCGCCGCCGCCCTGGCCCGTTCCGGTTTTGACGTTACAGTTCTGGAAGCGCATATTTATCCCGGCGGCTGCGCCGGGACTTTTTTTCACCAGGGCTATCATTTCGATGCCGGGGCGACCCTGGCCGGCGGTTTTTACCCCGGCGGGCCGATGGACAAAGTGGCCGCCGCGGTTGGGCTTGACAACTGGCCCGCTCGCCCAACCCAGCGGGCGATGGTGGTCCACCCGCCGCATGGGCAACCCGTGACCCGTTGGGCCGATGACCGCCGCTGGGCAGAACGTCGAGCCGCATTTGGCCCTGCCGCCCAGCATTTTTGGCGGTGGCAGGAGCACACCGCCGATGCGCTGTGGGCGCTGGCCCTGGATAGCCCGGCCTGGCCGCCGCAAACTCTGTCCGAAGGCCGCACCCTGCTCCAGAGCGGGTTGCATTGGCTGGGGCAAAATCCTCGCCGCCACTTGCACCCGGCTCTGGCCCTCGATGCCTTCCGCCCGGCCGCGGTTCACTTGACCGGGGTGCCGGACCGCTTGCGCCTTTTTGTTGACGCCCAACTGCTGATTTCGGCCCAAACCACTAGCGCCACAGCCAACGCGCTCTATGCAGCCTCAGCTCTGGATTTGCCCCGCCGCGGTGTCGTCCACTTGACCGGCGGCATGGGGGCCATCGCCCGCACACTGGTCCAGGCTCTGGAGCGCAACGGAGGCCGCATCCTCTACCGGCACGAAGCCGAGCGGATTGTGCGCCGCAAGGGTCGGCCCGTCGCCGTGGAGATTCGTCATCGCCGCCGGCGCCGCGCCCTACCCGCCGACATTGTGATTGCCAATCTACCGCCCTGGAACGCGGCCCGGCTGCTGGCTGATGATTTGCCCCTTCGCCTGCGCCAATTGTCGGCCTCTCCCCATACCGGCTGGGGAGCCTTCATGGTGTACGCCGGGGTGGATGGGGCGCTCATTCCGCCCGATTTTGCCTTGCACCACCAACTCATCGTGCGGGAGCCATTGGCCGAAGGCAATACAGTGTTTATGTCCGTCAGCCCGGCCTGGGATGCGAACCGAACTCCTGCCGGCAAGCGAGCCATCACCTTCAGCACCCACACCCGTTTGGCCGATTGGTGGCAATTGGCCCAGCAAGACCCGGCGGCCTACAAGGCGCGCAAAAACGATTACGCCGCCCGGCTTTTGGCCGCCGCCGAAGCAATTCTGCCCGGCCTGCGGGCCGCCGCGGATTTGGTTTTGCCCGGCACTCCGGTGACTTTTGAGCGGTTCACCCGTCGGGTGGAGGGCTGGGTGGGCGGCTTTCCGCAGACCAGCCTGTTTCATGCCTGGGGGCCGCGGCTGGGGCCAAACCTGTGGCTGGTGGGCGACTCGATTTTTCCCGGCCAATCTACGGCCGCCGTAGCCCTCGGTGGCCTGCGGATTGCCCGCTCGGTGCAGGCGGAGGGTGTAAATGGTCATAAATAAAAAGCAGTCGCCTGAAGACGACTGCTTTTTGGAAAAATAAACCAGTTTTGCCTATTTATCTTCGGAACGGAGGGATTCTAGCAGGTTCTCTGTTTCACGGGCGGCAATATCTCGGGCGCCCAGGCCAAAGGCCAGGGCCATCGCCAGGGCGATTGCGCCCAGCAACAAACCAAAGGCCAGGTTGACAATATCATCGGCAATGCCCATTTGACGTAAGCCCATTGCCCCGGCCAGGACAATGATGGCCAGCCGAGCAGCTTGAGATAGAACCTTGGCCTGCTCTCCGGCAGTGCTGACAATAACTTTGTGGGCCAGGTTCGCCAGATAGAGGCCCAGCCCAAAGATGATGATACCCAACAGAACCTGACTGGCAAAGGTCAAGAATTCGGCCACCAGGTCAGCTACAATGCTAAACCCTAACAGTTGGGCCGCTTCGATGGTGGCAAAGAGTAACATCCCGATCAAAACCAGATAGCCCACGATTTCTGCCGGCGTGCGGCGACCTTCCTGCGGAGCGCCGCCACCCAGACCAATCAAGCCCAGGACGCGATTGAAACCAACCGTTGTGAGCAAGTTGGCCACCAAACCGGCCACCAGTTGCCCAATAAAGTAGGTAACGCCCAGCACGATGATAGCCCCAAAGATAGCAGGCAAAGCATCGAGCAGCGTATTAAGCATATTTGTAGCCGGATCAGAAATGGCCCGAATTCTCAGAGCGTCCAGAGCTGAAATGATTACCGGGATCAAAATCAACACATAAAGAATGGTTCCAATCAAGCCGGACAGAGTCTGGCTGCCAACGACCGCAGTTAGCCCGACCCGTTCTCCCAGTTTATCTGCGCCGACTGCCACCAGTAAGCTGGTGACAATCTGGCGGATGATTCGGGCTACAAACCAGCCCACCACAGCAATAATCCCGGCACTCAAGATATTGGGCAAGAAGCCAAGCAGGTCGTTGACCATTCCTTGTACCGGAGCCAGAAGCCCTTGCATGCTTAGCGCATCCAGCACAGCAGGCAAGAACATCAAGAACACAAACCAGTACACAATATTGGCCAGCGTTTCACTCATGGGAACCTGACGTTCTTCGTCCATGCCGATCTGACTGGTCAGGGTATCATCCAATTTGGTCATACTTAAGCCTTTGGAAACGGCAAACCGCAAAATGGTCGCGATAAGCCAGGCCACCAGCCCCAGACCGGCTGCTGCCAGTAGATTCGGCACGTAACTAAACAGTTCATTTAGCAAGCTGTTGAGTGGTCCGGTTACCGCCGTTAGTTGCAGAGACTGGAATACCGCTACCAACACGAGGAGCATCACAATCCAAAAAATTATCTTTCCGACGATTGCCTCAATGTTGATGTCCCGCTTCATTCCGGTCCGTTCCGCAATGCGATTATCTATCGAGGTCCGCTCCAGTGCTTTACGCACTGTGGCAGAAATCAGTAACGCTAAAATCCACCCTCCAATCAGAATAAGAACAGCCCAGCCAAAATTCAGGAGCGATCCTGTGAATACATCAAGCAGTTGTTGCATTTTTGAATCCTTTCTTTGATTAGAATTTAACAGAAGTTGCTCAGCATATATTTACGAGCCGCGCTTTTGGAACGCGGTCGACGACAACCATGAGGGCAATCACGTGTAACTCCAAATTTTGTCACAAGCAATTACCTCGGCGGACTGCACTGAAGGTGCCGAATGACCGGAAATTATCCTCTATCTGAATATTTAAGAAGTTAGCCGCAACTCAAAGAAGTCCGGATGCGTACAGAATAATGTGGGAACGCCTTACAACACGCTATCCTTTGAGCTTTGACAAAAGGGAGAACACGGATCTATAGAGAAATAGATATTTCTGCAGACTAAAGTTACAAACGATAATAACCGGGATTTTTTACTTGTTGATTTCGAGGATGAATGTGGCAAATATTGACAAATCCTGGCTCATTATAACATAAACACACAGAATATTCAACAAAAAACAGATAAATGCAGCAATTCCAAATTCAAACCCAGACCTGTCAGGTTTTTGACATAATCCTGGTGAAATAATTACCTGACGATCATAATTCACAGGTTTGTCCTCAGAATTTTGAAAACCTGACAGGTCTTACCGCCAAATTTGGAATTGCTGAGATAAATGGGTGTGTTCAGATTTGGGGGTAAATTCCCAAAACGCATCCTGAATATCGAATTGGTCAAAGGAGCGTGACAAGATGACTGCACATAATGAAAATCTCATTCAAGCATATCTGGCCGAACACCCCGGCACACGGGCCATTGATATTGCCGCTGCGGTTGGTTGTACCGAAGCGGAGGCCCTGGCATTTTTATCTGACCAGGTGTGGCATTTCGATGGCGTAGCACTGGACTCGGTGTTGGCTCAGGTTCAGCAGTGGACCAGGGTCATGGTTCTGGTACGCAATGCCGATGCTGTGGCCGAACTGACCGTACCGGGGCCGGTCGCCTACCGTCGCGGCGACTGGCTCAACTGGATTGTGGAGCCGTACAACCTCCATATCCGGGTGGCGGCTACCGTCCAGATTCTGGGGCTGGTACGGTCGGGGAAGAACGGCCCCACCTACAGTTTCAATTTAATCAATGAAACCGGGCAGGTTTTCTGCCGATTCTACACCCGCACCGCGGCAGATCAAGAAAAATTCCTGAGCTTTTGTCAAGAAAAACCCTGAATTCGAGCCGGTTTTCGCCTTTTCAAATCTTAAAATTATAGACAAAATATTGACAGAACGTAAACAATGTGCTATACTTTTTTCAACCTGGTCGTTGAACCGGGGTGCTATATTTACGACAGAAATTTGCAGGGGAGCGGATTATGAAAATTTGGCTGGCAACATTGGCAATTATAATGGTGATTTTTTACGCAGGCTGGGCCGCCTTTACGGTCCTTGCCGTATCGGTTAATGACCCGGCCCCCGTCCATTTCTCACCCGCTGAACTCCAGCCCGCCCCGGTCTCACTCTCTTTAGAGACCGACACCGCCCCATTACCTCCGTTATTCATCGCCGGCGAGTTGCATTCTCCGCCGATGACCACCGGGGAGGCTGCAAAGTATAATGTTCTGCATAAAATTTCAAATGATGATATTGATTTAATTATCAACTAAACTTGAGGTGGATATTATGAGTAACAGTGACACCGTTCTGGTCGCCGAGCAGGCCCCGGATTTTACCCTGACCGATTATCAAGGACAGGCAGTCCGCCTGTCTGATTTTCAGGGGCAGCAGCATGTGGTACTGGTCTTCAATCGAGGCTTCGTCTGACCATTCTGCCGGCGGCATATGGCGCAGTTGCGCCAGGATTATCAAAAATTTATCGACCGCGACACGGAAATCGTGGTGGTTGGCCCGGAAAATCAAACCGAGTTTGCCCGCTACTGGCAAAAAGAAAATATGCCTTTTGTCGGATTACCCGATCCCCGGCATGAGGTGGCCAACCTGTACGGGCAGCAAGTCAAACTATTGAAACTGGGCCGCTTGCCGGCCTTGCTTGTCATTGACAAAAACGGCCAGGTTCGCTACAGTCACTACGGCAGTTCGATGAGCGACATTCCTGCCAATACCGATATTTTGACCATTATTGACCAACTGAATCAATCACTATGAAAACAGCAATGTGGTGGATCAGGCGCGACCTGCGTCTGAATGATAATCAAGCGCTGACTGTAGCGCTTCAACAGGCAGACTATGTGCTGCCTGTTTTTATTGTGGACCCCGGTTTGACCCAATCTGATTACGTGGGCGACAAGCGGCTGGCCTTTTTGTGGGCCGGGCTGCGCCGGCTCGAGGCCGATTTGCAGGCCCGCGGCAGCCGCCTGCTGGTTCTGCACGGCGACCCGGTAACTGAGCTGGCCGCCTTGGTGCGCGAAACTGGCGCAACACTGATTGTGGCCGAAGCGGACGTGTCGCCTTATGCCCGCCGCCGCGATCAACAGGTGGCCGAGACGCTGCCGCTGCAACTGGTCTCTGGCCTGACCGTTTTTCCACCCGACGCGGTGCTTAAAGCGGATGGCACTCCCTACACCGTGTTCACCCCCTTCAGCCGCACCTGGAAAACCATGCCGCCGCCGTCACCCGACAGCATAATCCCCGCCCCGGAACGGATCCCCCCCCCCCCCCCCCCCCCCACCCCCCCCCGCCCCCACACCCGCCCTGTCCCCGTGGCCCCGGCCCTGCCCGGCACGGTCCCGTTCAAGCCGGGCGAAGCCGAAGCCCGGCAGCGACTGGAACGGTTTAAGAACGGGATTATTTTTCAGTATGGCGACAATCGCAACCGGGTTGACCTGACCGGCACGTCCGGCCTGTCGCCCTGGTTGCGTTTTGGAATGCTGTCGCCCCGGCAGGCTGTGGCGGCGGCCTGGCAGGCCATCGAGTTGGCTCCGGACGAACCGGCCCGCAAATCCGCCGAAACCTGGCTCAATGAGTTGATCTGGCGGGAATTTTACATATCAATATTGTATCATTTTCCCCAGGTGCGACGGAGGAGTTTTCGCCCGGAGTATGACGGAATCGAATGGGACAATGACCCGGCCGCGTTTGCCGCCTGGACCGAAGGTCGCACCGGCTACCCCATCGTTGATGCGGCGATGCGCCAGTTGAGCCAGACCGGCTGGATGCACAACCGGACCAGAATGATAACCGCCTCATTTTTGGTGAAGGATTTACTGATTGACTGGCGGTGGGGCGAGCGTTGGTTTATGCAGCAGTTGGTGGATGGCGATCCGGCAGCCAATAACGGCGGCTGGCAGTGGACCGCCGGCGTCGGCACCGACGCGGCCCCCTACTTTCGTATCTTTAACCCCATTCTGCAAAGTAAAAAATTTGACCCGACCGGCACGTATATCCGGCGCTGGCTGCCGGAACTGGCCGCGGTACCGAAAAAACACATTCACACCCCGTGGACTATGCCGGCCTCGGTACAACAGCAAAGCGGGTGCGTGATGGGTCGTCATTATCCCCCGCTTGTTGTGGATCACAAGCAAGCCCGGGAGCGAACGCTGGCTGCCTACCGCCAGGTCAAAAAATAACGCGGCTACCAGCCCACAAATCACAGAATCAAAAAAAGGCCCGGTTAAAATTGACCGGGCCTTCTTCTGTTTTAGACACAAGAGGTTAATTTACATTGGCCATATTACTGCGGCGGCAGGATGACGGAGTCGATGACGTGGATGACGCCGTTGGCAGCTTCGATGTCGGTGATGACAACCTGCGCATCGTTGATTTTGACGGTGTCGCCATCAACCATAATGTTGACGGCAGAGCCCTGCACCGTGTCGGCGGAGGTGAGATTGACCACATCAGCGGCCATCACTTTGCCGGAAACCACGTGGTAGAGCAGTACATCGGTCAGAGCCGGGATGTCGGCCAGCAGCCCTTCGACGGTGCCATCGGGCAGAGCGTTGAACGCATCATCGGTGGGAGCAAAGACGGTGAACGGACCATCGCCTTGCAGGGTTTCAACCAGGCCGGCGGCTTGCAGAGCCGTGACCAGGGTGGTGAAGCGCCCATCTTCCACAGCAATGTCTACGATGGTTTTTTCTGACTGGGTTGGCGGGGCCGCCAGGGCGGCAGTCGCCAACGAGAAGAGTAACATTACGGACATAAGAATAGATATAGCTTTAGTTTTGCTGTTAAACATTTTTTTAATCTCCCCTTTGGAATAATTGAACTGATTTAAATTTTTTTGTTTTGAATGATTTTTTGTTTTGAACACTTGCTTCATTTTCGGTACAACCTCCTGATGTCTATATTTTGTAACGATTATATCTTTATATTTT
>Ga0180435_10004444_pt1 | contig 13825 bp, 20 predicted proteins | sample SS_ome_3_FD_132467 | JGI IMG/M metagenome (GOLD analysis project Ga0180435, IMG submission 132467) | Hypersaline lake sediment archaeal communities from the Salton Sea, California, USA - SS_3_S_1 metaG | ecosystem: Environmental > Aquatic > Non-marine Saline and Alkaline > Hypersaline >... | reverse complement strand
CGTCGTCTTCGTCGTCGTCGTCGTCGTCGTCGTCGTCGTCGTCGTCGTCTTCGTCGTCGTCGTCTTCGTCGTCGTCGTCCGAATCATCGGAAGACGACGCGCCGGCGGCGAGTAGCTCGAGCTTTTGTTCGAGCTTTTCCATGAGCTTGGCAAGCTCGTCGTTGAGCGCCTTGGCGTCGGCAGCAGAAAGCAGCACGCCGACTTCCATGCCATTGTCGATCAACGCTGCGCACTCGAGCAAGCGCTTGTGGCGCTTGAAGGCGTCCTCGTTTTCTTTGGGCACCTTGCCTTCCTTCAGAAGGTTGGCCCATTTTTTCTTGCGTCGCTGAGACTCGAGCGCCTTGATCTCTGCTTGCTTTTCGGCGATGCGCTCGTCGATGCTCCGGGTCTTACGTCGTTTCGGCATTGTCTTGTTCTTCCTGTTCGTTCTTTTCGATGTAGCGTTCGATTTCTTGATTACAAATACCTGCCTGCTGGGCAGAAAAAATGATTTTAGAGGTGAGCTCTTGATCTAAATCTTCATCCACTTCAGCGGAATTGAGCTCTTTATCACAATGAGAATCTTCATCTTTGCGCCTAGCGCACAAAAGGATCACTAGAGCACCAAGGCCCCAAAGAAAAAGGAGGTTCAAACTTTCTCCTGTCAGATGCCAACAGCAGCAAAAAGTCGAGCTGTGAAGTCTCGGTATATGCAGCTAGGGGCAAGCAGTTGTTGCGGTTTTAGCCACGCAACATGACCTTCAAATGGCACGGAAAATAGCTCTTGGGGGATCCACAAAGAGCCCCGATAGACGAAGACAAAGGCGTGTGAAGTTCGGGAGGGGGCGTCATACACGCGCTGCGCGTCAACCTCAGGTCCAGCGTAGACACCGGTCTCTTCGCGCAGCTCCCTGCGCGCCGCCTGCTCGGGCGTCTCGCCTAGCTCTATACCGCCGCCAGGAAGGCCCCAATTGCTCGTGTCATGCCCGCGGGAGATCGCGAGGATGCGACCGTCCTGGGGGCGCGTGACGAGCGAGAGCGCTGCCTGGCGGCGTCGAGGCTCCATGCGACTTCGAGTTTACACATCTCGAAGCTCCTGCCAAGCAAAAAAACGCCTCGTAACAAAGTTACTTTAGGGCGTAGTAAACCCTCTTTGACCTGCCTCCTTCGTAGGCAATCTGATGGGAGCCAACAAGCTCTCGCAACAGCTCCGTCATCCTCGGCGAGTCAACCTTCGGATGATCGAGCGCAAAGCGCAAGTCTCGCGCGCTGATGGGTTCTTTTTGTTTCGCGATCATGCGAACAATCTTGGCCTTGACCTTTTTTCGCTCGTCGCCACCGAGCTTGCCATCATCGCTCGGCTTTTGAGCAACGCGAGGCGGCTTTTTTATTCCCGAAACTTTGCTCTCGGGTAGCGCCAGCGGCTCGTGTCCGGCGATCGGCTTGCTCGCCCCGGCCTGCAGATCGCCAATCGTGATGTCCTTGCCAAGCCCCAGCCGAGACGCAAGCTCGACGACATCCAAAAGACGTGTCTCGGGCTTGTTTTGAACGGCGATGACAAGCGCGTGCCGTTTGATATCCTTGAGCTTTTGGTCGAGCTCAGCCTCGAAGGCCTTACTCGTGGGCCGGCGCTTCGGCTTGCTTTTGTTTTTCTTCTTTGCCATGTTCGTTTTTCTTTCTTATGTACCCGCTTTTGTGGCCGAGGTAGATAAGTTGACCGTGCCATTGTTCGGGCTCATAGCTGTACTCAACCTTGTTGAGCTGTTTGAAAAAGTTGTAAACATCTTCCGTGATGACACCTTGTTGGTACATCTCGAAAAGCGTCAAAGACTCCATGTCCTCGTCGCTGATCGACCAAGGCAAGACGCACCCAATGATGCCGCATCGGCCGTCGTCGAGTCTATGCCAATAAACGCCCCGCTCGTCTTCAGGTGGGGCCTTGGGCTTCGACCAAAAGGCCAGCGCCGATTCAAAAATATGCCGAGGATCTAGAATGGTTAGTTCTCGACGACCCTCATCAACATCTTGGTCTCGTAGTAGCATACATCTCCGTTCGGCCATTTTACTTCAGCGACGATGTCTTCCCCGCCGCCCAAAAAACTGCCAACCCGCAAAACGTACCCCTGCATATCGAGATACTTCGGGTAAAACCACTGCCACCTCTTTTTTAAGACGACGATGCAGTCCTCGTCGACCTCTTTGTCAGGGCTGGTAACAATTACATTATCGCCGGTCTCTACCACGTTTATAACCCATGCCGAAGGCGGCAAAAAGCATGTGGACGAATCGCTGCTTGCGAGACGGCCAGGTTCTCCAAACACTGTCGTTGAATACGAGAGATTGTAAAAATTCTTCGCCTGCAACAGGCTCATTCATCTGGGCCGCCCACGCCCGAACGTGTTGAGCCACCAGATCTTTCGTCAAATCCGGCGGCTCTGGCGGTCTGGGTGGCCATCTTCTTGTTGACATGGGGCTATCCTAACCCACAACCGCCTTCACGCCAGACAGTTCCAGCGTGAAGCGGTCGAGAAATTTCTGCAGATCTCGCTGCTTGGCGTCGCGTACGACCACCAAAGAGCGCCGGCACGCCGCCAAGACCAACTTGTCTTGCATCGACTCACCCCTACCCTCGACAGGGTAAAAGCCCGCGGCAAAGTATGCTGGAGGCAAAAAGCCCAAGCGCACATAAGAGTTGCATATCTCCCACCGCATATCCCTACCGCTCGATGTCAGGGCAAGGTAAAAATCATCGCCTTGCTCAATGATCGTCGTATGATCGAGCAGCTGTATCGCCTCCGCACCGTCTGGGATCTCGTCACGACTCCCATAACCGAGCGGGTAAAGCGTTTTCGTGCAAGGCCACCATTGTTTTTTGCGCTCAACGCTCAAACCGCGGAGCGCGATAGCCCAAGAATCCTGGCTGGGCTCATCTGTATCCCAATCCCAAGGCTCGAGGTGATAGTGGTAGGTCTTCGGGTAGACGAACGCCGTCGATGTCTTGAGCGCTGCGATCGTGTCGCTGAAGTCATAAGCAACGACCCTCATGCCTCCTCCGGTTTTGGGTCTGGCATCGGTGGCCGATATAGCTCGCTTTGCTCGAATCGATCAATACGCCTTTTTGTGGACGACTTACCTCTCGTCAAAAAGACATTGTAGTAAATCTGCTCACCCTCGCGCTTGTGGCCAAGGACAACCACGTCACCTACTTGGTGACACAACACTTCACCTAAGCCGTATATGGCGTCGGGAACGTCCTCGTGCTTTACGAAGAACAAAATATGGAGATGCTCATCAGACCCTAGCGTGTCACCATACCCAAGGCAGCACTCATCTTCGTAGATCTGGTGCATGCTGCGGGCGCCGGACACCATCGTCGGCTTGTCTTCGTCTACCCAAAGTTTGGCCGCAATCTCTCTGGGTAACTTACCTTCGTTGACCAGGCGCATCGTGTGTCGATACGCTGAAAGCGGACGATTTTTACGCGGCTTGAGCTGGCCGTAGCGAAACATGTGCACGCTGTCTTTCATGGTCTTGAAGACGCCGCCAGATTCCAAGGCTACCGACATCGCTCGGATAATGATCAGCTTACGGTCTTGCGGCAGCGATTCATCCAAGATGTGGAAGCCCTGGGCTTCCATTTCGATTTCGAAGTCTCGCAACTCAGGCGTCGCACGCGCGCGCGCTCCCCAAAATACTCGCGCATGCTCAGCCTCTTTGATGCGGCCCCGTAGCTCCAGCCCCCACTTTTTTTGTTCTGTCATAAGCCTCCTGACTATCGTTTTGGCGCAATCTTTTACGCGCTAAAAAATTCTTTCCCGATACACTCGTCCAAAAAGCGTAGCCACTCTCGACAGATCGTGAGGTAACGAGCATCTTGAATCGAGAGCCGCTCGAAGTAGTCCTCTTCATTGAGCTGCTCGCGCTTTTTGTACCAGCGAAAAGATCGGTTCATGATATTGCGAACGTCCATCCCCCGGTCGATAGCCGAAAGCTGTGTCGCATCCAAAGCATCGATCATGCGCTTATGTAGGCCTTCTCCTTTATCCTCAAACCAAAAAAGATGCCCAGACTGGCAGATCGTAAAATGGTAGGCATGAAGGCCGCAGATGAGCGCAACGGCCTCTCCGTCGCGCAGCGCGATCTCGGCGTATTGCGCCTCTCCGAAAACTCTCATCGGGAAAATGGTGCGGATGATGCGGGATAGATGAGGGTGATCTGCGTCAGGATTCATCTCGACGCACTCAGCCGCAAACTTTTTGACGATCTGCTCGTCGCCAAAAAACACCTTCGGTTCAGGTTCTTGTTCTTTCATCTGAGACGCCTTCACTTTTCTCTGACCGCCTTCTTCTTTTTATTAGACGCAGGCAAAAAGAGATCGATGCGCACAGTCGCAAACAAAATCAAACAGGGTATCAATACGGCTGCGGCCCAAAAGCCGATGTCCGCGGTCATAGGTAGATGTCGATCCTGTGTCGGTGGGTCAGCTTCATGGTTTGTTTCCTTGACTCAAGAACTTTCGTTGTCGCGAGCCACATGCCCTTGAAGAGCACGCGGGCGATGGGGTCATCCGTGATTTTTTTGCTAAGGCACTTCATGCAGCCATAAAAGACCACTTCGTGGCCGAAGAGGTTTTCGATGGTCTTGATGGCGCCGGTGTTTTCCGTCACCTTCCATCGAAACTTCGCTGGGTCTTCGATCCATTTTTCCATCGGCACGCGTGGCGTCTGGTCGCGCAGCAGGACTCGGAAGTTGCTTCCTTCAGGAGCCAGGCCGCAGATTGGACAGATCCAGTCTTCTTCAGCAATTTTGCACGAAACGATCTCGGGCATAGTTTCCTTTACAAATAGCGTGAGATACCGATCAGGGGAAGCTTTTTGCGCGCCAAAAACCATGGGCGCTCGATGTCGATGGCCCACCATACATCACATGGCGCGCCAGACAAGGCCTTACTGAGGCCGAGGGCGGCGTCGAGGTAGGTTGGCCTGCACGGGCGTGCTTTGCGCCTGGCAGGGAGGCGTAGCTGGTCGGCTGCGAAGGACTTTGCGCAGGTACGATCTTGTTGGTGGCCTAGGAACCACAGTTTGATGCGCTGGTCTTTGTCTTCGGGGTAAAAGGGATGATAGATCTTGATACTTTTGATTTGCAGTTGGTCTTTAGAGATGTAGGCCATGCGTCTAAGGGCGCGATCTAGGTTCGAGGTTTCGAACTCGCGGCCGTTCATGTCTTCGAGGATGATGTATTGATAGATCCCCAAGCGATCGAGATTCGGCTTTTTGCGGGCGACAGCCCGCTGGATGTGTTTAGGAAAATGCTGGGGGGGTTCCACACGATGCTCCTTCACCTTTTCGTTTTCGTTTGAATAATGTGGTGCCCCAGGCGGGAGTCGAACCCGCACCCTTTCGGGGGAGATTTTAAGTCTCCCGTGTCTACCGTTCCACCACCAGGGCAATGAGCCTTTCGGCTCTTAGAAAAGATCGGTGAGGCTTACGTCTGGGCTGCGTTTGCCTCTGAGTGCGCGTCGTAAGAAATAGTCGAGGTTGCCGATTTCGTCTGGTGCGACGCGGTAGGTGGCATCTCGCTTGATATGGTCTCGGACCTGTTTGAGAGCTCGCGCGGCGTCGTTGAAGCGCTGGAGTCGTCCGCGCGGTATTGTAACTTGGTGTTTGTTTCGTTGGGCATCCAACAATCCTTTCGGTTTTATCGCATGAACTGGCGCTCTCCCCAAGCGACAAGTGCGCAGCTTACGACGAGAAGTAGAAACGGAAGAACGATGTTCTGAAACATGGTGCGTGAGATGTGTGAAGGTGTGAGGTGGTGTCGGCGCGCATGGACGCGTCAGGTTCTAAGCTGCTCTTGGCGCGCAAACGTTTTGGGTTTCGCTTGCAGAATGGCGCGCACAACACTTCGGATTGCATGCTTGTATCGGCGCGCGATGAGAGAGCCTGGCTAGTAAGCCTTAAAGCCGAACGCGCCACATATCGAGCGCGTCACTACTCGAAGCGCTAAAGGGGTGTGGGCTGAGTCCCAACCTCGATGCGGCTTGATTATCACGAGAAATACGCTGCCAGTATCGATAAACTTTTGCCCAGCGAGGGTTGGGAGTCCAGTACTCATTGGCAACGAGAGGAAGCGTCTGGAGGAGGGGCTTTCTCCCCATGCGGGCAAGTCGCCTTGCATCAACCTCAGCAAACTTTGACACGGCAGGATTGGTCAAAATAGATTCTGGCGTCACCGTGGCCACGAATCGCAGATCTGCAAGGATCGAGGCGCCTCTTTGTGCATTCGAGCCATCGCGGTTAGCGGGCTCGAAAAGCATGATCTTTGTGGGTTGGCCGCCACGGTTCCAACAAAAATCGTATTTATCTTCTGCTGGAGCGCTGCTCCAATCTTGCCCGACTTGCGCCCCCTCATCAGCATGTTGAGGAAACCATGTAGCTTCCTCTTTGATCATGATGGGGATAAGCCAGGTTAGTCCGGCATCTGCCGGCAGCACAATCTCTGAGAGGGGGAAGGTGCGGTCTGCCAGATGCCTATGTTGGCTGATGAATTTCAGATAACCATCTTTTCCGATTTGCAGCGGCACTCTAAAGGGCCTATCCCCTAATTCGGATCGGACAGTGTATATTCTATCTGTGATATTTCCCAAAAGTTCACACAGTGCGTTTCGGGGCTCGGAGATCCGGTCCTCGAGCCACCAGTAATTGACAGACGAAAAAATGGCCTGCACCGCAACGTAGTTTCGCTGTGACTTGAAAACTTCGAGGTTGCCCACTTGTCGAAACATGTCCTCGTGTTGACCTGCGCGGACCTTGGCGCAAAGATCGTGACGAATGAGATTGCAAAGATCGATGTCCAAAAACTCTGGGCGAATGAGAAAGTTGAAACTCACCAAAAACCTCGGTGGCCCAGATTGAGAAAGCCTGTGCGATTGCCCGTGACTGGCCCTGCTAGCTGGCATAGCAAATTGTAATCGTGAGACGCCGTCGAGACTACGGACGGTCTTAGAGGCATCATAAAACTTCGCACCGCTGCCGACGAGTTTGTCGATTTCGGCGCGAAGATTGTTCATCTGATCTTGTTCATCGCTCATGCTTTGCTCCTTGAGTGTAAAAAGTGCCATGCGATCAGCATGGCACTTTTTGATGGGTCTGTTCGTCAAGCAGCTCCTGCAGCGGAGCTGCTGTCTCCACCCTCCGAAGCTTCGGTGCCGAACATGCTGAGGTATCGCAGGTCGAGGTGCACTTCTCGAAGGATTCGTTCATCGGTCACCCAAGCTTTGAGGGCTTGGGCCACCATTGCGCCGGCGATGAAGCCGGTGTAAAAGGTTGCCTTGGCCGTGCATGGCAACTGTACGGGCTCGCCCTCGAACGTTTTTTCGTACCACTCGTTGCTCAGGCCGGGCAGGACGGAGAACACGGTCAAGACCTCGGCGCCCATGCGTGGGTCGATGAGGAGGCGTCGGCGGCCGTCTTGCGGCAGACCGGCCCAGATGTCTTTGCGGACATTGAGGCTGTCGACTGCGGCGATGACGACGTCGGCGTTGTCGAACGCCTCGGGATGGGCCGAGGAATCGTAGCGGCTGTTGACTGCTTTGATTTCGCACCAGTCCGATTGCTGGCCGACCATCCGTTTGATGACGTTGACTTTGGGTTGGCCGATTTGCCTTGGCCCGTACATTTGCGGACCGATGTTTTCTTGGCCGACGCGATCGAAGTCCCAGATTTCGAGTTGAGAAATACCACACTTTGCCAGACAGATTGCGGCTGGCGCACCGATGCCCCCGGCGCCGATCATGACGACGCGGAGGCTGCCAAGCGCATCGGTGGGTACGATGTCGGCGAAGCGGGTGAAGGGGTTGAAGGGTTCTTGATGTTCGGGCACTTTGGCGTTCCTTTTTTGGTGTGGTGACAGATCAGGGGATTTCAGCGTCGGGGGCTAGGCCCAGCTCTTGTCGCATGGCTCGCTCGGCCTTGGAGCGTTCGTATCCCATGCGCGTCACGGCTTCGACGCCGGCGTCGAATGTGCAGTGACCGATCTGGACTTTTAGTGCGATGGCTTCGACGCACTCTTCGAAGACTTGCTCGCCCTCCTCGGTCGAATCATATTCGCCTGGCATGTAGACTTCGACGGCCCCGTTTTCGAATGAGATGTCGCCAGTGTCGGGGGCGTCTTCGAAGCCGACGATCATTGGGTAGGCGTCGTCAGCATTGTTTTCTTCATACTCTTCGTAGCTCAGCTGAACCTCGTTCCAAAAGTCTTCGTTTCCCAGCTCGTCGCTGTACAAGCCTTCGCCGATGAAGTGAGAGTCGCTGCTGCTGGCTTTGCCGGAGCCGGCAAAGCCGGTGACGACGGTCGATTTTTTCGAAGACCCAGATCCTTTCGAGTACTTCGATCCGCTGTAGCTGCTGTAGCCGCCGTAGTTGTAGCCGCCGCCTTTGGAGTACTTGCCAGTCTGGTAGCTGTATGTCTTGGCGCTAGACTTTTCTTCGAATTCTTTTTCGAGCTCTTTGAGCTCGGCGTCGTCGAGTCGGGGGTAGACGATCTCGAGCTTGGCGGGGACGCAGTGATGAACAGGTGAGCGGAAGTCGACGCGAACGAACGGGTGCTCACCTTGAGAATCGAAGACGATGGCGACGAGCCATTCGGCGCCCTGTTCCATGAATTTTTTGATGTTTTCTTCATCGACGCCCGACAGGTACGTCGCGTTCGGTCCGCGTCCGGGGTGGCTGTGAACCCAGCAAGCGAATGCTTCATCGGGCGGCACGCCTTCTTGGTCGAGCTTGAACATCAGCGCGGCCATATCATCCTCGTCGATTTCGACAGCAGCGCTGTTGCCTTCATGCTTGACGAGGTAAGCTTCGGAGATCCAAAAGAAGAATCCTCCATTTGTGTAGCGCTCGATGGTGGTGCGAGCGAAGCAGGTGAACTCGCGGCTCTTTTTGCCACCGAGCTTTGCCCAATAGCTCATACGCTGGTAAACGGCCCAATCGATGTAGACGGTGATTTCTTTTGCAGCAGCCATGATCTTTTCTTCTTTTCGTTTGTGAGGTTGGGGGTTGATCTGAAATTCGAGTTGCTCAGAACGGGACGTCTTCGCGTTCTTGTTCTTCTTGCTCTTGCGACTCTTGCGGTTCTTGTTCTTGTTCTTGGTCACTTTCGATATCATCCGGAGTCAAGGTTACATTTCCACCGGCCGCATCCGCGGCATCTTCGGCTTCCGCAAGCGCCAGCTCACGCTCCTCGCGTTCACGCTCTTCACGTTCACGCTCTTCACGCTCCCGCTCTTCACGCTCCTCGCGTTCTTCGATGCACATTGGGCAATGCTCGAGATGCAGGTGCTCATAGTTCGCTGGATCTCGCGACGATGCTACAAAGCATTCGAGGTCGTAACATCCGTGCTCGGGGCAGTGTCGATGTAGTGACCAATCAACATATTCGCCACAGTCGGGGCAGATCTCGGGACATTCAGTCCCGTTGTCGTGGTAAGTTTCGCAGTGGTCGCAGTACCATTGATCTTCGTGCGGATCTGTTCGCCAGCCGCTAAGTTGCTCGTAAGCATCACTGGCGTTGTAGCCGTTCTTGAAAAAGTCGATGGCGTAGAACAAAAGCTCGAAAACATTGCGTCGCCGCATGATTTGGGCGACCAGCTGGCGCCCCGAAGGCGTGTCGGGGTTTGGCGACGTGCCGCCCCAACAGACCATGCCATCCGTGTTTACGTGTGGATGGATATGGCCACCTCTCGAGATGAGCGTCTCTTCGCCGTGGGTTGCACGCTCCAGCGTAAGGCCCAAGGTTTGACGGTCGATGATAATGACGAACGGACCGATTTCGACGGGGTCGTCGAAATCGTGCTGCCCATTGGGGTCGATCTCGAATCGGTCGACGGTGTAGCTGATGACCCGGTCTTGGATCGTAAGCTTTTCCAGATTGATAGAGTCTGCGTACGCTCGCAGCGACGCTTTGAGGTCGTCGACGCTTTGGTGCCCAAGCGACAAAATCTCTTTGAGTGTATTTTGATAATCTTCTTGAATGTTGCGAAGCCGCCGTCGCGCCTGCTCGATTTCGTACAGCTGATTTGACAACGTCTGCTCGAGGCGGACACGCTCATCGTGTCGAGTGTGCGAAAATGCCGACGCCAATCGGTCGATGAGCGCTTCACGCTCTCGCTCTTGACGCTCTCGCTCGAGGCGCTCTTGCTCTTCGCGCCGCGCCTGCTCATTTTGCGCTTCTTCGATGCGACGTGGATCGGGCTCCAAAAAGTAGCCGTGCCGATAATCATCGGAGATCTCCCCTTGCTCGTTGGCCCAAAAGGGATTGTGAGCAATGACGAGCTGACGAATGATCGACTCGACCCGCATCAACACACGGCGAGCCGGAATCGACTCTGTGCCACGCTCCTCTTCGTTGCGAAAGCTGACAGTCCGAGGATCGAAAAGGAGATGAAAACGGATCTGGCTACGTCGCTCGTCGTAAAAATACGACATCGTGTAGTAGCCCTCCTCAGACATCAAGGCGTCAATGTCTGAGGTGAATAAACGATGATCGTTGACCGGCATGTCCGACACGATCGGGGTGTAGTTGTCGGGCTCTTCGAGGTCATCGAAAAAGTTGCCGGTGGCGCAAACCTCGAGATTCTCGAACCGAAAGTTTACGACTTCGGTTGCCCTGCCGCTGTTGTGTGGCCAGTACGTCAACACGATCGGCAGATCGCTGGCTCTCGCAACGCGAGCAATGTCAGCTCCCGCGTTGACGCTCGCCGCAGGTACGATGTCCTCGTGTCCGTAAAATTGGGACAGGATGGCTGCCCAAGAATGAAAATACTCTTGTGACGGTGCGTTTGTAGGCATGGCTACTCCTTGCTCATCTTGAAGTTGTTTTCGCTCAGATAAAAAGCGCCCCCGTATCACGAAGATACGAGGGCGCTTTGAAGCCAGCTTGATGTATGCGGGCTAGCTCAGCCGCCTACATGCTTGCGGGCGGCCTGGATCGAGTCGCCCGGCTGCACCACGTAGGCGTTCGGGTCGCTCACCGGCGTGCCGTTGACGTAAAAGCTCTCGATACGATCGAGCGGCAGGTCGCCGGTCGTGAGGCGCTTGGCCAGGTCGGCGAGGGTCTCACCGTCGCGGACCTCCGCAACGGTGGGGCGAACGCCGGCGACGAGGATGCGAACTTGGTTGTTGTCGTTGGACATGTCGTTTTCTTTCTGCTTGTGGTTGTTGGTTCGTACGAACGTCTTTTAGACGTTTAGCTACTTTGAAATATGCCCCGCCCAAAGTGTTTGGGCGGGGCTCGATACGGCTTGAATATGTGTAAAAATGATGAACAAGAAAAGGAGACTCAGCCGCCGACGTGCTTGCGGGCGGCCTGGATCGAGTCGCCCGGCTGCACCACGTAGGCGTTCGGGTCGCTCACCGGCGTGCCGTTGACGTAGAACGACTCGATGCGGTCGAGCGGCAGGTCGCCGGTGGTGAGGCGCTTGGCCAGGTCGGCGAGGGTCTCACCGTCGCGGACCTCCGCAACGGTGGGGCGAACGCCGGCGACGAGGATGCGAACTTGGTTGTTGTCGTTGGACATGATCTGTTCTTTCTGCTTTGCTGTGGGGTTTTTGGTGTTGAAATACGGCCTTAGCCTTCAAAGAACTTAGGCGACATCCTTTTTGTGGACATCGGGGCATTCTTGTTTGAAACAGTCCCAGATATGTTCGATAAATTCATCTTCCGACATGCGCGAGGCGTTGGTCGAAAGTCCGATATAATGATCGATGGCGTGGGCCAAAGCCTCATCATCGCCGACATTTTTAGGCCTCGGCGAACCGAAGGCCCGTTCATAAAAAAGTGTTCGAGAGAAAAACTCTTGCGCGTTTTGCTTGCCGATCTCACCCATACCGATGAACATCGTCATGTAAATGAGATACTCGACTGTAGGATTGAGCCGGTGCATCGGCTCACCTTTTTCGTCGGTCAGCGGTTTGCCCTCATGGTCGAGGGGCTGCTCGTAGCAGCGCGCCTCATACTCTTTGATCTTGGTAAGATCGTAGCGCAGCGCCATCAGGCGTAGTCCTCTTCTTCGTAGTCTTCTTCGTCTTCGTACTCGTCGAAAGCGGGGGCGTAGCCGTCCAGCTGTCCGGCGAGCGAGACCTCGGCAGCGGTGGCGCCGCCGATGGAGGCCTCGGCGTTACGACGCGCACGTACCTGCTCACGAGCCTCCCGGATCGTGATGCCTTCATCGGAAGCCTCGACGCTGCCGCTCATCGGCGCCGGGTCGCTGCCTTGTTCCCGAGCCTCACGGACCTCCTCACGCCGCTGCGAGATCGTGATGCCGGCAACTTCGGCCGACACATCGGCGCTGAAGGCCTCGGGTTCATCATCGTCTTCGGCCTGCTCGTCGAGCGTGGCGAGGTGCGTGTAGGGTCGTTTGTCCCAACTTCGCAGCTCGTAGACCGTGATAGGCTGGGCTTCGAGAATCAAAACCTCGCTGGGCTCGCTGCCGAGCCACGGCCTCTCCTTGCTGATGTAGGCGATCAGGTCCTCGGTGCGGACACGTCCATCGGCGCGCGCGTGGCGAACGTGCAACACCGAAGGATGCGTGGGGTCGGCCAGCTGCCACAGCAGCTCGGCGCCGAACTTGCCGAGGTATTCTTTGAACAACTCCTCGTTCGGAAGCTTGGGCACGAGCTTGACGAGCGGCTCGCGCATGGCGGGGGATTCGACGGCCAAGATCAGGCAGTCGTTGAATTGGGTTTGTTCGTTGGGCATTACGTTTTCTCTCTAGCTTGATGCTGTTTTTCGGGGCTGGTTGATTGAATAAAAAACGCAGTCAAGGTATGCGTTCGACACGGTTTGGCGCGCAGCATTTGTTCGGTGTTCATATACACATCGGCGCGCAGACGACATGCGAGGTTTAGTTCTGGTACGACACGCATTCGCAGCTTGAGTTCAAGTGGCAGTACGGCGCGCACCCGTTGTTTGAGTTTGAATCAGATCTGGCTCGCACCAAAGCATTGTTTTTGAAAGTCGTCGCACGGCGCGCAGCTTGGATTTGGTTTTCGACGCGTCGCACGGCGCCGGCAAGAATGAGGCGTAGGATCATGGGATTCTCCAAGCGAGTGTGTTTTTGGCGCCGTAGCTGTCGCCGTTGCCATCGCCGTTGTCGTAGCCGCGGCCATGGCCATCGCCGTAGCCATCGCCGCGGCCGTTGCCATCGCCATCGCCATCGCCATCGCCGTAGCCGTTGCCGCTGCCGTTGCCGTTGCCATCGCCATCGCCATCGCCATCGCCGTAGCCGCGGCCGTTGCCGTAGCCGTCGCCGTAGCCGTAGCCGTTGCCCTTGCCGCGGCCGGGGCCGAGGCCGTTGCCGGTGCTTTGAGAATCGACTTTTTGGGGATCCCAAACTTCGGCGCCGGCGAGGATGAGTTGCAGGATCATGGGATTCTCCAAGCGAGAGTCTTTTTGCTACCGTAGCCGTAGCCGTAGCCGTCGCCGCCGCCATCGCCGTCGCCATCGCCGCTGGCGCGGCCGTAGCCGTTGCCGTCGCCGTTGCCGTTGCCGCCGCCGTTGCCTTTGCCGCCGCCGTCGCCGTAGCCGTTGCCGTTGCCGCGGCCGTAGCCGTAGCCGTCGCAGTAGCCGTAGCCGTAGCCGAAGATACGCTCAAGGCGTTCGAGGCCATACTGGAGTCTCTCGAAAAGATCTCCAGGATAGACATAAACGCGGCGATACGCTCGTTCATAGACTCCATAACCGCTGTAGCCACAGCGGTTTAACGCATCTGATAAAAGTGTCAAAGAGTCAGAGTGTCAGAGTGTCAGAGTTGTTGTGTCGGCTTCGCCGACGATGTAATTTTGGGGACG
>Ga0180435_10004443_pt1 | contig 13826 bp, 10 predicted proteins | sample SS_ome_3_FD_132467 | JGI IMG/M metagenome (GOLD analysis project Ga0180435, IMG submission 132467) | Hypersaline lake sediment archaeal communities from the Salton Sea, California, USA - SS_3_S_1 metaG | ecosystem: Environmental > Aquatic > Non-marine Saline and Alkaline > Hypersaline >... | reverse complement strand
CGTGCAGGCGACCCTGGCCGACATGTCACGGCCCGTCCCCATGGACCGGCTGATCTCCGGCGACGTCGGCTTCGGCAAGACCGAGGTGGCCATCCGGGCCGCCTTCCGCGCCGTGGCCCACGGTCACCAGGCCGCCATGATGGTGCCGACGACGGTGCTCGCGCAGCAGCACTTCGAGACCTTCGCGGCGCGCTTCGCGGGCCTGCCGGTGAACGTCGCCATGCTCTCGCGCTTCACCCCCGAGCGCGACGCCAGGGCCGTGCTCGACGGCCTCGCCGACGGCACCGTCGACGTGGTCATCGGCACCCACCGGCTGCTGGCCGAGGGCGTGCGCTTCAAGCGTCTGGGCCTGCTGGTCATCGACGAGGAGCACCGCTTCGGCGTCGGCCAGAAGGAGCGGCTCAAGGCGCTGCGGGCGCACCTCGACGTGCTGTCCCTCTCCGCCACGCCGATCCCGCGAACGCTCTACATGAGCCTCGTCGGCCTCCGCGACGTGTCGCAGATCATGACCCCGCCCGAGGGCCGGCAGCCGATCCAGACGCTGCTGCAGCCCTACGACCCGATGACCGTGCGGCAGGCGATCATGTTCGAGTTGGAGCGTGGCGGCAAGACCTACTACATCCACGACCGCATCGGCAGCATGGGGATGCGCGCGAAGACGCTGGCGCAACTCGTGCCCGAGGCGCGCATCGGGGTCGCGCACGGGCAGATGTCGGCCGACGACCTCGAGGCGGTCATGCTCGGCTTCCAGGAGGGGGCCTTCGACGTGCTGCTGGCGACGACCATCGTCGAGTCGGGCCTCGACGTCGGGGGCGCGAACACCCTGCTCATCGAGCGTGCGGATCGCCTGGGGCTCGCCCAGCTCTACCAGCTGCGCGGCCGCGTCGGCCGCCGCGAGACGGAGGCCTGGGCGTACCTCTTCTACCCGGCGCGGCTCACGGAGGCCGCCCAGCGCCGCCTCTACGCGATCGCGGAGCTCAACGACCTCGGCTCGGGGCACCTGCTGGCCGAGAAGGACATGGAGATCCGCGGCGTGGGCAACCTGCTCGGCCCCGAGCAGCACGGCCACATCTCGGCGGTGTCGCTCGAGGTCTACACCGAGCTGCTGGCCGAGGAGATCGCCAAGCTCAAGGGCGAGGCCGCCGCCGAGGCGGGACCGCCGCCGGTGGCCATCGACCTCGGGCTCGACGCCCGCCTGAGCCCCAGCTACCTCGTCGACGACGACGAACGCATCGCGGCCTACGGCCGCTTCGCCCAGGCCAAGGGCTTGGCGGAGCTGTCGCGGCTCGCCCGCGAGCTGCGCGAGGCGTACGGGCCGTTCCCGCCGGAGGTCAAGGCCTTCGTGGAGCTCGCCAAGCTGCGGCTGCTGGCCGCCGGCAAGGGCGTGGCCACCATCACCTCGCACATGACGGACGTGCAGGTGGCCTTCCACCACGCCGACCTCGACTACGACGCGCGGGCCGTGCGCGAGCTGGGCGTGGCCGTCGAGCGCACGAGCTACCCGCCCGGCTTCTCGCTCAAGCGCCGCGGCGTCACGCCCGAGCGCATGCTGCAGGCCGTCATCGACCTGCTGTACGCCTGCGCCTGAGCCGCGCGCCCACGACCGCGACACACGAGCGGGCCCCGGATCACGAGGACCCGGGGCCCGCCGCCGCAGCGCCCGGAGGCGCCGCCGCTAGGTTCGCCTCAGAAGTGGTAGTTGAAGCCCAGGCGGGCGTCGATGCCGAAGCCGAAGGCCGGCACGACCAAGATGGTGGGGCCGACCTCGAGGAAGATGCCGCCCTCGGGCAGGCCGAGCTCGCCGAGGCGGTACTCGATGCCACCGAAGGCGTCCAGGCTGACGCCGAACGCGCCGGGCACGAAGAGCAGGTCGAGGCCGCCGCCCACGTAGGTGTCGAGCGGCAGCGCGCCGACGTCGAGCTCCAGGCCGTAGAGGGCGTCGGCGCCCAGGCCGAAGGTGAGGCCGTAGGTCGAGGTCACGTTGGCGCGGACGTCGACGCCCTCGAAGACGTTCTCGACGCCGAAGTGCAGGGCGGCGCCCGGCCAGCCGGAGCTGATGCCGGCCCACAGGCCGGACTGCGCGAAGGCGGCACCGGCACCGAGAACGGCGACGGCCAGCAAGGAGAGGACGAGCTTGCGCATGGGATGCCTCCTAATGAGCGTCGAGAAGGCGCGCTGCCCTCCCGTCTGGGGCAACCTTAGCACGCTGAACCGCGGCGGGGACGGGGCGAAGTCCACATGAGAGGCCGCCGCGGCCGGCCTCGACGCGGCCCGCGGCGGGCGTGGCCGCGGCCCGCGGCGGGCGTGGCCGCGGCCCGCGTCGAGCGCCGTCGCCCGCCGCGGCGAGCGACGGCGAGGCCCACGCCGGGCGCGGCGCAGGGCCGACTCAGGGTCGCAGGTTCACGCCCACGGTCACCGTCGGCCACGGGAGGACGCCGCCGTCGAACGCGTAGGCGACGCTGCCGCGGGCCTCGACGAAGAGCTCGAAGCCCGGCAGGGCGACGCCCACGCCGAGCAGGCCGCTGGCGCTCAGGGCGAGGAAGGCGTCCGTCGGGCTGCCGACCCATGCCGCCAGGCCGACCCCGGCGTAGGGCCGCACGGGCGAGGCCGCGTCGCGGGCGGCGAGCGGCTGCAGCAGGTCGGCGCCTACCGTGCCCCACGCCAGCCAGCCACCGAACAGCGGCAGCGCCGCCACCCCCCCGTGAACGCGCAGGTCGGGGGCGCGGGGACCGTCCCCGAAGGCCCCGGGGTAGACGAGGTGCCCGCTCGCCGACAGTGGGAGGAAGCCCACCGAGAAGCCGCGGACGGGACGGCCCTGGGCCGCGGCGAGGCCCGAGCCGAGGGAGACCACGAGGATGAGGGCGAGGCCGATGCGGCGCACGGACGCCTCCTTCCGACGGCCAGGGACCGACGACGCGCAACGACGCCTCCCGCAGGCGGTCGTGGGCCGCGGCCCGGCCTCCCGTCAGTCTCCGCCGGACCGCTCCGCGTACCGGCGACGCGCGTCACGTTCCAGCGGCCGCGCCCGGTTGCAGTCCGGCAGCCGACCGTGGCGCGCCTCGTGCGCGGCCAGCAGCCGCGCCTCGTCGGCCTGGGGCACCCGGCTGGCGGCCATGCGCCAGAACGTCGCGCGCTCGGCGACGCAGCCGCCCGCGGCCAGGTGCTGGCGCAGGCGGTTGGGGACGTCGGTGGCGGACTGGCCGATGTAGATCACCCGGCGGTCGGGGTCGGCCAGCTCGTAGACGCCCGGTTGGGCGTCGCGCCCGCGCGCCGCGGGCAACCGGTCCAATCGTCGCCAGCGGCCGGCGATCGGCACGCGCGCCGCCTAGAGGGGGAAGCCGAGCTCGCGCAGGGCCTCGCGGTCGTCGCGCCAGTCTCGCCGCACGACCACGTCGAGCTCGAGGTACACGCGCTGGTTCAGGAAGATCTCGAGTTGCTTGCGGGCGGTCTTGCCGATCTCGCGGATCATCTTGCCGCCCTTGCCCAGCACGATCGGCCGGTGCCCGACCTTCTCGACCCAGATCTCGGCCGCGATGAACAGCGGCTCGTCGCGCGCCGGGCGCGGCTCGCGCCACTGCGTGACCTGCACGGCGACCGCGTAGGGCAGCTCCTGGCGCAGGTGGACCATCGCCGCCTCGCGCACGATCTCGGCCGCCCACTGCTCGCGCGTCTGGTCGCTGGCGGCGTCGCCGGCGAAGTACCAGGGGCTCTCGGGCAGCAGCGCGAGCAGGTCCTCGCGCAGCGCGTACACCGCCTCGGGATCGTTGAGCGCCGAGAGCGTGATCACGCGCTCGGCGCCGGGGTAGAGGTCGGCGTAGAGCGACAGCGCCTCGTCCGGGTACTTCGCGGCGTCGACCTTGTTGCCGACGATCCACACGCGCGTGTCCGGGTCGAGCCCGTGCAGCAGCCGGGCGACGTCGCGGTCCTCGTCGCTCGGGGGGCGCCGCAGGTCGACGACCCACAGCACCGTCTCGACGTCGATCACCGACGCGCGGATCTCCTGCGCCATCGCCTGATCGAGCGCCGACGCGCCGCGGTGCAGCCCTGGGGTGTCGACGAAGACGAGCTGGCGCCGGTCGAGCGAGTAGATGCCGCGGACGCCGCGGCGGGTGGTCTGCGGCTTGCTCGAGATGGGCGCGACCTTGACGCCCAGGAGGGTGTTCAGCAGGGTCGACTTGCCGGTGTTGGGCTTGCCGACGATGGCGACGAAGCCGGCGCGGGTGGGCGTGCCGTCGTCCGGCGCCAGGCCGACGTCGGCGGCGACGGGCCTGGTGGGGTCGCCGGTCGCGGCGGCGTCGTCGAGGTGATCCGTGGGCATGGTGTCCCTCTCCGCCGCGGACCTCCGCGGCTCCGCCGCCCGCGTCCGGCGGGCAGCATGCGTTCGGGGCCCCTCGCGGGGCCCCGACGGCGTGTGGTTGCGGGGACAGGATTTGAACCTGTGACCTTCGGGTTATGAGCCCGACGAGCTACCAGACTGCTCCACCCCGCGATGGACGCACCAGCCAGCCTACGCCCGGGCGGCGCGGGGTGTCAACAGCCCGCGATGCGGCCGCGACCGCCGCCCGCGGCCCGGCTCAGCGAACCACCTCGAGCACGAGAGGGCGACGCTCGCCGCGCTCCCGGATCGCCGCTGCCCCCGCCAGCGTCGCCATCGCCGCCTCGAGGCCCCGACCGCCGCGGTGGTGCAGCGTGACCAGCGGGTCGCCGACCCGCACGGCGTCGCCGACCTTGGCACGCACGACGGCCCCCACGCCGAGGTCGAGGGCGTCACCCTTCCGGCGCCGGCCGCCGCCGAGCTGGGCCACGGCCGCGCCCACCCGCCGGGCGTCGAGCGACGCCAGGACGCCGTTCGCGTCCGCGCACCAATCGGCCGTGTCCGACGTCACCTCGAGGTCGTCGAGGCGGGACACGTCGCCCCCCTGGGCGGCCACCCAGCGTTCGAAGCGGGCCGCCGCGCGACCGTCGTCCAGCGCCGCCGCCACCTCGTCGGCGGCGGCCGCCAGGCCGGCCGCCTCGAGCAGCTCGACGGCCAGCGTCACCACCAGCTCGCGCAGGTCGGTCGGACCGCCGCCGCGCAGCGTGGCCAGCGCCTCGCGCACCTCGAGCGCGTGGCCCACCGCGGCGCCGAGGGGCTCGTCCATGTTCGACAGGACCGCCCGCACCGTCCGGCCCGCGTGACGCCCGATGGCCACCATGGTGGCGGCCAGCGTCCGCGCCTCGGCGGGCGTGCGCATGAACGCGCCGTGGCCGACCTTGACGTCCAGCACGATCGTGCGCGCCCCACCCGCCAGCTTCTTGCTCATGATGCTGCTGGCGATGAGGGGCAGTGAGGCGACGGTGCCCGTCGCGTCCCTCAGGGCGTAGAGCAGCCCGTCGGCGGGCGCCAGGTCCTTCGTCTGTCCGGTCACCGCCACGCCGACCTCGCGGACCACGCGGAAGAAGGTCTCGTGGTCGAGCTCGCTGCGGAAGCCCGGGATCGACTCCAGCTTGTCGATCGTGCCACCCGTGTGGCCGAGGCCGCGGCCCGACATCTTCGCGACGCTGGCGCCCAGCGAGGCCAGCAGCGGCGCCAGCACGAGCGTCGTCTTGTCGCCCACGCCGCCGGTGGAGTGCTTGTCGACCGAGTACGCGAACTCGCCGAGGTCGAGCCGTTCGCCGCTGTCGGCCATCACCTCGGTGAGGTCGGCGGTCTCGCGCTCGGTCATGCCGCGCCACACGACGGCCATGAGCCAGGCAGCCACCTGGTAGTCGGGCACCTCGCCGCGGACGTAGCCGCGGATGAAGGCCTCCAGGGTGGCGCGGTCGTGCGCCTCGCCGCGCTGCTTGGCCAGGATGACGTCCACCGCTCGCACGCTCGGGGTCATGCGCCCATGCTACGCGCCCGGGCCGCCGGCCGGGCCCCCGCCGCCGCCGCGTTCGGCCGCCGCCTGCAGCGCGGCGACGGCCGCCCGCGCCTCCGCCGCCTCGTCCCACGGCACGGGACCGTCGCCGCGCTCCAGGCTGCGCTCGTGCCCCTTGCCGGCCAACAGCACGACGTCGCCGGGCCGCGCGGAAGCCAGGGCCAGCGCGATCGCGCGCCGCCGGTCGGGCTGCACGTGGAACGTGCGCCCCTCGGCGCCGCCGGCGGCCCGCGCGCCGTCCACGATCGCGGCGAGGATGGCGTCCAGCGGTTCGCTGCGGGCGTCGTCCTCGGTGAAGACCGCCAGGTCGGCGCCGCGGGTGGCGGTCGCGCCGAGCCCCGGCCGGTTCGCCGGGTCGCGCTCGCCGGGCGCGCCGAGGACCACGGTCAGCCGCGCCGGGGCGCGCGGGCGCAGGGCGTCGAGCGCCTTCGCGAGGCCCGCGGGGGTGTGCGCGAAGTCCACCACCACGACCACGGGATCGCTGGCCACCAGCTGCATCCGGCCCGGGACGCCGGGGAAGCCGGCGAGGCGCTCCAACGCCGTCTCCCACGGCACCCCCAGTCGGTGGGCGGTGGCCAGCGCCGCGAGGGCGTTGGCGACGTTGAAGCGGCCGATCATCGGCAGCCGGGCGCGCCGCCGGCCACCGCGGGTGACGAGCTCGAAGCTCAGCCCCGAGGGCGAGACCGTGACGTCGGTGGCCCGCAGGTCGGCGTCGGCGTCGATGGCGTAGCTGGTCACGCGGCCCACGGCCGCGTCCGCGAAGGCCGCGAAGCTCGGGTCGTCGCGGTTGAGCACGGCCCCGGCGGCCTGCCGCACGAGCCCGGCCTTGGCCTCGCGGTAGGCCTCGAAGCTGCCGTGGTGGTCGAGGTGCTCCGGCGTGAGGTTGGTCCACGCCATGAGGTCGAAGTCGACGTGCGCGAGGCGCTGGAGCGAGGCCGCGTGGGAGCTCGCCTCGAGGACGGCCCAGCGGGCGCCGGCGTCGCGCGCGGCGGCCAGGTGCGCGTGCACCTCGGTGGCCTCCGGGGTGGTGAAGTGCAGCTCGGGCGGGCCCCCCTCGGCGCCGATTCGCTCCACGGCGGTCGACAGCAGCGAGGCGCGGGGTCGCGTCTCGTCGCCCTGCAGCAGGTGGTGCAGCAGGGTGGCCGTGGTCGTCTTGCCGTCGGTGCCGGTGACGCCGCAGACGACGAGCTCGCGGCTGGGGTGGCCGTGGAAGGCGGCGGCCAGCGCGGACGTCGCCAGGCGGTCGTCGGCCACCCGCACGTAGGGCACGGCCAGCCCCGGCACGCCGTCGCGGGTGCCGATCACGCACGCCGCGCCGCGCGCGACGGCCTCGGGCAGGAAGTCGTGACCGTCGCGGCGCAGGCCGACGCGGGCGACGAAGAGGTGCCCGGGCCGGACGCGGGCCGCGTCCTGGGCGATGCCGTTGACGCGCACCGCCGGCAGACCCGCGGGGTCGATCCCCAGGGCGTCGGCGAGCAGCTCGGCGAGCGCGACCGTGCGGCCGGGCGGCGTCGTGCCCGTCACCGCACCACCGGCGCCGCCAGGCCCTGGCGTTCGAGCAGGTCGAACACCGCGGCGCGGTCCGCGGCGCTCGCCACCACGTCGAAGCGGTCGGCGTCGACCACCACCACCGGCGACAGGTCGTACCCCTCCACCCACGCCTCGTAGAGCCGGCCCAGGCGCAGGAGGTAGTCGTCCTCGATGCGCTGCTCGAAGCCGCGCCCGCGGGCGGCGATGTGCGCGCGCAGGGTGGGCAGCGAGGCCCGCAGGTAGACGAGCAGGTCCGGCGGGCGCAGCGCCCGCCGCACGGCGTCGTACATCGTCGCGTAGCTGTCGAAGTCGCGCGCGTCCATCACGCCGGCGTCGTGCAGGGCGCGCGCGAAGACGTTGGCGTCCTCGTACACGGTGCGGTCCTGGATGACGCGGTCGCCCGGGTTGACCTGGGCGAGGTGCTGGCGCAGGCGCGCCGCCAGGAAGAACATCTGCGAGTGGAAGGCGTAGCGGGGCATGTCGCGGTAGAAGTCCGTGAGGTAGGGGTTCTCGTCCACGGCCTCGTAGACCGGCGTCAGGTGGAAGCGCGCCGACGCGAGCCGCGTGAGGGTGGACTTGCCCGCGCCGATGTTGCCTGCGACCGCCACGTACACGCCGGACAATCTACCGCACCGTGGCGCACGGGCCGCGCATGCTATCGTCCGGGCAGCCAATGGAAGAGCAACCTCCGAGTTCCCCGCGCATCCGCCTCAACCCCTTCGCGCTCCTGCTCCTCCCCCCGATCGTGTGGGTCCTCTCGCGCGCCTTCGCGCAGGGGGACGACGTGGCCACGGGCATCACCGGCGGCCAGGTGCTCCTGCTGGCGCTGCTGCTGGTGTTGTCCGGCCTCATGTCGGGCTCGGAGACCGCCATGACCGCGCTCGGCGAGTGGAAGCTGCGGCAGCTGCGCGAGGAGGGCAAGGACCCGCTGGGGCTCTTCACCCTGCTGGAGCGCAACCCCACCCGCTTCATCACGACCCTGCTGATCGGCAACAACCTGGTCAACATCGCCGCCACCGCGCTGGTGACCCAGATGAGCATCCAGCTGTCGCGCCAGGTGGGCTTCTCCGAGGCGGCGGCCGTCGGCTACGCGACCGGCATCATGACGGTACTGGTGCTGATCTTCGGCGAGATCACCCCGAAGTCCATCGCCGTGCACCACTCGCTGGGCTTCGCGCGGTTGGCGATCCGCCCCGTCTACCTGCTGTCGGTGGTCTTGTTCCCGATCGGCCGGGCCTTCGCCTGGTTCACCACCTGGGTGCTGCGTGCCTTCCGCCTCGAGCCGAGCAACGACCCGTTGATCACCGAGAACGAGCTGCGCCTCATGCTCCGCTCGGCCGAGGAGTCGGGCGTCATCGAGGCCACCGAGCAGGAGATGATTCGCGGCGTCATCGACCTCGAGGAGACGGTCGTGCGCGAGGTGATGACGCCGCGCGTCGACGTCGTGGCGATCTCCGAGGACGCCTCGCTGCACGACCTCCTCGCCGCCACCACCGAGCACGGCTACAGCCGCCTCCCGGTCTACCGCGAGTCGATCGACGACGTGCGCGGCATCGTCTACGCCCGCGACCTCCTGAAGTACCTCGGCAGCACCGAGGAGCTGGGGTCCACCCGCGTCGCCGACCTCATGCACCCGGCCCAGTACGTGCCCGAGACGAGCTCCGTGCTCGCCCTCATGCGCGACATGCGCCTGCGCAAGAACCACCTGGCGGTCGTCGTGGACGAGTTCGGCGGCACGGCCGGCCTGGTGACGCTGGAGGACATCATCGAGGAGATCACCGGGGAGATCTACGACGAGACCGACGAGGAGGAGGAGGTCGACTTCGAGGACCTCCCCGACGGCTCGGTGCGCATCCGCGCGGCCGTTCACCTCGAGGAGGTGGAGGACCGCTTCCGCGTCGACCTCGGGGACGAGGGCGAGTACGACACGCTGGCGGGTTTCCTCATCAGCGAGCTCGGTCGCATCCCGCTCGTCGGCGAGTCGCTCGACGCCGCGGGCGTGCGCTTCACGGTCGAGGACGCCGAGGAGCGGCGCGTGATCCTGGTGCGCGCCGAACGGGTCGCGACGCTGCCGGAGGGGGAGACGATCGAACCCGGCACCGCGGAGGCCTGAGCGGGGGGTCAGCCCCCCAGGTAGCGGCGCACCACGCGCGGGCCGAGGCCCGTGAGCAGCTCGTAGGTGAACGACCCCGCGGCGGCGGCCAGGTCGAAGGCCGCGGGCGCGTCGCCGGCGACGAGGTCGACGCGCTCGCCGACCGCCGCGTCCCCCTCGGGCCCCAGATCGAGCATGAGCTGATCCATGCACACGCGCCCGACGACCGGCACGCGGCGCCCCCGGTGGCCGGCCTCGGCGCGCGACGACAGCGCGCGCGGGTAGCCGTCGGCGTAGCCCAGGCGCACGGTGGCGACCACCGTGTCGCGCGGCGCGAGCCAGGTGCCGCCGTAGCTGATCGGCGTGCCGGCCGTCACGCGCTTGACGAAGGTGACGGGCGCGTCGACGCGCAGGATCGGCCGCAGCTCGGGCACCCGGCGTGCGAGCCAGGCCGACGGGGGCTGCCCGTAGAGCGCGATGCCGGGACGCACGAGGTCGAGGTGGGCGTCGGGGCGCACGAGCGTGCCGGCGGAGTTGGCCGCGTGCGCCCAGCGCGGGCGCAGGCCCTCGCGTTCCAGGCGCGCGAGCAGCCCGGTGAAGGCGACGACCTGCCGGTCCGTGGCGCTGCCGGGCTCGGTGGCGTCGGCCTCGTCCGCGGAGGCGAGGTGGGTCCACACGCCCTCGAGATCGGCGGCGCGCGAACGCGCGACGCCGGCGACCAGCGAACGCGCCGCGTCCGGCCCGAGCCCGAGCCGGCCCATGCCGGTGTCGACCTTCACGTGGACGCGGGCCGGCGTCGCCGGGCGGGCCGCCTCGATGGCCTCCAGGTCGGCCGCTTGCGCCACGGTGAGGGCGACGTCCGCCTCGACGAGCTCGGGGATCGCCGCACGGACGGGGCCGAACAGGAGTACGCCGCCCGCGATCCCGGCGGCGCGCAGGGCCAGCGCCTCGGCGGCCGTGGCCACGCCGAAGGCGTCCGTCCCCGCCGACGCCAGCGCGCGGGCGATCGGCAGCAGGCCGTGCCCGTAGGCGTCGGCCTTCACGGCCGCCAGCAGCCGCACCCCGGCGGCGGTACGAGCGCGCAGGAGCGCGAGGTTGTGGCGCAGGGCGTCCAGGTCGACGTGCGCGTGGGGCGCGTCGCGCTCCCAGGGGCTGGCGTGCGCATGCGGCACCTGCGCGCCGGGCGTCGTCATCGGCGGTCTCCTAGGGCTCGCACGGGGCCGCAGGGCGGTCGCGGGCCCGCGGGCCCGCGGGCCCGCGGCGAACAGGCTACCGGACCCGCCCGCGGGGCGCAACGGCGGCGCGTGGCGGCGGGCGTCCCGGCGCGCCGCGGGCGTCCCGCGCCGGGACGCGGCCGCGGGCGTCGTCGTCGGCGCGTCGGCCCCGGAGCAGGTCGGCCACGACCAAGACCAGGGCCACCGCGATGAGGACCCGGATCACGTCGACGACGTCGTGCAGGCCGGCCACCTGGGCGGAGGCGGGCAGCCCCATGGCGTCGCTGCCGCGTGGCGCCCCGGCCTGCGCCACCGCCCGCGTCGCCCACAGGCTCCCGAGCACGGCCGTGCCGATCACCTGCCCGAAGAAGCGCGTCAGCGTGAGCAGCCCGCCGGCCACGCCGGACGCGCCGCGCCGTGCGGCCCCCATGATCGCGGTGTTGTTGGGCGTCTGGAAGGTGCCCATGCCCAACCCGATCGGCAGGAAGCGCAGCACGTACCCCAGCGCCGTGGTGTGCTCGTCCAGCGTCCCGAGGACGAGGTACCCCAACATCAGCAGCGCCATGCCCGCGACCGTCACGGGCCGCGCGCCGAAGCGGTCCGTCAGCGAGCCGGCGATCGGCGCCATGAGCACCAGCATCGTGGGGGTGATCGCCATGAGCAGACCGATGCGGCTGGGGGCGTAGCCGAGGGCGCCGCCCAGGTAGAAGGGCACCAGGAAGACGATCCCCGAGATCGCGACGAAGGTGATCAGCCCGCTCACGAGCCCGATCGTGAGCTCGGGGTTGCGGAAGAGCCGCGGGTCGACCACCGGCGAGACGGCCCGCCGTTCGACGCCGACGAAGGCGACCGCCAGGGCCACGGCGGCGGCGCCCAGCAGCTGGATCAGCGGGTCGTGCGCGCCGCGCGCCTGGCCCAGCGTCAACGCCAGCGAGAGCGCCAGGAGCCCCGCGAACAGGGTGGCGGCGCCGAGCAGGTCGAAGCGCTCGCCCCGCACCCGTGGGTAGCGCGGCAGCACCCGCAGCGCCAGCGCCGCGCCCAACGCCGACGTCAGCACGCCCCCGGCGAAGATCCAGCGCCACGAGGCGAGGTCCGCGACCCACCCGCCGAGGGAGGGCCCGAGCACGACGCCGGCCGACACGACCGCGGCGTTCAGGCCCAGGGCGCGGCCGCGACGCTCGGCCGGGAAGACGTCGGTGACGATCGCCAGGCCGAGCGCCGTGAGGGCGGCGGCGCCCGCGCCCTGCACCGTGCGGCAGGCGATGAGCGTGGCCGCGTCGGGGGCCAGCGCGCACAGCAGCGAACCGAGGCCGAAGGCGGCGTGCCCCGCCAGGAACAGCCGCGCCTTGCCCCACAGGTCGCCGAGGCGTCCGATGATCGGCACCAGCGCGATGGTCGCCAGCAGGTAGGCGAGCACCACCCACTGGATGGTCGCGAACGGCGCCGACAGCTCCACGGTCAGGGTGGGCAGCACCACGTTGACCGCGGTGGCCATGACGGTCGCGCCGAAGGCGGCCGTGGCCGCCGCCGCGAGCACCCAGGGTCGCCGCCGCGCGGGCACCGCCGGGGGTTCGTCGTGGGTCCCCACGCCAGCATCGAACCACGCTCGGCGATCCCGGGGCATCCGCCGGCGCGACGGCAGGACAACGCGGCCGTTCCCGTCGCGGTCGCCAGGCCGGGCGGGCGCCCGTACACTGGCGGGGTGGCCACCGTCACCGAACTCCGCGAACGCCTTCGGCGGCCGCTCGAGCGCGAGCTGGCCGAGGGCTGCCACGACGGCGTCGTGGTGGGCGGTCTCGAGCGCCTCCTCGCCACGGTCGGCAGGCCGTTCGCCGACGTGCGCGGCCTGCTCGACGGCTACGGCGGCTGGCCACCGCAGCGGCGCGAGGAGGCCGTGCGGGCCGCGTTGGCGCTGCTCGAGCACGCGGAGGCCGCTGGGGGCGCCGGCGCCGGCGAGGACGGTCCCGCCGAGCGCGACGCCCCGACGGTCGCCGCAGCGGGCGCCGACGGCGCCGACGCGCTGCTCGAGCTGGAGATCGCCGATCGCCGCATCGACCTCGGCGCGCAGGCGGGGCGCAAGCTCGCCGAGATCGGCCTGCGCACCTACCGCGACGTGCTGCAACACGCGCCCCGTCGCTGGGAGGACCGCCGCGCGCTCCCCGGCTTCGCGGCCGCCGCCGGCCTGGAGCGGGCCACCGTCGTCGGCACCGTCGTCGGCCGCAAGCTCGTGCCCACCCGGCGGGGGGGCGGCGTGCTGCGGGTGGTGCTGGAGGACGCCTTCGGCGAGCGCCTGACCGCCCTGTGGTTCCAGCAGCCGTGGGTCGAGCGGCAGGTCTTCCCCCGCCAGCGGCTCATCGTCACCGGACGCGTCAAGCGCCGCGGCCGTTCCATGGAGCTGAACGTCGAGGGCTTCGAGGTCGACGACGAGGGGCCGTCGCTCTCCACCGGCCGCATCGTGGCGGTGTACCCGAGCACCCAGGGGCTGGCGCAGGCCTACTTGCGGCGCGCCGTCGACCGCACGCTGCGCGCCCTGCCGCCGCTGCCGGACACGCTGCCCCGGCGGCTGCGGGCCGATCTCGGCCTCGTGGACCTCGACCGCGCCTGGCGCGACGTCCACCAACCGGGCGACGAGGCGGACCTGCAGCGCGCGCTCCGGCGCCTGAAGTTCGACGAGTTCCTGCTGCTGGAGCTGCGCGCGCTGTTGCAGCGCGATGCGGACGCCGGCCGCGCGTTCGCGACCGCCGAGGACGACGCCGCGGCCTTCGCCCAGGCCCTGCCGTACGCCCTCACGGCCGCGCAGGTCCGTGCGTTGGGGGAGATCCGCGCGGACCTCGCGGCCCCCCGCCAGATGGCGCGCCTGCTCATGGGCGACGTCGGCAGCGGCAAGACCGCCGTGGCCGCCGGCGCGGCCTGGACGGTGGTCCGCGCCGGCGCCCAGGCCGCCGTCATGGCGCCCACCGAGCTGCTGGCCCGCCAGCACCTCGGCTCGTTCACCGACCTGCTGTGGCCGCTGGGCGTCCGCGTCGACCTGCTGGTGGGCGGCATGGGCGCCCGGGAGCGGGCCGCGGCCCGGGCACGCCTCGCCGCGGG
>Ga0180435_10004442_pt1 | contig 13826 bp, 11 predicted proteins | sample SS_ome_3_FD_132467 | JGI IMG/M metagenome (GOLD analysis project Ga0180435, IMG submission 132467) | Hypersaline lake sediment archaeal communities from the Salton Sea, California, USA - SS_3_S_1 metaG | ecosystem: Environmental > Aquatic > Non-marine Saline and Alkaline > Hypersaline >... | reverse complement strand
TTTCCGGCGACCTGAACCCGGCCCATTTCGACGAGGAATTCGCCCGCGGCACGCGTCTCGGGGAACGCGTCGTGCACGGCATGCTGACGGCCAGCCTGGTCTCCGCCGTGCTGGGAACGCGGCTGCCGGGGCCGGGCTGTTTGTTCGTCAGCCAGACAACGCACTTCAAGGCGCCGGTCCGGGTCGGCGATACCGTGAGCGTGCAGGCGACGATCGTCCGTCTCGACGACCAGCGGCAGTTCGCCGAGTTCGAGACGCGCTGCTCGGTCGATGAAACCACCGTACTGGAGGGCTCGGCGCTGGTCTGGGTCCCGTCTGAAAAAGAGGACAGTTCATGAAGGTCAAAGAATCCGTTATCGCGATTACAGGGGCCGGGGGCGGCCTGGGTTCCGGCATGGCGCGTCGCTTTGCCGGGCAGGGCGCGCGGCTGGCGCTGCTCGATTACCGTGCCGACCTGATGGACGGCCTGGTCTCCGAACTGGGCATGGACGAGGCGGACCTGCTGGTCATCGGCTGTGATGTCAGCAACGAAGAGCAGGTCGACAGCGCATTTGCAGGAATCGTCGATCGCTTCGGTGCGCTCGACGTGCTGGTCAACAACGCCGGCATCACGCGGGATGCCCTGACGCTCAAGTTCCGTGACGGGGAGCTGGTTTCCCGCATGTCCCTGGCCGACTGGCAGGCCGTGATCGACGTCAACCTGACCGGGGTGTTCCTCTGCGGCCGCGCCGCCGCAGAGCGAATGATCCGGGCGGGCACTCAAGGCCTGATCGTGAATATTTCGAGCATCTCGCGCGGCGGCAACATGGGCCAGGCGAACTACTCGGCCACCAAGGCGGGCGTGGCGGCCATGACCGTGACCTGGGCCAAGGAATTCGCGCGCTACGGACTGCGCGTCAACACGGTTTCACCCGGTTTTATCGGTACGGAAATGGTGCGCTCCATGAAACCCGAGGCGCTGGCCAAGCTGACCGCCATGATCCCGGCCGGCCGCATCGGCGAACCGGACGAGATCGCCCACGCGGTCCAGTTCCTGGTGGAAAACGACTTCATGAACGGCCGCAACATCGAGGTCGACGGCGCGATGCGCCTCTAGCTGACCCGCAGCGCACCTGGCTCCGCCGGGTCAGGCGGCTCGGGCAAAGGCCAGGTACAGGATGCCCAGGGTTGCGAAGAGCAGGGAGGTGAAGGTCAGCGCCATGCCGGCAACGCGAAACGCCAGGTTTTCACGGACCTTGCGCACGCCCCAGGCGTGAAACACGCGGCCGGTCAGCAACAGGACGCACAGCCCATGGATCGCCTGCGGTGCACCGCCGTTCAGTTCCAGCATCAGGATCAGCAGCAGCGTGAACGGCGCGTACTCGGCAAAATTGCCGTGCACGCGAATGGCCCGCAGCATGTTTTCGTCGCCGCCATCGCCGACGGCGATCTGGAGTTTTTTCCTCAGCAGCAGCGTGCGCACGCTCAGCAGCAGGAAGATCAGCGCCGCGATCGCGGCGTAGAACGGTGTGATGTACTGCATGACGATTCGTCTCCGTCGATCCTCAATGATCGGCTTCCAGCCCGGCTTCTTCCCGCACTTCGCCGCGTTTGAGCTGACCGGCCATGCTGGCCCGGTAGGCCAGGTAATATTTCGCGATGTTTGAAACGTACTGCACGGTCTCGCGCCCGATGTCTTTAGCCGCCATGACCTCGACGTTGTCGAACCAGACGTTGGGGTCGTAACCCTGCTCCTCGGCCATCGTGCGCAGCTTGCGGACGCGCGCGGGCCCGGCGTTGTAGGACGCCAGCGCGAACAGCGTGTTGTTGGGCTCCTCGATCGCCGGATCGCTGAAGTAGCGGTTGCGAATGAAATCGAGGTACTTCACGCCGGCGTGGATGTTGTTTTCCTTGTCGCTGATATCCGGTATGCCGACGTTCGGGTCGGCCGCCGTGCTCGGCAGCAGCTGCATGATGCCGACGGCGCCCGCGGCGCTGCGGCGGCTCTGGTCCAGGCGTGATTCCTGGTAACCCTGGGCCGTGGCCAGCAGGTAGTCGATGCCGTATTGCTCACCGTATTTTCGAAAAATGTCGTCGACATCGGAAAAGCGCTCGAAATCGTCGTTGGCCAGCGCGTTCTGCGCCCAGTCGAAATCCCGCACGTAGCGGTTGATCATGATGTTGCCGAGCAAAGTTCCCTGGCGGTGGGTCTTGACGAACCCGTTGAGCGCCGCCAGCAGTTTCGGGCTGTCCTTGCGGATTGCGTAGGCGATGCGGCCGCCTTCGCGGAACACGATATCCTCGCGCACGTCGAGGTTCTCGAACACGGTAGCCCAGGACCGCGCCTTGTAGTCGTCCACCACGGCCCAGGGCAGCAGGCCGGCGCTGACCATTTCCAGCAGGTCGTCGTCTTCCAGCCAGGGTGAGGCGTCCTGGATATCGACCGGAGTTTTGCCTTCTTTTTCGAAACGCGCATTGAGCGCCTCCAGGCTGGCGCGGTAGCTGCTTGAGGGCCTGACCAGGACGGTCGATCCTGCCAGGTCCTCGATCGAGGCCACGGGCGGCGCCGAGGGGCCGGTGACGAGTATTTCGGAGATCGGCTTCGTCAGCGGGTTGCTGAAGTCGACTTCAGTCTGCCGCTCGGGCGTGATGGTCAGTCCGGCAGCCGCGATGTCGCCGCGCCCTTCGAGCAGCGCCGGAATCAGCCGGTCCCGGGCAATGGGGATTATGATGACGTGGACCTTGAGGTGGCCGCTTCCAATTTGCTCGTTGAGCTGTTTCTCAAAAGCCCGAAAGGCCTCGTAGGTTGCTCCTTTCTCTTCGGTGCCGTCGAGGAAATAGCGCGGCGGGCCGTAAACGGTAAGTACACGAACCACGCTGCGTTCGATCATGCCGTCCAGGTCGCCGAACCAGGATTCCATGAGGCGCGGGGCTTTCGATTCGGTTACGGGATCGGGAGAGGGGTCGGTGGCCGGCTGCACTGTCTCCGCATGGTTCGCTGCGGGGACGTTGGCCGGGGCTGCGGCCGCTGTCTGCGTGGATGAATTTTCTTCTCCGGAGTTTGAATTGCCGCAGGCCGGCACCAGCAGGCAGGCCAGCAGGATGATCAGGGCGTTTTTCATGGCTTGAGCGTCATTTATTTTCAGATCACGGGATTATACGACAGGCGCCCTGTCTCGAAATGGTCGATACAGGGAATGCCAATACCGCAGACAAAAAACCCGCGGCGGTTGCCGCGGGTTTTTCAGTACAGAACTTTATCGGGTTGCGCGATCAGGCGAAGCGACGGACGGCTACGAAACCGACACCCAGCAGCAGCAATATCATGAGTGCCTTGCCGTAGGCGCCGATGGCCGGAATGCCCTCGAAAAAGGTCGTGTATTCGAACGTGCAGGTCGCCGAGTCGCCTTCTTCGAGTTCCACGCCGGCGCATTCTTCGCTGGCATCGGTCTCTGTGAATTCCTGCCTGGGAACCTGCGTGGCCTGGCACTGGCTCGTTCCTTCGTTGATGACCTGCACCGTTGCGGTCACGAAATCACCGTCTTCCAGAATGACCACGATTTCCCTTTCGCTTTGTGAAACCGGATCGGTACCGTTGCTGATCACGAAATCGGTTATCGGCGTATCGCAGCTGAGCGTGACTTCGACTTCGAAATCGATAATGGCTTCAATTTCCTCTTGGACGAACCAGTCCGTGCGCACGGTATATCGGGTTTCGCCCGAGTTTTCCGCCTCCAGCGTTACATTGTCGTAGTAGGCGCCCGCGCGCGCCCAGGACTGTCCCAGGGGTTCCTTGACATCATTGAAAAAGCCGAACTGCAAAAGCTCGCCGTCCCAGTCTTCCGGAATGGTAAATTCAATCGATTGTTTTCGTGTCCTGACGCTATCAGGATTATTCGGGTCAGCGCTTGGTGGATCCGTAATCAGCGTTTCGAAGTACAGCCTTTCGAACGAAGAATTCAGTACTTGCACGAACGCGCCGATCACTTCTCCGTTTTCCGGAAAGCCATATCGGTCCTGGGCAACATCGAACGAGAAGGTGTAATCGCCCGGTTTGATGTTGGGGTAGTCCTGAAAAACCAGTACACGCTCACACCCCGTGCCACCTGGAAAATACTGGTTGCCGTAGACGCGCATCATGTTGCTCAGGACGCCGTCCCAGGCGGGCACTTCCAGGCCGGCCCGGAAATAACTGTCCCCCTGTTGGCCAGCGGTCCAGAAGTTTCTGTTTTCCGCCTCGCCGGCAAAGAATGTGCCGTCGGGCGTTCCGCTGCACGTGTCACCGTTCCAAAATTGGTCGAAAGCGACCCAGCCATTACCGATCAGGAACTGGTCTTTCACTCGATCATCGAAATCATCAAAAAACAGGGGCTGTGCCACGGCCTGTCCGGCGAAGATGATGAGCAGGGTGAAAAGCGCGGATCGCATGGAAATGCGCACGAGAGTCGGTTTCATGTTTTTCTCCCACGTTCGAGACGATGCCGCCTCATTGATTAATTGGAGCAGCATCTGATGATTCTGACCGCCATGACAAGCGATTTGCGATGAAAAGGACTTCAGGTGAGTCCGGCTGTCTCGCTGAGGGCCTGCGCGCGGTATTTCCGGCTTGTCTTGGCCAGAGTCCGGCTTGGCGAATCCCGCTTGTGTTGCTCGCCTCTGATTGAAACCATTGTGCTACCGAGAACCGCATCCGGTCATCGCCCGGTGATGCCCCTGCGGCTCCAATCCGGTAATTCACCATTCGGGAGAGAGTTTATGAAGCACACGATTCGGCATTCCTTTTTGACATTCGGCGCGCTGCTGGTCGCCGGCGCCGTCAGCACGTCGGCGCTTGCGCAGCCGATATTTTTTGACGATTTCGAAAACCGTGTCGTCGACCAGCCCACGATCGGAAACGAATGGACCTGGTATGACCAGTGGTTCGACGGTTCCAGCTGCGAAGGCGAGGCGGCCGGTGGATTCGGTCCCTTCGATGATGGCGACCCCAGCGATTACGAGGCGCCAAACCGCAATTTTGCCACCGTTCCGGAAGGCACCGACGACTATTACCGTGCCGGCCTGGAAGTTCCGGCCTGGGACGGCGCCCTGAGCAACATGCTGCGTGTCTATGGCAACCAGTACATTACCTACGATGGTTGCCACCGCGTTCTGGTTTTTCAGGAAATGACGATCGTGGAGGCCGCCACCATGGTGTTCTCCTTCGATGTCGCGAAGGATCAGTTTGGTGCACCGGCCAATGGTGAAATCACCGGCGCGTTCGTCAAGGTTCTGGATCCGGCGAATGGATACGCGACGGTTCTCTTTGAACGGGTTGAGACGCTGCTGCCGGAGAATGGTTTGACGGACTCCGGGTATATCGAGTTCACCCTGAGCGAAGACAATGTTGGCCAGTTGCTGCAATTCGGGTTCTATAACGATGTGGTGCCCGCTCTTGGCCATTCCTGGGGCACCTCGGCTGCACTCTACGACAACGTTACGCTGGACGTCTCGGCCATCGGGCCCGCGCACTCGGGTTCCTTCTACAACGTCGACCAGGCCGGCCACGGCTTCTCGACGGAGTTCGGTGTTCTGAACGGCGCGCCCTTCGCGGTCATCTACTGGTACACCTACGACAACCTCGGCAACCCGATCTTCTTTATCGGCCAGGACGCGGTGTTCGACGGCAATACCGTCACGATCACGTTCTATTCCCCGACCGGTATGATCTTCGGCGAATTCAACCCGGTTGAATTCCCGCTCGATGTCGCGGGAACCGCTACCTTCGTGTTCAGCGACAGCAGCAATGCCACGTTCAGCTACACGCCCAGTGAGTTCTCCATCAACACCTGGGGCCATTCGGCGGTGACCGACCTGCCGCTGGTGAAACTGTTCGGCATTCCTGCTGACCGGGTCTTCCCCCTGTCGCAGTAAATGAGTAACCGGGCCAAGAACCGCAGAGCCGGGGCGCGCGCCGCCCCGGCTTTGCTTTGCCTGGCGGTCTGCGCCGCCACGGCCGGCCCGGTTCGCGCGCAGGAAATCCTCTGGTCGGATGAATTCGACAGCGGGTCGGTCCCGGACCCGGTGGCCTGGTCTTTCGATCTCGGTGACTGGGGCTGGGGCAACCGGGAATTGCAGGACTACACCTCGTCTTCCGACAACGTTCGTGTCGAGGACGGAAACCTGGTCTTTACAGCGCGCGCGGTCTTTGACGACGAAGCTGCCCCGCGTTTCACCTCTGGCCGCCTCAATACGCGGGACAAGCTGACCTTCCGTTACGGCACGGTCGAGGCCCGCATCCGCGTACCCGATCTCGCCGACGGTTTGTGGCCGGCGTTCTGGACGCTGGGCAACAATCACGCCGAAGTGGGCTGGCCGCGCTGCGGCGAACTGGACATCATGGAGATGGGCCACTCGGATGCGATCGCTGCGGGAACAGTCAACCGGCGCGTCGGATCGGCCGCGCACTGGGACAACGCGGGCGCCCGGGCCACTTACGGCGACCACCGAGACCAGCCTCAAGACCTGGACGGCGAATATCACCTGTTCAGCATGGACTGGACGCCCGAGCGGGTCACGACGTACGTGGACGGCAAGCAGGTCTGGAGTTTTTCAATTGGGCCGGACAGCTGCGTGGACTGCACCGAGTTCCACCAGCCGCATTTCCTGATCCTCAACCTGGCCGTGGGCGGCAATTACACCGGGCGTTTCGGCCCGGACGAAATCACGGCGCCGTTGCCGGCCGAAATGCACGTGGATTACGTTCGCATCCTGGATAACGGCCATACCGAGCTGGGCGGCAGCGCCGCGCCAGTCAGTCGGGCCGGGCGAACGTCAGCCGCAGTCGACCAGTGACTCGGGCGGCGGATTTTCCAGGATACGCACTTCCGAAATGCTGATGCCGAAATCGCCCTTGGTCATGATGACCAGCGGTGAAAAGATGTTGGCCATGTTCGCGCCGGCTTCCTCGAAGCAGCCGAGCTTGAAACTCATTCGAAACCACTGGCCTTCCGGAACGGCCTTGAACAGGCGGGTCATGTTCAGCGCGCCGCCGCAGGGATAGCCGCAGTCCATTTTCAGTTCGACCGACTTTTTGGGTTTCTGATCGATCCGCGCGACGATGCTGAGCGCCGAACCCTTGTCGGACAGCGCCTGCATGTCCGATGCAATGGGCTGCAGCCAGTAAACCTGCGCCAGGCCGCCGTTCCAGCGGGTCTGAACGATGTCCTGGCCGGCTTCCTCCAGCAGCCGCACGACGATGGCTTCGCTCTTGTGGCTGGTGGTCTCCTTTCCCCACACGGGGACCGACCAGTTGCTCTCGCTTCCCAGGTGGAGGGCGAAAGGCGCTTGCGAGCTTCCGTCGAACACGGTGATGTCGGCCGAATCCTGGGCGTTAAGCGGCAGCGCGTAAATCGAGACGAGCAGAAGTGAGGCCAGGATAAAAATAACGGGCCTTGAAGTCATTTTCGTTTTCAATGTCTTGTCCTGTGGAGTCTGGAACAGCTGATGCACTCAAAGCGTTTGCTTGATCCTGACCAGTTTAGGCAAGAACCTTGCCCGCTTGAATGCCATGCACGCCGTGATGGACTGAATACACGACAACTGGGACAATTTCAGCGTGCAGCCAATGGAAACAACGGGAAACGGATCAAAGACATTTGCCTGGCCGGCCTGGGCGCGGGCCATGGCTGAGCGCTTTTACGAAAACCGGCGCCAGCAGTTCTGGGCCTTCCAGCTGGCTGGCTGGGGCGGCTTCTGCGTGGTGACGTTTTTCAGCCTAACGCTCTGGTACAACACGGTAGAGCCGTCACACATCATGCAGATCCTGGTGCAGGCGCTGCTGGGCATGACCCTGTCGCTGCCCCTGTATGCGGCCTGCCGCCACCTGTGGCAGGACCCCGGTCCACGGCGCATGGTATTCGCCGTCGTCGCCCTGCTGCTCCTGGCGCTGGTCTGGACCGTGGTCCGGATTGCCGCGTTCATTTACATCACTTCAGCCCAGGGTAACTGGATCTGGGCCGATTTCGGCGGCTGGTATTTTTCCTCATTTCTCGTCTACCTTTGCTGGGTAGCCCTGTATTTCGGCAACAAGTACTACCACCGCGCCCAGGTCGAGCAGGAGGAGCGGTTGGAAGCGGTGGCGCGGGTGAAAGAAGAGCAGCTAAGGCGGATTCGCGCCGAGAACGAGGCACGGGTTGCCCAGCTGGGCATGCTGCACTATCAGCTCAACCCGCATTTCCTCTTCAACACGCTGAATACGGTCAGTGCGCTGATTAGGGCCGAAGACAACCAGACCGCCCGCCGGATGATCACCCGCCTCGGCCACTTTTTGTATCATTCCCTGGAAAGCGACTCGGCTCAGATGATCACGCTCGACGAGGAAATCGAAGCGCTGATGCTCTACCTGGATATCGAAAAAATCCGCTTTGGCGAGCGTCTCGGATTGGAAATCGACATCGAAGAGAAAGCCGGCCGCGCCATCCTTCCGAGCCTGCTCCTGCAGCCCCTGGTCGAGAACGCGGTGAAACACGCGATCGCTCTCAACGAAGCCGGGGGCACGATCGCCATCAAGGCGCGGGTCGACGATGGTGACCTGCATATCGAGCTCACTGATACCGGCCCGGGCGGTTCCGTGTCCGAGGTGCCGTCGAAATCCGGCCGGCGCGTCGGCCTGCAAAATACCCTGCAGCGCCTGCAGACGCTGTACGAGGAGGCCTATGTTTTCGATATCGAAAAACGGGAACAGACCGGCCTGCGCATCACCATTCGCATCCCCTTCAGAGAATCGGAAGCCGCCAAGTGAACCGCCTCAGGGCCATCGTGGTGGACGACGAACGCCTGGCGCGCCAGTTGCTCGTATCCCTGTTGGAGGATATCGGCGGGGTCGATATCCTGGCCGAGTGCGCCAACGGCCGTGAAGCCGTGCGCGCCGTTTCCGATTTCACACCGGACCTGATGTTCCTCGATATCAAGATGCCGGGCTGGAACGGCTTCGACGTGATCAAGAAGATCCAGCCCGAGCAGTTGCCGATGGTGATTTTCTGCACGGCGTTTGAACGCTATGCGCTCGATGCCTTCGAGGTGCATGCGGTCGACTACCTGGTCAAGCCGCTGGACGAAGACCGCGTCCGCATCGCGGTGGAGCGGGCCGTTGCCCGACATCGCGAGGAGCAACTGGCCGGCGGTGACAAGCAGCCGCTCCTGGATGCCATCGAGGAGATTACCGGCAACCGCGCCGCGCCAATGGCCGATACGGAACCCGGCGAACCGTCGGAGCGGAAAATTGCGATACGGGACCGCGATAAAGTACACCTGATTCGCGAGGATCGCATCGCCTGGGTGGATGCGGCCGGCGATTACATGTGCGTGCATGCCGATGGCGACACGCACGTCATGCGCTGCACGATGAAGCGCCTGCTGGAACTGCTGGACGGGCGCATTTTCAAGCGCGTGCACCGCTCCACCATCGTCAATCTCAATTTCGTCGTGCTGGCGAATGTGCTGCCGAAAGGCGAATACATGCTCTCCCTGGAAAATGGGGAGCGCATCAAGGTGAGCCGGAATTACCGGGCCGAGGTGAGTGATTTTCTGGACAGCCTCGATCCCGACTGAAAACCTGCCGCCCCACGAAAGCCTCGTTTTCCCTTTTGCCTCAACACAAGTCCCGCCTGCCGTAATCCGGTTGCCGGTCCGGGACGGGTGGTCGATGATGATAGTGGGACAATCTGCCGGAAATTCGGGTCCGGCCGCAGGAGAAGAAAGTGATCAACAGAATCGTACTCGGTTTGGTGATCGGCGCCCTGTTTGCGCCGTTCACGGCACAGCCCGCAGCAGCACAGGACGCGTCGGACGAACTGGTCATCGAAGAAGTCATCGTAACGGCGGTGCGGCGCGAAACCAGCCTGATGGAAACCCCGGTGGCGGTTTCTGCTTTCGACCAGGAGACCCTGGCGCGCGAAGGCGTCAATAACCTCGTCAACATCGGCAGCCTGGTGCCCAACATGCAGGTGGGCCTTTCGCCCTCTGATTCCGGCGTGCAGATCGCGTTGCGCGGCATTACGTCGAACAATTTCACGGAGCTGGGCGACCCGACGGTGGGTATCCATGTCGACGGCCTGTATTCGCCCCGGCCGCAGGGCGCCCTGGCCCTGCTTTACGACGTCGAGCGCATCGACATTATGCGCGGCCCCCAGGGCACGCTGTTCGGGCGCAATTCCACTTCCGGAACGATCAACATCGTTCCGTCCCGTCCCGACGTCAACGAGTTCGCCGGCTCGGTGGAACTGGAGGCGGGCAATTACAACAACCTGGCGACCCGTGGCTGGCTGAACCTGCCGGTCAGCGACAAGGTGGCCGTGCGCGCGTCCTTCATGACGCAGCAGATGGACACGTATCTCAACCAGACCATGGATCGGTACGACCTCGACTGGGACGTGGACGGCGACGGGCGGACCGACGGCCCGAACGACGTGCCCGCCGACGGCATTCCGAACACGGACCAGCGGCGCAACTACCGGCAAAGCGATTCCGAGGCTTACGGCAGCATCGACCGCTGGGGCGGCCGCGTCGCCATCCGCTTCCTGCCGACCGACACGATTGACTGGACGCTGACCTACGACCATTTCCAGGACAACAGCCCGGGCGTGCCGTTCCTGAAGGACTGTGAAAAGGCGAAAGGCACCTTCTTCGAGTGCGAAAACAAGCTGTTCGACCTGTCGGTGAATACGCCCGGCGAACTGGACATGACGATCCGCACCATCCGATCGAAGTTCCTGTGGGACGCCACGGACTGGTTCTCGGTCGAGTACCGCTACGCCTACTCGGAGCAGGATCGCTACCAGCTCTTTGACCAGGACGCCGGCGCCTTCGCCGATCCGGACCACCCGGGTTACGGCATCGACATCGACGGTGAGCTTTTCGGCGGCGTGCGCGGCTGGATGATCCGCGACGAGCAGATTTTCTATGACCTCGGCTTCCAGCCCCGCGCATTGCAGCCTTTTGAAGACCTGGCGCTGGAGACCGAGTACTCCTACTACGACTCACAGGTGCACGACCTGATCATCAAGTCCGAGGGCGATTCCCGCCTGCAATGGCTGGCCGGCTACTTCTACCTGGAGGAAGACAACGAGATCAAGTTCAACGTCGAGATTCCCTGGTGCTGCGGCTTTATCCGTCCGTTGGCGCAATCGTTCGTGCAGCCCAAGCGCACCGTCGAGTCGGAGGCCGTTTTCGCCCAGTTCGATTTCGCGGTCAATGACGTGCTGAACGTGACCTTCGGCTACCGTTACACCTGGGACGAGAAGGCCGACATCGGCGGCTCGAACCACCAAACGACGGGTTACTGGGTCAATCCGGGCCTGTACTCGGCGGACCCCGACAATACCTTCTGGTATGAAAGCTGGACCTTCGTCGGCGACGGCACCGACCTCTACGGTTTCGACGTGCCGTTCTGGAACGAGTACTACCAGTCCGACGCGTTGGCGCCCGATGACGGCACGCTGGGCGCCGACTTCATCAACCGGGTTCCGGGTACCGACAACACCCACCAGTCCGACTGGAGCAAGGGCACCTGGCGCGTCGGTTTCGACTGGATCGCCAGCGAGGCCATGTACGTTTACGGCTACGTCGCCACGGGCTACAAGGCCGGCGGTTTCGGTGACAACATCGATACCTGCGAGTGCGGCAACTTCACGACCTTCGATTACGACCCCGAGGAAGTCACGACGTACGAACTGGGTTTCAAGAGCCAGCTTGCGGATGGCAAGTTCAACCTGCTGGGCAACTTTTTCTTCAGCCAGTACGATGACATGCAACGCTCTTCCTGGGCCATCGTGGGCAAGAGCGTCAACAGCGGCAACGATATCGGCACGATGCTGACGACCAATATCGCGTCTTCCGAGATCAAGGGCGTGGAAATTGAATTCGACTGGTACCCGTACGAGGGCGGTCGCCTGTTCGGCTGGGTCGCCTACCTGGATGCCGAGATCAAGGACATGCCCGCCGGCGACGGCTGGTTCTGCTTCGAGCGCGCGTTGCTGGGCCTGAGCGAATGCCCGCCGGAAGTCCCCGACAACGATCCGTCGTCGCCGGACATCCGCGAAACCAACTTCGCCGGCAACCAGCTGCCGTGGTCGCCGAAGTGGTCGGTTACCGTGACCGGTGAACACAACTGGTATTTCGACAACGGGTTGCGCCTGAGCCCGGTCGCCACCGTGCACTGGCAGGACGAGATTTTCTTCCAGGACAATAACTTCGACGAAGGCCCGTTCCACAGCGGACAGGAAGCTTACATGACCATCAACGCTTCACTGCGGCTGATCAACGAACAGCAGCGCTGGGGCCTGGAACTGTATGTTTATAATCTGACCGACGAGCGCACGCGTTACTGGGCGGATTACGGCCCCGGTTACATCAAGTCCAGTTTCGCCCCTCCAAGGGCCTACGGCGTCAAGCTGCGCTACGATTTCTGAAACCCTGAACGACCGGTCTGTTCAAACCGCCCTGTGCCATGGCCGGGGCGGTTTTTTATTGGCCGCGCCGATGATGTGATCTGCCGCGTTGAACGCCCTCGGCGCCTTTGCGATGATGGCCTGGAAGCCCTGACCAGGAAAGGACGATGTTTCAAACAAGCCTGCACCGACGGGCATTGACCTGCTGCCTGCTGTCCCTGACCGTCTTGCTGTACGCCCCGGTTGCCATTGCCGACCTGGACGAGGACTGTGTTCTGCGGGAAGTGCGGAGCGGTGATCTCACAATGACCCTGGCGGAGCTGCGCAGCAGATGCCGGGCGGCAGCGCCTGCGTCGCATGACGCCTTTGCGGGTGACGATACGAAGTCCATCGACCCTGAAAATGCCGAGCCTTCGCCGGTCGAAGAACGCCTGACCATCGAGCAGGAGCTGGTGGACCGGCCATTCACCATAATGGCCCACAAGCCGAACTATTTCCTGGCGGCCGCTTACAACGAGAGAGGCTGGGCTTCCGAACCGTTCCAGCAAGCGGGCGGCCCGGACGATTACCGCAACGACGATGTCGAGGCGCAGTTCGAAATCAGTCTCAAAGTACCCCTCGCCGTCGACCTCTTCGGCGGCCGCATGGATGTGTTTGGCGCCTACACCAACCGGTCGTTCTGGCAGATGTACAACGACGATTTTTCGCGGCCTTTTCGGGAAACGAATCACGAGCCTGAATTGTGGGGGCAGTTTCCGAATGACTGGAACATCTGGGGTTTCACCAATTCCGTGAACCGCATCGGCATTGTGCACCAGTCCAACGGCCGCGGAGGCTCCCTGTCCCGCAGTTGGAACCGCGTTTATGCGAACTTCATTTTTGAAAAAGGCCGCTGGGCGATTTCCCTGAAGCCCTGGATCCGTCTGCCGGAAGATGCCGACAAGGACGACAACCCGGATATCACCGATTACCTCGGACATGGTGAGCTGCGCGTTTTGTACCGGCGCCAAGGGCATGTTTTCGGCCTGATGACGCGAAACCAGGTTGAAAGCGGATTCGACGAAGGGGCGCTGGAGCTCAGCTGGAGTTTTCCGGTCTTTGATTACCCGTACCTGAAAGGCTATATCCAGTATTTCCACGGTTACGGAGAAAGCCTGATCGACTATGACCGCCGCGTGAACCGGATCGGAATCGGCATTGCGCTGACGGACTGGCTGGACTGATCGGCCCCATGTGCGGAATAGCCGGGCTGTTTGGATTCAAGGGTCCCATCGATGGCCTGGAGCCGCTGCTCGCGACGATGAACCGGGCCATGGTTCATCGCGGCCCCGACGAGGAAGGCGTGCACATCGAGGCTTCGATGCGTACCGGCCTGGCCGTGCGCCGCCTCACCATCGTCGATCCCGAAAACGGCTCGCAGCC
>Ga0180435_10004441_pt1 | contig 13827 bp, 11 predicted proteins | sample SS_ome_3_FD_132467 | JGI IMG/M metagenome (GOLD analysis project Ga0180435, IMG submission 132467) | Hypersaline lake sediment archaeal communities from the Salton Sea, California, USA - SS_3_S_1 metaG | ecosystem: Environmental > Aquatic > Non-marine Saline and Alkaline > Hypersaline >... | reverse complement strand
GCCGTCTGGGCGAAAGTCCCCTGATTCTATTTTTTTTCTCTTTTACGTTCAAATTCTTTAAGCAGAATTTTGCGCAGTCGTATGGATTTTGGAGTCACCTCCACATATTCATCCTCCCCCACGTATTCGAGAGATTCTTCCAGCGAATACTTCACTGCCGGGGCGATGCTTACCTTTTCATCGGAACCCGAGGCCCGCATATTGGTCAGCTTCTTGGTCTTGATCACATTGACCACCAGGTCGTCCTGTTTGGTATGTTCCCCAATGACCTGCCCTTCATAAATCGGCTCCATGGGATCGATAAAAAATTTCCCTCTGTCCTGCAATTTATCAATGGAATAGGAAATGGAGGTCCCTGTTTCCATCGCAATCAGGGCCCCGTTACGTTTACGTACCAGCTCTCCCTTCCAGGGTTCGTATCCCGAAAAGCGATGGGATATCACAGCATTCCCCTCGGTGGCAGTTAAGATGGGCTGTCGCAGTCCGATCAGGCCCCTGGCTGTAATCTTAAACTCCAGGTTCACCCGGTCGTCCTTCTTTTCGATATTCAGAATATCTCCCTTGCGCCCGGTAACAATCTCGATCACCTTCCCTGAAAATTCCTCATCCACATTGATGTAGAGCAGCTCTACCGGCTCGTGTTTAAATCCGTCAATCTCTTTGATCACCACCTTGGGTTGTCCCAGTTGCAATTCATATCCCTCCCTGCGCATGGTTTCAATCAGGATGGAGAGGTGAAGAATCCCCCTGCCATAGACCGTAAGGCGATCGGGTGAATCGGTATCCTCAACCCTCAGTGCCAGGTTCTTCTCTGTTTCTTTATACAGGCGATCCCGCAAATGCCTGGATGTCACGAATTTTCCCTCTTTGCCAAAAAACGGAGAATTGTTTATGGTAAAGAGCATGCTCATGGAAGGCTCGTCGATGGAGATGGGAGGCATGGCCTCAGGATTTTCAAAATCTGCAATGGTATCCCCGATATCAAAATCCTCCAGTCCCAGCACGGCCACGATTTCACCCGATCCAACAGTTTCCTTTGTTTTTTCTTTGCCCAGTCCTTCGAAAGTGTAAAGTTCTTTTACCGTGGATGTATGATTCAGTCCGTTTCGCTGTACGATGGAGACCTGGTCGCCCATCCTGATGCTTCCGCGGTGTACTTTTCCTACGGCGATCCGGCCCGTATAGGAGGAGTAGTCCAGCGAGCTGATTTGCAACTGCAGGGAACCCGGGTTCTCGGCAGGTGGATCAAAATAGTCCACAATAGTATCCAGCAGGTAGGCCATATCCTCCGTGGGATTATTCCAATCCGGTCCCATCCATCCCTCCTTGGAGGAACCATAAACCGTAGGATATTCCAGCTGATCCTCAGAAGCATCCAGGGCAAACATCAGTTCGAAAACCAGTTCGTTGGTCTCGTCGGGTTTACAATTGGGCTTGTCCACCTTGTTGATGACCACGATCACTTTTTTGCCCAGCTCCAGGGCCTTCTGCAATACAAAGCGTGTCTGAGGCATGGGCCCTTCGAATGCATCCACCAGAAGCAACACTCCCTCGGCCATATTCAGGACCCGCTCCACTTCTCCGCCAAAATCGGAGTGCCCCGGGGTATCAATGATATTGATTTTTGTCCCCTTGTAGGTAACAGAAACATTTTTGGAAAGAATAGTGATGCCCCGTTCCCGTTCCAGATCATTGGAGTCGAGGATCAGATCTCCCATCTCCTGGTTATCCCTGAAAAGTTTTACCTGATGCAAGATACGATCGACCATCGTGGTCTTTCCGTGGTCGACGTGTGCGATAATCGCTATATTTCTTAGATTCATGCGCTTTGGCTCAAATTAAAAAGTCCGCAAAGGTAGCATAATATAACTATACAAAAAATTGAATCTCTTGCTATATTTACCTCTTATTCACGCTTGGAGCAAACCTGAATCAAAACCCCAATCATGGCAGAAGGTCGTTTTACAAACCCTGTAATTGCATCCCTGGCCGGAATTAAAGATTTTTTCGCCAAACAGCAACTGGCATCGAGATATTCCGACAAGGATAGAGCCGATGGAAGGACAGTACTTATAACCGGAGCCAATTCAGGGCTGGGATTCGCCCTGGCAGTTGAATTCGCCAGAAGGGGAGCCCGGGTGATTATGGCTGGAAGAAGCAGTATCCCGGAAGCCGGGGACCGTGTGAATAAGCTTTCCGGATCAGAAAATGTGGAGATGCATTTCCTTGATCTAAGCAAGATAGAGAGCATTCATCTTTTTGTCCAGGCACTTTCAGAAGAGAAGATCCAGGTGGATATCTGTATACTGAATGCGGCCGTTGCGCTTCCGGGTTCACGCAAGACAGCTTCGGGCCAGGACCAGATGTTCCTGGTCAATTATCTTTCCAATGTCATTTTAAGCCAATTGCTTTTGAGCAAGCGCGTGATTCCAATGAAGGAAAGTTCTCCTCTTTCACGAATCCTGTTTATTTCCAGCGATTCTCACCAGGGAGCTACACACATCGATTACGAAGAATTCGGGCGCTATTTTGAATATGGTGTTTCCAAAGGAATCTCAAATTACAGCTACTTTAAACTTGTATTAAACACCTATGCCACAGAACTATCCAGAAGAACTAACCTGGGCTCTGTGAAATTGAGCATTCATCTCATTTGTCCGGGACCAGTTGCATCCAATATCGTAAAGGAAGCTCCCTGGCTACTCAGGATAATCCTTAAGAGCATTTTCCGGATCGTATTTAAGTCTCCCGCCAGGGCAGCACGACCCGTGGTCTATATGGCACTGTCGCCCGATTACGAGGGAACCAGTAACAAGTACCTGCATATGTTTAACCCTAAAAAAATGGACCCAAAAGTTTATGATCCCGGGGAAGGAAAAAAACTGTGGGAAAAATCCATGGAGCTTCTAAAAGCCATCGATCCTGATTACGCCGCCTATTCATCCTGAGTTTTATGCACGATTATTTGCTCTTTTTCCATCAGGCAAGGTTTATTATTGTACCTTTGTCGCCTAATTTAAGATTATGGAATTTAAGGACTTAGGATTGCACAAGGATATTCTGAGAGCAGTCACCAAATTGGGTTTTGAAAATCTCTCGGAAATCCAGGAAAAAGAGATCCCGATCCTTTCGGAAGGCAAGCAGGATTTTGTGGGACTGGCCCAGACCGGCACAGGGAAAACAGCCGCTTATGGCTTACCACTGATCCAGCATATCAACTTTGATGACCGCACCACCCAGGCCCTGATCATCTGCCCCACCAGGGAACTGTGCATGCAGATTACCAGCGATCTGGAGACCTTTGCCGTGTACCAGAATAATCCCAATATTACTGCGGTGTACGGAGGTGCCAGCATCTCCGATCAGATTCACAAATTGAAGAAAGGAGCTCAAATTGTGGTGGCGACCCCGGGCAGATTGCTCGATTTAATTCAGCGGAAGGCCGTTAAACTTCAATCGGTACAACGGGTGGTGCTGGATGAGGCGGATGAGATGCTCAACATGGGATTTAAAGAGGATATTGATGCCATCCTGGACCAGACACCGGCAGTGAAACGGGTCTGGCTCTTCTCAGCCACCATGCCAAAGGCTGTCAAACGGATTGCAAATAATTACATGCTCGATCCCGTGGAAGTGTTGGTGGGTAAGCAGAATAGCGTAGCAGTCAATATTGAGCACCGCTACTATATGATGAAGGAGCGGGACCGTTACCATGCGCTGAAAAGGATCCTGGACTTCTATCCGGAAATTTACGGCCTGATCTTCTGCCGGACCCGGCGGGAGACCGGCCAGATTGCTGATAAACTTGAAAAGGAGGGATACGACGTGGTGGCCCTGCATGGCGACCTTTCGCAGGTGCAACGGGATGCTGCCATGAAGAAATTCAGGGAAAAGACCGTGAAAGTGCTTGTTGCCACCGATGTGGCTGCACGGGGAATCGATGTAAAAGATATCTCCCATGTAATCCATTATAATCTGCCCGACGACATAGAAAATTATACCCACCGTAGCGGACGTACCGCACGGGCTGGTAAATCGGGCAAATCCCTGGCCCTGGTCAATACCCGGGAAACCTATAAAGTCAAACAGGTGGAGTCGCTACTCCAGACCCAGATGAAACATTCAAGCATCCCCAACTCCGAGGAGATCTGTGAAAAACAGATGTATGCTTTAATGGACAGGGTGGTGAGCACTCCAGTGGATGAGGAAGCCATCGATCTGTACTGGCCTGTATTTTACAAGAAATTGAAGGATCTGCCAGCCGAGGAGATTGTGCTCAAATTTATCTCCATGGAGCTTAACTCCTTTCTGGAATACTACAAAGCCTCGGGAGACCTGAATGCCAGCCATGAGAAGGGAGGCCGTGGGGGAGGCAGAGAGAGTGCCGGAGGGAGAGACAGAGCCGGAGGGAGAAACAGAGGAGCCGGAGGGAAGGAGAGTGGTGCTTTTAACCGGAACCTCAGTGGAGAGAAAAGTCGTTTCTTTATCAGCCTGGGTGAAAAACAGAACCTGAACAAAGGAGCCCTGCTGCGTCTTGTCTGCAGTGAGACAGGCATCGATAGTTTCCACATGGGCCGCATTGATATCCATTCCCGACATGCCTTCTTCGAAGTGGATAAAAAAGTCTCCGCTCAGATCCTTCCTTCAATCCAGGAAGGGACCTACGAAGGCAAGGCTTTCCAGGTGTCAAACTCACAGGAAAAAGAGCCTGGAAAAAAGAAGGCCAAGAAAAAGAAAAACTAAAGCAACCTTCTTGCTTCATTTTCGTATTTTCTAAGTATGCATGTCCGAAATTTGCCTGGAGTGGTTTTGCTTGTGCTGCTTTCAGTTTCACAGGTCAAATCCCAGAAGTTGGATAGCCTGATGGCACTGCGCGATACCACACAGCTAAACGTGGAGCAGATCGATCTGCAGTTACAAATGGCCTATGTGCTCAGCGATTTAAATATCAGGGCAGCGGTGGATCATGCTAACCAGGCCCTGAAAGAAGCTGAAGAGATCGGCTCGTCAAAGTGGGCCGCGGAGGCTAAACTGGCCATCGGGACCTTTTACGATTACCTGGGAGTGAATGAGGAGGCAGCGAAGCTCCTCAGGGAGGCCTTTAACAGTTTTGTGGAGCTCAATGACTCTGTTAAACAGGCTTCCACGCTGATGAATATTGGCAATACCTACTACTATATCAAACAGTTTGAACCTGCCCAGAAATACTTCTCCATGGTTTCTGAGTATGGACGTGCCCTGAAGGATACTTCCCTTATAATCAGCGGACTCAATGCCACTGCAGCCGTCTATGGCAATACCAATAAGATGGATTCCGCCCTGATCCTCTTTAAAGAGGCTCATGCACTCTCCCGGGAGTTCGGGAGCCTTCAGAAAGAGATCCTTGCATACTACAATATGGGAGATGTGCATCTCTATTCCGGACGACGGACTCAGGCCCTGGAAGTATTTCATGATCTGGAGAACTATTATAATCTGAAAGAAAACAGTCCCAAACACCTTTCCAGCCTGTACAACTCCATGACCAAAGCCTACCTGGAAAAGAGGGATCTCAACATGGCCCTTACATACTCCGAAAAGACTCTTGCTGCCCTGCAGGAAAATATGCGTTATTCCGAATACCAGGAGTATTTTTTGAATCTTTTCAGCCTGGATACGCTGCAGGACAATCCCGAAAGTGCCCTGCGTCATTACATCCGGTACACAGAGTTGAACGACAGCCTGAACAATGCCAGTTTTAAAGAGAAGCTGGCTAACCTGGACCTCTATTTTGAACTTGAGTCGGAGGAGAACCAGATCGAACGGCTTATCATGGATAATCAGTATAAAGATTTGAAAATCAGGCAAAAAAGGTTAACCAATTATGGCTATGTAACCCTCTCCCTGCTGATGTTGACCATCGTGTTCCTGGTGATCAGGTCCTACAGAAAAATCAAAGAAAAAAATATCCTTCTGGAGAAACAGTCAGAGGATCTCAAAAGCGCGCAGCAGCGACTGGTCCAATCCGAAAAGATGGCCTCCATTGGAACCCTGACCGCTGGAATTGCCCATGAGATTAATAATCCGCTTAATTTTATTTCGGGCGGACTTACCATTATGCGGGAAGTCCAGGAGGCTCTCGACTGGGAGGATCAGGAAGATGAAATGAAACGCTGTGTGGTCGCCACAGAAATGGCCACCGAAGGCCTGGAGCGATCCATGGATATTGTCCGGGCCCTGATGACCTTTTCACACCGGGGGGGGTCCAAAAAAGTGAAAACCGATTTGCGGGTGACCATCGATCATACCTTGATGTTTCTGCGATCCAAAATTTCGAACGACATTCAAATCATCAAACAGTACCGCCTGGAGAAACTGGTCCCTGTTTTCCCGGAGAAGATGCACCAGGTAATCATCAATATCATTGATAACGCCATTTTTGCAGTGAATATGGATCCTGACCGCCCAAAAATCATCGCGATTTCCACCATGAGGAAGGGGGACAGAGCCGTACTTACATTTTCCAACACGGGACCTCAGATCCCGGATGCGAATCTCGATCAACTGTTCGACCCCTTCTTTACCACTAAAGATCCCGGACAGGGGGTGGGGCTGGGCCTCTCCATTTGCTACACCCTGATTTCGGAGCATAAGGGCGAAATTGAAGCCAGGAATACCAACGAAGGGGTGATCTTCACAGTGAGCCTGCCTCTGAACTAAGCTCGCTGAATAGTACTATTCAGTTCACTTTGTACTCCTGAAGGAACCTGGGACTCCTTTTCAGCGGAATAGTCGGCCAGGTGGTCAGAGATAAAACGCCCTGGGTACTTCCTGAAGTAATCCTGTGCCTTAAAACCTTTGTCGATGACAGCTACCTGGAACTGCATCCTGACCAGATCCGGATCCAATTCTTCCAACAATACCGGATAGATCAGTTGTCCATCGATCTCTGCAAATTCAAAGTGGTGATTATGGTAGACCATCTGGATTCCGGCAGCTTTGGTCCTTTCGGCTATGAGGTTGAGTTTCTGTGCCGCTTTTTTCCAGTCGTCCATGGTGGCATTTCTCAGGTTCAGATCAGGCATGGACTGCGCCATTTGTTCCATACCTATCTGTCTGGCCCATTCGATCCTGTTGTCCAGAGATTCTTTGAGCTCTTTAGCAGTGAAGTGAGAGCTGCTGCAAAAGCGGCCCCGCTATTTCTGATCAATTGTCTTCGGGTAGTTTTCATGGCTGAATCGCGTTGAGTCAAACGATTCCTTAAAATAGAAAAACTAACCCTGGCAGGCCGGGAAATCAGGAAAATATTTCAACATTTGTAAGGAAATCCAGCACACAGGCTATCTATGTTCAAACATGCCATTGTTCGCTTACCCTGTCCAGAGATGGTTGCGGGACTAAGTTCTGGCTCCGAGGGCAGGCCAGATTTCCAGAAAGCCCTAAAGCAACACAGCCGGTATGTGGAGGCCTTGCGGAACTGCGGTCTGGAGGTGAAAGTGCTGGAAGCCGATTCGCGATTCCCCGATTCGGTCTTTGTGGAAGATGTGGCCCTCTGCACTCCCGACTGTGCTGTGGTGACCAATCCCGGAGCACCCTCCCGGAACGGAGAAAAGAGGAGCATACAACCCGTACTTGAATCCTATTATAAGCAGGTGGAATCCATTGAAACTCCCGGAACTCTGGATGCGGGCGATGTGATGAGGGTTGGAAGGCACTATTATATCGGGATCTCCCGGCGTACGAATACGCAAGGGGCGGAGCAATTGCAAAAGATCCTGAAGCGCTATGGGATGGATGGATCCATGGTTCCGCTGAAAAAGATGCTTCATCTGAAGAGCGGGCTCTCCTACCTGGAACAAGACAATCTGCTCATCAGCGATGAATTTTTGGCTTCTCCCGTCTTCTCTGATTTTCACCGGATCGAGGTGGATCCGGATGAAGCTTATGCAGCCAATTCCCTCTGGGTCAACTCCACGGTGCTGGTACCGGCGGGATATCCCAGAACCCGGAAGAAGATCGAGCGTGCCGGCTACCCTACCCTCTCCCTGGATGTGTCCGAATTTCGTAAACTGGACGGCGGCTTAAGTTGCCTTTCCCTGAGGTTTTAAGATGAAGGAGGAGGCTCCTATTGCTCCGTAAGGATCACTGCCATCTCATATCCATTCACAAAGAAGGAAGGCATCCCTTCCTTCTCCTGGCCTTTTAGGGCCTCCATCTCCATCGCTGAGCCATCCATGATCTTCTTTCTTACTACCATAGACTCCTCATGGATATCAAATTTGGGATATTTCACATTGGCCTGGAACCTGAAACTGAGTGCTTTGTCCACGGCCATTTCCAGCAGCATATATTTTCCATTCAGCTTCACCCCTCTCAGGTTCCCGCTTTCTTTTACAAACAGCTTGTCCGAATACCCCTCATCCAGGAGCAGAGAACTTTCGAGGTGATCGATTTTAAAAACACCATACTTGGTGTCGGCAACATTGAGTGTTTTCAGTGAATCAATTAGAAATTTGTCGCTGTATGCACTGGAAATATTCAGGTTCCTGGCTTTCTTAAATTCATAGGAGCCATATTTAGACTTCAGGTCCACATCTTCCATCCGGGCAATATGTACCGTACTGTTATAACAATCCAGCTCGGTATATCCCGTCTGCAGGGCGGTAAGATCGGAATATTTATCGATGAAGCGAATGTCGCCGGTACGGCCCAGGTAATACTTATCATTGTAAGCATCGAGATCCACTGTTCCGGCATCGCCGGCTTTGAACCTGGAGTACTTGGAGACGATATTCAGGCTTCCAACATCCCCTGCTTCAAGCGTGGTATTGTACAAATCAGCTTTAATATCCTTCGTTTCTGAAAACTCCAGGGTGCTGTATTTGGCCGCAAGGAGCATGGCACTATTGACTTGCTTTCCATACAGTTTATCATTGTAAAGATCCAGGCTTACCCGGCCATTCAGATCCTCTACTTCGATAACGGAATATTTTGAGCTCAGATTAAGGGATGCATTCACCGGGATCCACAACTCCCCTTTCATTTTGAATTCAGTGAAGCGAATGGTTCTCTCTCCCTTCAGGGTCATGGTTTTCCTACCCATTACTGTCTTCTTGCTGCTCCAGAAACGATTGTTGAACTTTGCACTGCCAGCGGAGTGGGAAAAGTTCAAATCATCGATATAGGCATCCAGCCTTCTGGCATCTTCCGCCGATCTCAGGGTGGCATCCACCGTCATGCTATAACTGATCTCCGGCTTATCCCAGGTGTGTATGATCAGGTCACAATCGTAATTGTTAAAACTGAAGTTCACATCCTGATTAACGGCATAACTCCACCGGTACGTTTTTTCAATCTCCTTGCTCTGCCCATACCCATTCAGGCCCAGGGTCAAACAGCATAAAATTGCTGTGATACTAAAGAAATAGCTTCTCCTCCCGTTCATGATTTTTGATTTTATTGTTTTCAAGTATGATCAGTTCGAGCAGGTAGATCTTTTTTTCATAGGTGTCGAAAATCGTTTGAATAACCTGTTCGTTATAGCCAAGTTCACTTAGATCTTTCAGGGTCTCCTCATAAATGGTATCCAGCTTCTGAATCTCCTCCAGTAGCTCGGTAATAATCGCATGATCCACGCACTTCAATGATCCGGCCTCCTGCTGTTTGTAGCTTACAAGGGTCCTGTACTCCTGCTCCCTGGCTCCCAGGTCGCGATCAATATCTGCCAGGCTGACCTTTTGGCTCAGACTGCGCTCTCCCAGGAGATCCTGTACCATATAACCCACGCTCACCAGAACAATCAAGACAGCTGCAATGTTCCGGATCCGAATAAGCCTCGTTCTTCTCTCCCTGGCTTTATCAGTCAGCTGCAGATCCTTCCCGATTCCTGCCCAGATTACCGGGTCATCAGGGGTATCCACATCCAGAGAATCCCGGTGTTCCTTCAGATATTTTTCCAGATCAGTTGACATTTATTTTTTTTCTTTTAGTTTCCTGTTTAAGAGGGCAAGGGCCCTGCTGTACTGGGTTTTACTGGTGGAGACTGAAATACCCAGTGTTTCAGCTATCTCTTTGTGCGTGTATCCTTCCAGGGCACGCAGCACCAGCACCGTGCGTCCCTTCCAGGGCAGCTCCCGGATGGCCCGGTGGACCCGTGCAGGATCAACTGCCGGGATGCTTTCATCTAGCTCCTCCACTTCTCCGTGCCGGTATTCATCGATCTCCTCAAAAGCTATCTTTCGCTTTCGCTGAAGAGAAATGCAATTGTTTATCACGATCCTTTTGAGCCAGCTCCCAAAAACATTTTTGTTATGCAATTCCCCCAGGCGGCTGAAGGCGGTGACAAAGGACTCCTGCAGGATGTCTTCGGCATCCATCTTATTGTTCAGGAAGCGGATGGCAATATTGTACATGGCCTTTGAATACTGCTTATATAACTGGTACTGAGCTTTGATATCTCCATCGAGGCATTTCTCAATAGTCCTCCTGTTAATATTAATCGTCTCTTTCATGAAAGCTCACCCTAAGGACGCAACAGTATTCAAAAGGTTGGAAAAGAATTTACGCAGGGCCCATCAAACTTTCACTCCAATGACGCAGACATCATCGATCTGCTCATAGTTACCGCGCCATAGTTCAAAAGTCTCTTCAATATCTTGTTTTTGTATTTCCATGGGTTTGGCATGTACTGAAAGAAGGAGCTCCTTGAACTTGGGGGTCTTGAATTTCTTCCGCTGTTCTCCGCCGTACTGATCCACATATCCGTCGGAAAAAACATAGACTTTATCATTCGTTTTCAGGGGGACTTTTTGATTGGTAAAATCAGTTTCTACCCAGTGAATCCCAATGGGTTGCTTATCACCTTTCAGTTCAAAAAGCGTTGCATCCTCCCCTTCCAGTGCGGCATCAGCTCCGGGTTCCTTCCCTTTAAGCTGCTCCTTTTCCCGAATGAGATAAAGGGGATGGTAGGCGCCGGCAAACTGAAGTTCCCGCTTCTTTTTATCGATCACAGCGATGGCCATGTCCATGCCATCCTTCTGATCCCTGATGCCTCCCTCCTGTGCCAGCATGGATTTTACCTTGTCCCTGAGCTGAGCCAGCAGCTGGTCTGGTTTATTAATCCTGCCTTCCACTAGCAGCTCATTGAGCAGCGTGATCCCCAGCATACTCATAAAGGCCCCTGGTACCCCGTGTCCGGTGCAATCGGCCACTACTATGATAATGGAAGAATTTAGCTCCTTGACCCAGTAAAAATCGCCACTGACAATATCCCGGGGCTTAAAAAGAACAAAGTATTCGGGGATAATCTTATCCAGGTAGGTTTTTTGGGGTAGAATGGCTGCCTGAATGCGTTGGGCATAGCCAATACTATCGGTAATCTCTTTCTTCTGGGCAAAAACCAGATCCCGTTGAGCCTCAATTTCATCACGCTGGGACTCAATCTCCTCTTTCTGTTCAGAAATCTCCCTGGTCCGTTCCCGTACTTTTTGTTCCAGTTCCCGATTGACCTTATCCTTCAGTTTCTCATTCTCCTTCAATTGATCAATGATCCGCTCCTGTGCAGCTTTTTTCTCCATTTCATCCAGCCTCATTTTCCGTGCCAGCCCGATGGAGAAGATTAATATCTGCAGAATCGCAGCGATGAAAATACCCGACACCTGGAGGATCCGGACGAGGATGGATTCATTTATGGTCTGGGCCGTAAGAGCGAAAGTGGATGATTTTATGGTAATAATAGCCAGTGGGATTAATACAATATTAGCAACCAGAAAGTACCAGGCTGGATTATATCCTGTCCGGATCCTGAATATGGCTGGAAGGATCAGAAGGAAGAGGGGAACAAGAGCCACAGAAAAAGCCCATACTAGCAGGACCACATCCTCAAACAAACCGCCCAGTTCAAAACCCAGAATGGCACCTAGCAGCAGGGCTACCACCCGGATCCCAATTAATCCGAGAACTACCACCACCCCCCAGTACCACCCACGCATGCGCTGCTTCAACTCCAGGTAGCTTATCCCGAACAGGAGGAAAAAAATGCTGACCAGGGAAAGGGTAAAGGGCTGGGCCCGGGTAATCAGGATCGATTTAGATACATAAGCCTTCCACATGAACTCGCCCAGATAGCCTTCGGATACAAAAAGAAATCCGGCAAAGGATAAAATATAGAGCGCAAAGTAGAGGTACTGCCGGTCGCGGAGCGCAAAAAAGAGAATGAGGAAAAAACAGGAGATAATAAGCATCATGCCTGAGAGTGCAAACAGCACCATTCGTTCTATCCGGTCGTGTTGCACCACGGTTTCCTTGGCTATAAAATGGATCAGGGGGGCATCTATCTGAGATTCGGCAGACCAGCGTATGTAGAAGGTCTGCTTTGCACCTTTTTCCAGGGAGACTGAAGCTGCATGCCAGTCCTTGTAGACGAAATCCCGTTCCTCCAGAGGGAGTTGAATTCCTGCCCGTTTTTCAATAATGTTCCCCGAGGAGTGGAGAAAGTAATAATTGGCGGAATCTGTACCTGCCATCTCCGGAAGGTCAACCAGGTAGATACGGTTCTCTGCAATCCGGTTTACTGTATTTATCTTCAGCCAGGCACAGGGAGAGGAAAAATCTTTGGCAAACTGGCTGGTAATTCCTTTGAAACTGCTCTGGAAGGAAGGCTCCAGATCAAATTGAATCAGTGAATCCCCCCTCAGGATGGTAAAAGAGGTATCCACAGTGGTATTGCCGATTACTCCACTGCTGATATGATAAAAGGCCCCCTTATCCAGTTCCTCTAGCAAGCTGACCACCTGGTCACCTGCCTGGATCCCGATTTTTGCAGCCGGACTTCCCTTTTCTACGGAATACACGCGGCTCTTGGTCATCAATGGATTTATAAACAGGCTATCCAGCGAATCCGAAAGAATTTGAGAGATATCCCACTGCTGCAGAGAATCAATGAGGTACTCAAACTCATATACTTCAATCTGGTGGAGGTAAGGAGCCCTTTTGATGGAGAAATGCAGGAGCGAATCCTCCCCCCTGCGTTTAATCAGAAAATCCACTTTTCTTTCCGATTGATTAAGCAACAGATCCCGGACCGTCCTGTGCTTCACCTGTTTGCCAGCGATCACAGAATCATTGATGGCGATGATCTGATCGCGAATCCGGATGCCGGCCAACTCGGCAGGGCTTCCGGGCAGCAGGGTGGAAACTCTGGCAGTATCATGCTGGATATAGGTATTTAGGAGCCCTGTATACCCATCATATACGATGACTTCGGTTTGTCCGGATGCCAGGCCGGGCCAGGCCAGAAAAATGATTAAGCACCATCTTATAATACGGAAAGTCATTGATGTTGAAAAAGATTTGAGCCTAATAAAGGTATATAAGGAGATGGAATATACCAAAGTGTTTCTTGGAATAGATCGGAATATTATATATTGTATTTGGATATATCGGAATATTATATTTATATTTGAACCATGATATCAAAAGATCTGCTGAAAGGCACGTTGAAAACCATTGTTCTGAAACTTCTCGAGGATCATGGCAGAATGTATGGCTACGAGATTACCCGTGAGGTGGAGAGGCTCACGGAAGGAAAGGTCCAGCTCTCCTGGGGCGCCTTGTACCCGGCCCTTCATAAACTAGAAACGGACCGCCTGATCACCTCCGAGGAGGAAAGTATCGGGAAGAGGGTGCGCAAGTATTACCGGCTCACCGAGTCGGGTACCAGTGCGGCAAAGGAAAAGGTCCGGGAATTCATCGATTTTGTCACCATCATGGGACGGGTCCTGGATACCGGACCCAGCCTGAACCTGGCATAAGGCTATGGCCGAACTGAACAACAGGGAGCTTGAGATC
>Ga0180435_10004439_pt1 | contig 13829 bp, 14 predicted proteins | sample SS_ome_3_FD_132467 | JGI IMG/M metagenome (GOLD analysis project Ga0180435, IMG submission 132467) | Hypersaline lake sediment archaeal communities from the Salton Sea, California, USA - SS_3_S_1 metaG | ecosystem: Environmental > Aquatic > Non-marine Saline and Alkaline > Hypersaline >... | reverse complement strand
TCCGCAAACCCATGCACAAGCAGGTCTGAGGTTGCATTCTGCATAACCTCACCATTCAGGCGCGTGGTGATTTCCATTTTATCCAGATCACCAATTTCGTCAGGTGTCATCATCCACGGACCAAAACCACCCGTGGCGGTAAAGTTTTTACCCGGTGTGAACTGACTTGTCTGGCGCTGGTACTCGCGCACACTGCCGTCATTGTAAATACCAAAACCTGCGACATGGTCCATCGCCTGGGACTGGGAGATGCGTCGGCCACCGGTGCCGATAATCATGGCTATCTCGCCTTCGAAATCCAGCGTATTTGACTCGCGCGGACGTATCATGGGCTGATTGTGTGCCACCTGCGCCGCAGCAAACCGCACAAAAACCGTCGGGTAACCTTCGCCACCTCGGCCGGTTTCTTCCTGGTGCGCTTTGTAATTCAGACCCACACAGAGGATTTTTCTCGGATCTGTAATGATGGGGGCAAAAGTGATGTCGGCCAGCACGTGGTCCGCTTCATCCCCACAGGTTTGCGGCAAAGACCGCAAAGCGTCTGCAGCAATCGCTTCACGCAGCGAGGTGAACTCGCTGCGCTTAGCGGCATCCACGACACCAAGACCATCGCTGGTGACATAGCCGAACGACGTACTGTCATTGATAACAAACGATAACCAGCGCATATCGACTCCTTAAAAGGGCTGTTAGTCGAACATAATGACGCTGCGGGCAATCTCGCCTGTCTCTAACGCCGCCATACCTTCGTTAATGTCAGACAATGCAATACGCTTGGAGACAAGATCGTCAAGATGCAGCCTGCCCTGCAGATAGAAATCTACAAACCGCGGCATATCCACGCGAAAGCGGTTGGAACCCATCATGGAACCCTGAATCTTTTTCTCAAAGAGGAAGTCAACGCCATGCAGAGAGACCATGTCTCCAGGTGGAATCATGCCGATAACGGTAGCGGTGCCGCCGTTGCGTAACATTTGAAAAGCCTGCTCAGCAGTAGATTTCAAACCAATGGCTTCAAAAGAGTAATGCACGCCGCCGCCGGTCATTTCGATGACTTTCTGCACGGCTTCGCCATCGCTGGCGTCAACCACGTCTGTGGCACCAAACTTACGTGCAAGATCCAGTTTTGAGGACACCATATCGACCGCAATAATGCGTGCAGCACCAGCAATGGCAGCGCCGTTGATACACGACAGACCAATACCACCACAGCCTATAACCGCAACCGTTGAACCCGGCTCTACAGCGGCCGTGTGAATCACCGCGCCAACACCTGTGGTAACACCACAACCGATCAGGGCTGCGCGATCCATAGGCATATCCTCGCGAATCTTCACCAGAGCGTGTTCATGCACCAGCATCATTTCGGCAAAAGAACCCAGCTGGGCAAATTGGGTAAGAGAGGTGTCCGCCTGGTGCAGTCGCGGCGGCTCTTCCGCAGAACGATTCACCTCCGGTTCCTGACACAGAGACAGGTGGCCGGTGAGACACTGTTCGCAGTGGCCGCAGAACACAGACAGACAGGTGATGACATGATCACCAGGCTTCACGTAATGCACATCGCTGCCAACCTGTTCCACAATACCGGCGCTTTCATGGCCCAGAATCATGGGCACCTGGCCCGGGTACGTGCCGTTGAAGAAATGCATGTCACTGTGACAGATACCTGCTGCCTTGGTGCGAATCAGAACTTCCCGTGGACCCGGCTTGGATACTTCAACTTCTTCGATTTCCATAGGCACGTTAACTTCACGAAATACCGCTGCTTTCACTGACTTCCCCTCATACAGATATGAAATAAATAACAGCCCAAGTGTGCCACACTTTTTTGCTCTAGCTAAGTTCTCCAGCAATGATTTCTTGGGCGACTTCAATCGCCGCCAGCAGCCCCTGGGGGTTGGCGATACCCTGGCCGGCAATATCAAATGCGGTACCGTGATCTACGGATGTGCGAATAAACGGGATACCCAGTGTTGCCGTGGTTGAACTGTGGAAATTGTGGACCTTGATCGCGATGTGGCCCTGGTCATGATACAGCGCCAGAACCACATCAAATTCACCCGCGATAGCGCGATTAAAAACCGAGTCTGCGGGAATAGGACCTGTTGCCTGAATACCCCGCTGCCGGGCATCAGCTACCGCCGGCGCAAGCTCTTCTATTTCTTCGCGGCCTAACAGCCCGCCTTCACCACCATGCGGGTTCAGCGCAGCCACGGCAATGCGCGGCTGGGAAATACCCCATTGGGTGAGGGTGTCAGCGACCAGTTGCAGCTTTTCGAGCACCGTGGCGCGGGTGACAAAACGGGCGGCCTCAATCAAAGATTTGTGTGTCGACAGATGTGCCACGCGTAAACCCGGGGTCATCAGCATGGTGGCTGTCCAGGTGGCACCAGACAGGCGCGACAGGATTTCCTGGTGGCCGATATCGTCGACATAACCCGCAGCATGAATCGCTTCTTTGTTGATCGGACAGGTCACCATGGCCGCCACATCTTTGGCCAGCGCCGCGCGGGCAGCCCATTCAACAGACTCAACCGCAATTCTACCGCAGGCGGCATTGACCTTACCGAATTCGAACGGCACCGGCGCCGGCGCGTTAACCTCAAACAAACCCACACCGGCTGTGATTTCCTCAGCCGCATGAACGCTTTGAATCGACGGCAGTTCAACTCCGGCTGCCTGAGCACCCTGCTGCAACGCCCAGCGACTGCCCACCAGCAACCAGGGCACCGTGGGCTGAGCCTCGGCCAGCACCTTTGCAGCCACCTCAGGACCGATTCCTGCGGGATCACCAAGCGTAATTGCAAGAGGCTTCATAATTCAGTCTCAATAAAGTACTGTATATATAAACAGTATCTGTAAGATTGGGCGAGCAGAGAAGATGCAGACTTTACAGGATTTGATTGCAACATTTCGCTTGTACGGTGTGTGTGAGCCCTGCCAGCGCGTAAAAGCGGTCGACTTGGCCACACTCCTGAAAAAAGAGGGTAAAGACTATCCCGTTGACCGGATAAGGATGCGGCTGTGGTGCACACAATGCCGTCAGCGCAGTCGTGCCATGCGTATTGTTTACGTAGGGCCGGAAGGTCGTACAGCAACCTTCCGGTACGCTCGTTAGCTGTTATGTAAGCTAGAGGATTTCGGTCGATTCAAGCGTAAGACCAAAGCCGCTGACGCCTACATATTCCACTTCACGGCCGGCAATCAGACGAATGCGGCTGATTCCCAGGTCACGCACAATCTGCGCGCCTACCCCCACTTCCAGCCATTGACTACGGCGCTCCTCTTCTTTCGATTGGCCTGCAAGATTTTCATGAGGCACGCCAACAAAGCCGGTACGCAGATAGATCAGCACACCAGCACCCAGCGCCTGGATTCGATCGAGTGAAGCATCCAACAGATTTTTGTCGTGATCTGTCTGAGGACCAAACACATCATCGATGAGCTTTTCCCGATGAATTCGGACTGCAACCGAGGGCTCGCTTTTGATGTCTCCGAAAACCAGCGCCAGGTGTTCTGCATCTTCGAACTTGGTGCGATAAGCATAAGCCGTAGCAGGCCCAATGCGGGTTTTCACTTCAAACTGATTGGTACGTTCAACCAGCTGCTCACGAGTCTGACGGTAAGCAATCAGGTCAGCAATGGCGATAAATTTGAGGTTATGTTCGGCCGCAAACTCCACCAGTTGAGGCATGCGCTGAACGGTACCATCATCGTTGACCAGCTCCGCGAGCAGGCTGACAGGCTGCAGGCCAGCCAGGACAGACAGATCAACACCCGCCTCTGTATGACCTGAGCGAACCAGCACGCCACCTTGCCGAGCGACTAAGGGGAAAATATGACCGGGACGCACAAAATCAGACGCGCTGACGTTGCTGTTGGTCAGCGCCTGCACGGTTGCCGCCCGCTCTTCCGCGGAAATACCCGTGGTCAGACCCTGCTTGTAATCAATGGAGACCGTGAACGCAGTGCTCATGGGCGCATCGTTGCGGGCAACCATAGGATCAAGATGCAGCTTGGTGGCGTGGTCTTCAAACAACGGCGCACATAAGATGCCGCTGGTATGCCGAATCATAAAGGCCACCGCTTCCGGCGTGGCTTTACTGGCCGCCATAATCAGATCGCCTTCGTTTTCACGATCGTCATCATCAACCACCACCACCATTTCTCCGCGGCGAATGGCTTCAATGGCATCTTCAATGGAATCAAACTTCACGCCCGTCTCGCTCATGGGTATCTCTAAAGTGATGAAAATAGGGCGCGGGAGATTAACACACTGACAAAAAAAGTTTCATTGACGCGCAAAATCATCCGTGTATTTTTTGTTCCGTGCGCGGCTGTGCCCGCACCTCAACCCGCTGGCGGCTTAAGCCCCGGCGAAGAAACCCCACGAGGCGATCGCGTTTTAAACCGGTCACACCTCGCAGCAGGAGGAAACATCATGTTTCATCGTTGTCATCGATGGTCTACGCGATATGCGTATGGCCGCTCTGGTTATCAAGAAAACGGCTCTCACGAGCAACTTCCCTCGAACATTTATCAGGCACGCGGCCGACGCGGCGGTCACCATGGTGGTGGCAGCTATTTCGGCGTGCGCCGGCCGATTCGTTACCTGGCCTATCAGCTGGATCTGGATGACGCCCAGACCCGCAAGATTGCAGCTGTTCTGGATCGTCTTAAGGTCGAGCGGGAGCAGGCAAAACTGGATGAGGCGCGCACCGTCATCGAGGTTGCCAGCTTAGTGACCCAACCGGAACTCAGCGTTGAGCGGCTTAAAGAGGCTCTGGCACCAAGGGTTACCAGCGCTGAACACCTGCAGATAGCCGTGGCTAAAGCAATGCACGATATTGTCTGTGAGCTTGATCCGGAACAGCGTGCAGACTTTGCTTACCTGTTGAATTCAAAGGCTTTTGTGCTGTAGTCCAGATCTGACGCTGACTCAACTCGAGACTTTGGAGTTGAGTCAGCTCAGCGCAGCGAATCAATCTTCGATCTCTACCTCATCCGCTACTACAGATGTACTGCTGAAGACATCCCAACGAGCCGAAACCACATCGCCTCCGGCCAGCAGACCAAAAAACTCACTAAAGCTCAGAATGTTTTCATCATCATCTTCAAATTGCGTAATGCCATCCTGAACGGAGATTGTGACACCCTGAATCTGAAAACTGTTGTTCGCTGCATCTATATTTGAAACGAGACCACGCAAGCGGGCACGGTCTTCCAGATCTTCGCGCTCGAGGCTTGTCGCCACCACAACTGACCCATCCTGATAACCGCGAACCTCAATTTCGTCACCGATGCCAAGATCATCGAGCCCAAACGGCTCAACCGCCGCACTGCTTTCATCTTCCAGTTCTGTAAGTGCCCTGATCTGGTATGTAATACCGAGGACTGAAACCGTCTGTGTAACAATGTCTAATGCTTCGATGTTTCCCTCAGCACGAATAGTTCCTGTTGGTTGCAAAGTGATTTCCTGCGCAAGAACTGCGCCGTTACCGTTAGCTACGCCTTCAATCTGAACTTTGACACCCAGAGCCAGATCTGACTCTTCGCCATTTTCAAATTCCGTTTCGTCATCAATTGTTATCGGCGTGGTCTGGACATCAAAATCCTGGATAGAAGCAAAGCGATCGATAAAGCCTTCAACGCGGACAATGGCATCGCCACCAACTGTCAGGATCGGCAACTGTTCTACCTCACTAGCCGCAAGGCTTGACGGTGCGGTAAAACCTGTCGCTGGGGCTCTGACTTCTACAACATCAGCAGAGTTAAGCGTTTCATTTTCAAAGTCTCTGAGCGTGGCATTGGCATAGTCGACAGTAAGACCACCTAACTGAAATTGTGTTGCGGTAACGCCATCAATCTGTCCTGTCACTTTGTAGTCTGAAAGCGTTGTTTTGCGCTCGATGAATGAAGCAACAATGTCGCCGTTTTCTTCCACCGTGCCGCTCACTTCAAGATCGTCTCCCACCACTATGGCGGCAATGTTCACATTGGCAAAGGTGGTCGCGCCATCACTGATCACGTTCTGCCCCAGCACTGTGAAGGAAGCCAGTCCCAGTGTTGCGTCCTGGACATTTACCGCCGTAACCGGACCTTTCACGTTGGAACGATAAAGCACCCGGCTTGCACTGTTCGTAGCCGTGTCACCCAGAATCAGTACCTGCTGCCCCTGTTTCAGGTCAGCCTGGGTGCCGCTCTGTCCTTCGATGATAAATTCCGCATCATCAGTGTCCGTTGTAATGCCGTTGGCAATCACGCTACCAAATGCCTGGATGTCACCTGCAACCAGACCTGTCCCACCGACTGCAACATCCAGAACAACGCCGACAACATCCGAATCCAGGCTCACGCGTACGCCACCGGAAACCAGCCCTCCGGTGACAATGTCGTTGCCACCTGTACTGCCGCCGCCACTGGGAGGCGTTGCTGGTGGCGGGGGGCTGTCGGTTCTACTACCACTGCTGCTGCCGCCGCCGCCGCAGCCTGCAAGGGCAATCAACAGCACGCCACAGGCGATGTGATTAAAACTCATGAATCTTCTCCGTTTTCTGGTGGCTGCACTGCGCGCACCTGCCTGTTTATCTGAAACATACCGACACCAACGGCATAGCGAGCATCATCGCCGGATTGATCTTTGCCAGAATCATGCTCATTCAGCCAGTGAACTATTTCATCTAACGCACTCATTGAGACGCGCTTTGAATGTTGATTAAAAGCTGCCAGGTGTTTTTCCGGCAGATTGTTGGCCAGAACTTTTACCTGCAGCAGTTTGTCCTGCGGCGCGGCTTGAATGTTGTGGTCTATGGTTTCGATGAATTCAGACGTATCCATACCCAGAATATCCACCATCGCTGCGGGATCCGCATCAGGCGCATATCCGCGGTGAGACATGCGCAGGCGTTCATCTATCATTTCAACGGCACCGAGGCGTAAAAGCTCATCCGCCACGCTGCGCGGGTACATATCGCCGCTATATTTTTTGACCAGTTCTGTGAAGTTAGGCGACGGTCCACTGAAAGGCAGATCCATGGGATAACCTGCCTTTGTCTGAAAATACTCGTCTGACATCCAGCCAGCCAGCACCGTTCCCGCGCGATTCCACCATGCCCGATCACTTTCGGTGATGCTGTCGAGTTTGTGCAGGCGGGCAACTTCTTTGCGATTAAGGCCGGTAATAACAGACACCCGGGCCAGGGTTTGTGGTTTACCGTCAATGCCAAACTCTTCAAATGCCACATCTACAAACACTTTGCGCGACAGTTCCTGAAAGGCGCTTGCGGTTATGCCGTTGCGCAACATAATGCGCACTACCGGTCGAAGTATTCGCCTGGCAGCGCGCAATAAGTGGTTTTCCAGAGCTTGTGTCACAACTTTATTCAACCAGGTGAGCGGGGTAGACAGCTAGTGTATACCCCGCCTGAGGTTTATAAATCCTCGATCTCAAGGGCCACACCGTCCGAGTCGACGGTGACGCTGATCGCAAAACTACCTGGGAGCAGATCTTCCAGGGTTAAACCTGCGGGGACCTGATCAAAAGGCACATTGTCACCATCCACCTCACGACCGAGGGCACTTTCAACAATGGAATCGTCAATTAGTGTGCTGCCGACCACCGTAATCGTTTGACCATTAAGCTCGAAGCTGTTGCTGGTAACGTTTGTTGGGGTACCCGTGATCTGAGAAAGGCCAGCAGATCTGTCCGGAGCGGTGCCAACCAAACCATCATCAGCTTCAAAAGCCACTTCATCAGCAGTTAAGCGTCCTGATTCGCATCCCAGGCCATCGTCGTCACTTTCTGCTTCAACAATATCGCCCACGCTCAGAAGTTCAAAGAACGCCGCGCGGCCAAGTGGTTGATCATTGATGCCTTCGAAGTCGTCCGCAGAATTGATCTGGCTGACATCCACTGTGACACCCTGTATGACAAAACTGAAGCTGTTGGCATCATCGCCTTCGATAGAGGCCACCGGGCCCCGCAGCTTACACGCCTGATCATCTTCATCCTCGCGCTCGATACGAGACCAGACAACACTGTCATCAGCATCAGGATAGCCGCGAGCTTCAATATAATCGTCAGGCATGATGCGCTGCAGGAATTCATCAGGCGTCAGGCTGTCACCGTCGTCACCAGCATCATCCTCAATTCTGCTCATACCAGTTGGTGTGATGACAATACCCAGACGTGTGGTCAAAGTGGTTGCGCTGGATTCTGACACCCGGTCTTCGATACGCACGCTGTTCTCTACTTCAAGTCTTGATTCGGATAGAACCAGAACGCCGTTGTCATCAAAGCTGCCCTTAAGTTCCAGCAATCGGCCTTCCTGGCCAGTCAATGCGCTGGCATCAGATACAGCAAGCGTGACAGAGCCAATCACAACAATATTGGGTACAACATCTGTGTCAACAGAAACCAGAATGCCTTCAATTTCGAATCTTCCACTACGGTCATCATCGTCGATGCGACCATCACCGTTGTCATCGTCAAAGTCATCTTCGCGTTCTACTTCTACGGCGACAAAGTTCCCAGATGCATCCAGATCCGCCTCAACTTCCACAAAAATGCCGACCAGTGTCTGATCTGCAACCAGGCCATCATCGAAGAACGTGCCTCCGGCGCCTTCGACGACAAGGAAAGTGGCATCATTAATACGAAATGAGCTGCCGTCGTCCGCAACCTCGTCAACAAAACCTTTCACTTCAAATTCATCGTCGTCTACATCCGGGCGACCCGCTGCATCATTGACTCGGTCAATCCGTGTGGCAAGGAATCCGTCTGGCATGACCAGCCCGCTGACTTCGACCACAACCTGACCGGTGGAAAGTACCAGGTCTCTGATATCGATGTTGCCGTCCGCGTTATTGTCACCGACGTCATCATCAAATGCTGTGTTGGCGTCAACAACAACACTTTGACGAAGCACGGTGAAAGATCCGGTTGCGGGATTGGCGGGATCAATAACAACGTCTCTTGCAGGACCTTTCAGATCATCATCATATTCAATACGTTGAGCAACACGTTGCCCATCCTGTTCACTGGCGCGAATTCTGACTTTCATGCCCACCCGCAACGCGCTGTCATCGCCAACACGTTCGCTTTCACCTTCGATGGCAACAATGGTGTCGCTTTCAACCTCGTAGCGCGCGCCATTAACAAAAACACTGCTGAAGCCGGTGATCACACCGGATGCAGTGACGGGTATGGAAGCTGGTGCTGGTGGGTTTGTGCCTGCAGGGGGCGGCGCGGAGGAAGAACCTCCACCACCGCCACCACACGCACTCAGCCCAAGGGCTGTGACAGCGGCGGCCGCGATACCGATAATTTTAGATCTCATATTCATATCCTCGGAAGTCTACAGAAAAACATGCTCAAAGAAGGGATTTATTTCCCTACTCAACTGATAAGGGAAAATATTCCCTTTTTAGGGTGATGTCAACTCCGAAAGTACAAAACGTGAGAAGATCGACTTGCCAGCGACACAAGCCCGGGGTTGGTGCTCAGGGCGGCGTTTGAAAAAGAGGATTGTTATATCAACCAGGAAGATAAACCCAGCCGAAGAAAGCCTTGGATTTTCATCAGTATCATCACCGCCATAGCAGTACTCCTGGGCGCGATGTACTTAGTGTCGCCTGCAGGTTTTAAGATGACCCATGAGCAAATAGGCACCGGCAAACCTGCGCTGGTGTTTATCTACGATCCAAATCTTAGTGTGAGTACCAGCCAGCCTGAACAAATGAACCTTGCTCGCGATCAGCTTGGCGATGAGGCGTTCTTCCTGATCGCAAGAATCGGCACGCCAGACGGCGACAATTTGATCGCTGAGCATAAGGCCAGAGCGCCGGAACTCCTCCTGTTCGATTCATCCGGACGTCTGACACAAAGACAGTTTGCTTTGATAGAGGCCAGCAAGCTCATCCAATGGATCCAATCGCCCACGTCCGGGACCGGCCAAATGGCGCGCTAGATTTCTTTGCCCAGCCGCAAGGCTTCTTCCGCATAATGTGCATAAGATTGCTTCAAAGTGGCTGAATTCAGCAATGTGGTTGCCAGCAGTTCACCGGTTTCTGAGTCCCGGATATAGGTTTTAATCCACATTGATTCCGTGCGCTTGCTCTCACCCAAGCCAACAACTTCGCGCTCCAGCTGATAGTTCTGACCAACAAACAACGGACCCTTGATCATTCTGACTTCGAGGTCAGCAAACAAACCAATGGAAGGCTCTTTCGGTCCTTTGAGCCCGGATTTTGTGTAACTTACCAGGGGACTGATCATTTCTGTTGGAATTATCGGCTTTCCCCAGGGTGAATCAACGCCTGATTCCGCCATATACCAGCGACACTGCTCCGTGATCTTTTCGAGCTTGCTTGCCAAGGTGAACGGATAGCTGTTACCAAGGTGCTGATCGAACCCCATCACTACCTCGTCCCTGCTCGGCGATCTGTCGCCAATTTTCACTCCCTCGAGCAATACAAGCTTCTCCGGCGTGGGCCGGGATGCCATCAGCTCATCGAGTCGAGTTAGCGGATGCTCGGGACCAAGTGAAGCCGTGCCTTCAAGAACCATATCTCCATTTTTCTTTACCGCCCAGAGCTTTGTAATTCTTGCGTCGGCAGCAGGCAGCTCAACAAAGGCCTGCACTTCCTCACCTTCTACCACAACGTTCTTAAAATGCGCGCTGATACAACCTGATTCAAACCAGGCATCACCCCAGATTTTGCACAGCAGCGGATCGAACTGGGAAAAATGTGTGGGCCCTTCAATGGGTGCGCCGCTGAATCCGAGCTCCTGGGCTTGATCATCATCGTGGATAGACAGATGCCCGCCGTATTCCTGTTCAGCCAACATCTGCACCGGGAACCGAAAAGGACCATTGATGACGCCGTCCTGTTCCTGAATCACAGTATCGAAGGCGGCTGTATTCATGTTCGTTCCCAATTTGCAAAACACCGAGGATAGGTTTGTTGGCCGTCGAAATTCAAGCGCAGCTTATCGATTAGTCATCAAGCCGCCTCGACGGGTGACAACAGGCTCATTATAGTTCGGGTCCGCGAGCTATTGCTCCAAAAGGTGGTGAAAAAATGCCCAAGACGATTCGACATCTCATCTGTGCTTTCACTGTTTTGTGTCTGCAGGGTTGTGAATCAACTGCGCTACTCGAAGACCTGCTGGACGCAACCAGCAATTCAACCGGGACCTCAACCGACACCATTGCGCAAGGTATGCGTGAGGCCCTTACGGTCGGCTCGGCAAGAGTTGTAAACACCCTGGGCACAAACGGCGGGTTTACAGATTCAGTGTTTCATATCCCGCTACCCCAGGAACTGCAGGAGGCCAAACAGTTTGCTGGTCGATTTGGATTAGCGGGTCCATTTGAAGAATTAGAGGCCAAAATGAATCTTGCTGCAGAAGCAGCCGTGCCACAGGCACGCGACCTGTTTGTCAGCGCTATTCAAAGCATGACATTTAATGACGTCATGGCCATCTACCGGGGTCCTGACGACGCAGCAACCCAGTATCTTCGACAGACCACCCACGCAAGTCTTGACAGCAGGCTGCGCCCAATCATCAATACTCACTTAAACAGTGTAGGCGCAGTGCGTACCTTTCGACAGGTCATTGACCAATACAACGCCCTGCCCCTGGTTAAACCTGTTGACGCGGATCTCAACGGGCACGTCAGCGGTTACGCCATGAACGCATTATTCAGCCAGCTGGCCGTGGAAGAAGCTGCGATTCGCCAGGACCCGGCAAAGCGAACCACACAGCTGCTGCGCAGCGTATTTGGCTCATAGGCGTTTAAAGTTTAAGACCAACAGTGACACGCTCAGGCTACATCGAATCGGATGGTTTGCAGATCTACTATCAACAAGTGGGCGAAGGTCCACCCTTGATGCTTGTCCATGGCTGGGGTACTGATGCACAGAGTAACTGGGTGGATACGGGGTGGGTGAAGGTCCTCGAGGAACTGCGCACGGTTGTTTCTATCGATGTCAGAGGACACGGCCGCAGCGACAAACCTTACGCGCTCGAGCCTTACAGTTATGCAGCGATGAGCCGGGACGTACTTAACGTCATGGACGCGCTGAACATCAGCAAAACCGACTTCATGGGTTATTCGATGGGATCATTCATGGGCGCTTATCTGCTGGGCCACTACCCGCACCGATTTACCGCTATGGTGCTGGGTGGCATCGGTGACGAAACCGAATCCAGCGCAGCGCATGTGGCCTGAAGGTTATCCGCTTAAGGTTGCGGGAGACAACATTGGCCAGGCAGACCTGCCTGTACTCATCGTCAACGGCGATAAAGACCACCCTTACGTCGACAGTGCCGACACTCTCGCATCAGCGTTGCCCAACGCGCGTCACGAAAAACTACCGGATGCTGACCACCTGAGTGCGGTTACCCACAATGACTTCAAACGAATAGTTATCGACTTTTTGCGTTCGCATTAGCCCGACAGGACACCGAGCAATGTTTCTGGTCAACGGCCAGCAACTTGGCCTTCCCCAGAGCGGAAAAATGGCGCACCCGGCAGGACTCGAACCTGCAACCCTCTGGTTCGAAGCCAGATATTCTATCCAGTTGAACTACGGGTGCGTAAGGGACGGCATGTTGCCTCAGGGTTGCACCTGAATCAACTACAACTCCTGTTAACCGCGCACCATCAGCACGAACAGCTCTACCCGGCGGCTGAACTTATCGACTGACCTCGAAATGCTCTTTATAGTCCCCCCGGGACAAATTAAACGGAGCAGGGATCAGATGACGAACAAAAACAACAAACAGGCGGATTACGACATCGTAATCATCGGTGCTGGATTCTCAGGGCTGCTCGCGGCCTACTATCTCAAGGATGCCGGGTTTTCCTCTATCCGCCTGTTTGAAAAGAGTCCGTCGGTGGGTGGCGTCTGGGCCCACGGAGGCGTCGGCGGTTACCCCGGCGCGGCCTGCGATGTACCCGCTTACACTTATCTGCCCTTTCTGGACCGCACCGGATTTATTCCGTCGAAGAAGTACGTCAGCCAGCAGGAGATTGCTGACTACGCAGAACTGCTGACCGATCATTGCGAGTTGCGCGACCTGATGGCGTTTTCAAGAGAAGTAGCAGACGTTACCCTCATTAAAGGCCACGACGACCTCTGGCAGGTGACAACCCTGAACCCGGTGACCCGGGAGGTTGCTGAGGTGGTGACCTGCCATCACGTTATTGCCGCCAACGGCCCCCTTTCCAGCCCGAGCCTGCCGGAGGTGCCTGGTATGGATACCTTCAAAGGCGAGAGCTTCCACACCGCGCGCTGGAATGCCAACGCCGAACTGAAAGGCAAGAACGTAGGCATTATCGGCACTGGCGCGTCAGCCGCTCAGGTGATCACCACCATTGTTGATGAAGCTGAACATCTCACTGTATTTCAGCGCACACCTACCTGGGTGCTGCCCCGGGACGACGAGCCCACGCCACCAGAGATCACCAAAGCTTTTCAGGCCGGCGGCTACGGCGAAGAACTGCGCAAGGTTGACTGGGACAGTGACGCCGCCCCAACAGAAGTGCTGCTGACCTTTGATGACCTGCACGATCCGGAAAAAAATGCGGCGGTCTGCACTATGATCACCGAACGTATCAATGCCGAGGTTAAGGATCCGGAACTGGCCGCCACTCTGACACCGGACTACCCCTTTTTCTGCAAACGCGCCCTGTTTATTGATGATTATTATTCAACCTTCAATCGTGATGACATCACCCTGGTGAATGACCCCGGCGGCGTGGTGCGCATTCACCCGGATGGTGTTGAGTTAGCAAACGGCGATCGCCATCAGGTTGACG
>Ga0180435_10004438_pt1 | contig 13832 bp, 14 predicted proteins | sample SS_ome_3_FD_132467 | JGI IMG/M metagenome (GOLD analysis project Ga0180435, IMG submission 132467) | Hypersaline lake sediment archaeal communities from the Salton Sea, California, USA - SS_3_S_1 metaG | ecosystem: Environmental > Aquatic > Non-marine Saline and Alkaline > Hypersaline >... | reverse complement strand
TTGCTAGAGCTAGCTTTCATGCTCACACGCGAATCTTGAGAGGTCTGCTTGCGACGGCCCACCAATGAATTGCGCGACCTAGTCCCACCCTACGGTTTGGTTGCGGTCAACGGCCGCGCTAAGTTCTCTGTGGTAGTTTTTGGCTTAGGGATCGATGAGGCCGAGGAACCCGCACCCAAGAACCTGATGAACCTTTTTTCGTAACCGTTCACAGGCCGCGAGGGGGCCAGATCCATGTTTGTGGTCACCATCAATAGTATAACGAAGACCCGCAAACGTGTCTGCTGACAAACCAGAGGTGCTGATGCATTTGTGCAACCCGACACCCACACCAATCGACCGCAAACGGCCCGACAGTGTTGAGGTCAACAGATCCCGCTCGCCAGGGCGACATGGCAACCCCTTCCATCCAAACGGCTAGGTCGATAACCGCTTTCGCACTTCATTAACGACGTCTTCGACCTTGACGCGAACTTGCTCCAAGGTGTCCCGGTCGCGAATCGTGACCGTACCCTCGGTGAGCGTGTCACCGTCGACGGTAATGCAGTAGGGCGTGCCAATTTCATCCTGACGTCGGTATCGTCGGCCGACGGCCCCTTTTTCGTCGTAGAAGACGTTGAAGTGTTGCCGCAGGTCTTGATAGATCTTGCGGGCGATCTCCGGCATGCCGTCCTTCTTGACCAACGGGAAGACCGCCGCCTTGATCGGGGCCAGCCGCGGGTGGAACTTCATGACCACCCGCTTCTGCATCTTGCCCTTTTCGTCGGGGGCTTCGTCCTCGGTGTATGCCTCGCAGAGAAACGCCAACACCGCGCGGTCGGCGCCAGCCGAAGGTTCGATCACGTGCGGCGTGAATCGTTCGTTCGTCGCCTCGTCGCGATAGGTCAGATCCTTGCCACTACCGCGGTGGACCGGTTGGCCGTGTTCGTTCAACTGAACTTCCAACGGATTGGTGTCCGGATCGAGCTTGCCTTCCATATGGCTGCGGAGATCGAAATCGCCACGATGCGCGATGCCCTCCAACTCGCCAAACTCGCCCGACGGCAGGAACGGGAAGGCGTACTCGATATCCGCTGTGCCCGTTGAATAGTGACTCAGTTCGTCAGGATCATGATCGCGGAGCTGTAATCGCTCACCTGCCAGACCGAGTTCCGTGTACCAGCGGAAGCGACGATCTCGCCAGAACTTGTACCAGTCTTGCGATTGGTCGGGACGGCAGAAGAACTCGATCTCCATCTGCTCGAACTCGCGCGATCGGAAGGTGAAGTTCCGCGGCGTGATTTCGTTGCGGAAACTCTTGCCGACCTGTGCGATGCCGAACGGCACTTTCACCCGAGAACTGTCGAGCACGTTCTTGAAATTGACGAAAATACCCTGGGCCGTCTCGGGACGCAAAAAGACGCGGCTCTTGTCGTTCTTGACCGCGCCCGTGTGCGATTCGAGCATCAGGTTAAACTCGCGCGGTTCGGTGAGTGTGCCGGGCGTAGCGACATCGGGACCCACTACCTTGCCCAGGTCGTCCACGCTCGGCAGATCGACGATCTCGCCATGCCACACAAGGCGATCTTTGTATTTGGCCTTTAACTTGAAGAGTCGCAGCGCGCGTGTTTGCAGGTCCGCCTCTGCCTCCTCGAGTTCGGCCATCGTAGTGACGAAGAATTGTTCGGGCTCGGCGGGCTCTTCTTCGCTGGCCTTGGGGGCAAGGCTCACCCAGCGGCCCATCACCTGATCGTAGCGATACCGCTTTTTCGACTCGCGGCAGTCGACCATCATGTCGACGAACAAATCGAAGTGGCCGGAACACTTCCAGACCTGCGGGTGCATGATAATCGTGCAGTCGAGGCCGACCATCGAAAACGGCAACGGGGCGCCCGCGGGGGCGATCAACTCGTCGTGACCCTGCACCATGTCGCGCCACCACGCTTCCTTCACGTTTCGCTTCAGTTCCACGCCCAGTGGGCCGTAGTCCCAGAAACCGTTGATGCCGCCGTAAATCTCACTCGACTGAAACAAGAAGCCGCGCCGCTTGCAGAGCGAGACGAGTTTTTCCATCTCCATCGGAAACCTGACTGGAAAGAGTTATTTTGAATTGTGAGTTCTGTGGTTTTTTTCGCGACGCGGGCGCCATGCCCCACGCTTGCGTGGGCATGCCCAACCTCCGCTACGCTTCGGGGGAGCATGTCACCCGGCCGAATCTCGCCCTCGGCCGAACTCGACAGTCTAGCGGGGAAGGCCTTGCTGCGTCCATGGGGATCTTATTTCTTCGTTTAACCGGGAGCCGCAGGCGACGTCGTTTCACGATCGCTCCACTTCCGGCCGGCTACGTCGCCTGCGGCTCCCGGTTAAACGAGCGGCCTTTACCGCGCCGTTCGAATTCGCCACTCGATCAGATCCAACTCCGGAACCACGTCCAGCGAGTCGATCTGTGCGGCGGTTTCGATGTCGCTGCCGAGTCCCCGCGCGATCAGGTTGCGGCCGCCCTGGCTCTCCGCCAGCACGCGTGCCAACGGCGTCCCCTCGATCAGTTCCTCGGTGACCGTGCGGAACGCATCCGCCGCCAGATCCGCCTGATCGTTCAACTGCGCTGGGTCGTCACCTTCGCAGGAAATCTCGACGGCCATCATCCCGGCCGCCAGTACATCCTCTCGCGTAATCGCTCCGTCCGTCCCCGCGCAGAGCAGATGAACAACCGGTTCCGGCCGCAGCAGGCGGCAAATCGCCGAGTAGTTCACGAAACTGCCGACGAGCACGCGCTTTGCCTGCCGACATCGCATCATCGCCTTTGTGCCATTGGTCGTGGTGAACACGACGGTTTTCCCGCCGACGGAGTCAGCCGTGTATTCGCCGGGCGAGTTGCCCAGGTCGAAACCGTCAATCCGCAGTCCCTGCCGCTCTCCTCCCAAGACAGTCGGCCCGTCCAGTTGGTTCGCCAGTTGCCGCGCCTCCTCCACTTCCAGGCAGGGAATCACGCAGTTCGCCCCCGCACTGAGCGCGTGAGCGATCGTCGTGCTGGCTCGCAAAACGTCGATCACGACAACCGCCGAACCAGCCAATTGATCGGGCGCAACAAGTTCAGGCAGTTGGTGTAGTTGGATCTCTCGCGGCATTCGGCACCTCGCGGCTGGAAAAACTGCATGATATAAAACGGAGTAGCCGCCGTGCAACGCGCTGTGTGCCTGACTGACAACTGAACACTGACGACTGAAAACTTCTCCGTGGTCGATAAATCCAATTCGCGCGTTCGTGACATGTTTGCAGAAATCGCAGACAGGTACGACCGCATGAACCACCTGCTCTCGATGCAGGTCGATCGCTACTGGCGCTGGCGAACAACACGAATTGTGCGACCCCGCAGCGACGCGCCCATTCTCGACGTCTGCACCGGCACCGGCGATTTGGCCTTTGCCTTTCATCGGGCGTCGAAGGGCGAGACACCGATCATCGCCACCGACTTCTGTCCCGAGATGCTCGAATTCGGCGAACGCAAAAAGGCGAAGCGCAAGATTGGCGACACGATCGAGTTTCGCGAGGCCGACGCACAAGACCTACCGTTCGACGACAACAGATTTCAGATCGTCTGCGTGGCATTTGGGCTGAGAAACGTCGCCGACACCGATCAGGGCTTGCGCGAGATGACCCGCGTCTGCCAGCCGGGGGGCCGGGTTGCCGTGCTCGAATTTTCGATGCCGCGTTGGCAACCGATGAAGGCGTTTTACGGTTTCTATTTCAGATACATCCTACCGCGAATCGGGCGGTTGCTGGCTCGCAATCGTAACGATGCTTACAATTACCTGCCCGAGAGCGTAGGCGAATTTCCCAGCGGCAGCGAATTGTGCGAGCGGATGCGGCAGGCTGGGCTGGCCTCCGCAAAGTACAAACCGCTCACCTTCGGCATTGCAACCCTTTACATCGGCCAGAAATGACGACCGACGAACGACCTCTGGTTTTGGCGATCACCGGCGCAAGCGGAGCGGTCTACGCACGCCGACTGCTCGAAGTCTTGGTCGACATCGGCCACGAGGTCCATTTGACGATCAGCCCGGCCGCCAAGATTGTGCTCGCGGAAGAGTTGGATATCGAAGTCGACTTGGATAACTTCAATTTGGCGACGTTGTTGCCGGAGTTGTCGTCTGAGGGGACAAGTGGCGTCCACTACCACCACTACACCGACTTCATGGCCCCGGCTGCCAGCGGTTCGGCGCTGACTCGGGGGATGGTGGTTTGCCCCTGCTCGGGCGGCACGCTCAGCGCGATCGTCCATGGTACGAGTGGCAACTTGATCCACCGGGCGGCTGAGGTGCATCTTAAGGAGAATCGTCGGCTCGTCGTCGTGCCGCGCGAAACACCGCTCTCGATGGTTCACCTGGAAAACATGACAAAGGCCGGCGAGTTGGGGGCGATAGTTCTGCCGGCTTCACCTGGATGGTATCACGGCGTAAAACAACTCAGCGATTTGGTCGACTTCATCGTGGCACGCATCCTCGATCAATTCGAGATCGAGCACAACTTGATGCGGCGTTGGGGAGATGAATAGCCACCGTGCAACGTTCGGCAAACCCAAATTCGAAATGGACAACCGTATGAGACTTTTTGCAACCCTTTCGATCGCCTTGACGGCAATTGCCCTCGGCTCTGCGTCTGGATTCGCTGCCGATGCCGGGGAGAGAGTCGCCGAACTCGAAGCCTACTGGACGGAGGTAGCCCGGGCCGTCCAAGCGGGAGACTTTGAAGGATACAAGGCGACCTGCCATGAAGAAGGCGTTTTAGTCTCGGGAGTTCGCCAAAACAGTCAGCCCCTCGCAGTCGCACTGGCACGATGGAAGAAGGATTTTACGGCTACCAAGTCCGGCAAAATCAAAGCGAATGTCGAATTCCGATTTTCGCAGAGGATCGGCGACAACGTCACTGCCCACGAGACGGGGATCTTCTGCTATTCGATGGTCGACGCCGAAGGCAAAAGCACCAGCGAATACATCCATTTCGAAGGGCTGCTCGTCAAGCGTCATGGGAAATGGCTCATTCTCATGGAGTATCAGAAGTCAAAAGCCACACTCGATGAGTGGGAGGCTTTGCGACCGGAGAGGGAATAGAGGACTCGTCGGCCGCAAGCGACGGCATGTGCCAGCCGCGCGGATACTACTTCATACTGTTTGGAACCCCTTTTACTCGTGCTAAAACGTCTTCGCTACTTGTTGGAATTGATCCGCTTCAGCCATACGCTGTTCGCGCTGCCGTTTGCGCTGTTGGCGGCAGTGATGGCGTGGCTGACCCCGACGATCGACGGGGTCGAGGTCGCTTTTCGCTGGCGAGACCTGATCGGCACCGTGCTTTGCATGACCACCGCTCGCAGCGCGGCGATGGCGATCAACCGCATCGCCGATCGCCGCTGGGATGCCGAAAACCCACGCACCGCCGACCGACATCTGCCGGCTGGCTTGCTATCCCTGACGACGGTCGTGGCTTTCGCCGCGATTTCCGCCCTGCTCTTCATCGCCTGCACGTTGATCTTTTTGCCGAATTGGTTGCCGGCGGCGTTTTCTGTCCCCGTGCTGTTGTTTCTTTGTGGCTACAGTTGGACGAAGCGTTTTACCCGGTTTGCCCATTTTTGGCTGGGGGCCGCCCTCATGCTGGCTCCGATCTGCGCCTGGGTCGCGATTCGTGGACAGTCCGTGCTGGAGAATCCCGCCGATTTGTTGCCGTCGATCGTGTTGGGTGCGGCCGTGTTGGTTTGGGTGGGCGGCTTCGACATCATCTACGCCTGTCTCGACGCCGAGTTTGACCGCAAGGCAAAGCTCCACAGCGTACCCGCGCGGATGGGCGTGCCGGCCGCACTCCGGTTGGCCGCCGTCTGCCACCTCGTTATGATCGTACTATTGGCCGCGCTGCCGTGGATCTGTCCGCAGGTTGGTTTTGGCTGGCTCTACGGATGCGGTATCGCGGCCGTGGCCGTGCTTTTGGTTTACGAGCACGCCCTGGTGCGGCCGAGCGATCTGAAACGCGTGAACGTTGCGTTTTTCAATGTCAATGTGATTGTGAGCGTCGGCCTGTTGGCAATCGGCACGATCGACTTGTTGATCTGACGGTGGCAGTGTTTCAAAAACGAGGATGTATTCGGATGAAAACACACTGGACACTCCTGTGGTTGAGCGTTGTCTTCCTGGTGGTTGGTTGCGGTCCCAAAGAGGTTCCTACCGACAAGAGCACACAGGATTCGGCCGAGAAGAAGGACGACGAAAAAAAGCTCGCCCCGGACACGCCGACCGACGAAACGGCGAAAAAAGACGCCACGGCTGACCCCAATCCAGACGATGTGCCGCCTGGCGACGACTCCAAGACCTCTCCCCCCGCCGACGATTCGAACGAGGAATTCCGCCAACTGATCGCTGCACTGGGCAGCAAGGATGAAGGCGTCCGCAAACCGGCCGTCGAAACGTTGTCGGGCGCCGGCGATGATGTGGCAGCCAAGCTGCTTGTGCTGATCGGCGATCCCGAGGTTGAAGTTCGCCGTGGCGCCGCGTTCGGACTACTCGGCCGATTCAATCCCGACGACGCCGAGATCGTTGCCGCGTTGACCGAAGCCCTTTCGGACGAGGACGGCCAAGTCCGTAGCATCGGCCTGCAGGCGATCAACCAACTCGACGACGAGCAAGTGCTGCCAACGTTGTCGAAGTTGGTCGTGATCATGCAATCCGAAGACGAAGCAAAACACCTGCGCACGCAACTTGCCCGTCGGTTTGCCCGGCTTGGTCCGCAGGCGGCGGAGATCTTGCCGCAGGTCGTACAGACCTTGCACGAGTCGGCCGACCGCGATGTCCGAGCCGCCTGCTTGAACGCGGCACACCGGATCGCAATCGACCCGCAGGAGGCGCTACCGATCTTGATCGCCGTGCTGAAAAACGACGCCGACGCCGGCTTGCGTCGGGTTGCCGCGATGCGAATTGGCGACCGCGGCATGCAGGCGACTGACGCCATTCCCGTGCTGCTCGCCGCTCTGTCGGACGAAGACGCCACGGTTCGCGCCAAGGCGGCCGACACGCTGGCTCGCATCGGTCCCGACGCGATCGGTCCGCTCGTCAGCCGCTTCAATTCCGACGATCGTGAGACGCGCGTGTTGGCGATCTACGCGGTCGGCCGAATGGGTCCCGCCGCTGCCGAGAAGACGGAAACCCGCCTCGAAGAACTCACCAAAGATGAAGACGTCGCCGTGCGTCGTGCCGCGGAGCTTTCGCTCGCACGCGTCCGTGGTGACTTGTAGGCGACGTTAAGCCGCACCGACCGCGGCGGTTCAAGTCGTGACTGCCAAGCCACAAACGGCAATCTCGGAGATTCCATGCCCCCCTCCCCCACGTTAAGCTCGATTCGCGACAAGGTCGAAGCCGGCGAGCCGCTCGACTTCGATGATGGAATGTTCCTGTTTAATCCCCGGACGCCACTAAACGAGGTGGGGCAACTGGCGAATCGCGTCCGCGAGCGAATCAACGGCAACGCCGCCTACTACAACATTAACTCACATCTGAATCCGACCAACGTTTGCGTCTACCGGTGCACGTTTTGCGCATTCCGCTCCGACCTGCGTGACCCCAAGGGCTACCGCATGACCGACGAGCAGTTGGTCGCTCGGGCGCAAGAGGCGGTCGACACCGGCTGCACGGAATTACATATCGTCGGCGGTCTGCATCATCAGATGAAGTACGAAGACTACGTCGCCATCCTGCGGGTGATTCACGAAGCGTACCCGCAGTTGCATCTCAAGGCGTGGACCGGCGTGGAGATCAGTTGGTTCGAGTTCCTCGCCAAGAAGCCGATTCGGGCGATTCTCGAAGACATGCTCGCGGCTGGGCTGGGTAGCATGCCGGGCGGAGGAGCCGAGATCTTTCATCCCGAGGTCCGCTCGAAGATCTGCGAACACAAGGCGACGGCCGGCAAGTGGCTCGAAATCCACCGCACGGCCCACGAGTTGGGCATCGCCACCAACGCCACCATGCTCTACGGCCACATCGAAAGCCCCTACCATCGGGGCGATCACCTGCTGCGACTGCGCGAGTTGCAGGCCGAGACCGGTGGATTTCAAACGTTCATTCCGCTCGCCTTCTTGCCCGAGAACACCGGCCTTTCACACCTGAAAACGCCGTCGTCGCTCGACGACCTGCGGACCATTGCCGTCTCGCGGTTGATGCTCGACAACTTCCCCCACATCAAGGCGTATTGGATTTCGCTCGGCGTTGGCACGGCCCAAACCGCGCTGGCCTACGGGGCGGACGACCTCGACGGCACCGTTCGCCAAGAGCTAATCTACCACGACGCCGGCGCGGCATCGCCCGAGGCGCTGACCGTCGAGCAGTTGCGACGCCTAATCCTCGAAGCCGGCCGCGAGCCGATCGAACGCGACACCATCTACCGCCGCGTCACGCGCGACGAGAGCGATCCCACCAAATGGTCCATCGCCGAGGAAGTTGGCTGCGGGTGACGACTCGATTTCACTTCACTACCGCCGAGGGGATGTTCGGGCTCTTCGGATTGACTGTCACGATTTGCCGAGCGGGCTCGACGATGAGATCCATATCCTCCATCGGGACAGCACCCAGCAGCACGGTATCGCCGATCACGAGCGCCCCGGTGAAGCACGTGCGGTTCTGAAATCGAATCTGAATTGGCCCCACATACGGGATCACATGCGACTTTTCGTCGTCGGTGGTAACCTCCCGCTTCTCGATTTCCGGCAAACTCAACTGCACCGCAACATGCTGCGGAATGCAGATGGTCATCGCCCCGGTATCGACCAACGCTTCGACTGTCAACGGATTTAGATCCGGTTCGCGCGGATTCGACAATTCGATCGAGGTGGTGACAATGCCCATAGCGACCTCGTATTATCGCGTGTAGAGTCGAGTGTAAGCCTCGATATTCTTGGAAACATAGTCATAATAATCGAGCCCTTGCAGCAGCATCCCATCGTCTTCAACGACTTTCAATTCAGCTACAATCAGAGCGCCGCCGCTATCTCGAAGCAACACATCGAGTCGTCCACCATCTGTAGGGCATTGATGATCCACAAAAGTCAGACCTTCTTCGATCTTGTCCGCGTGTTGGCGAACAAGGTCTTCGAGTTCGTTTTCCAAAACGTTGACCTTCGAGTACTCTGCCATTCTGACCGTCCTCTTGCTTCTCTCTATTCCTTCTTCTCCAAAGCATCCGTCGATTTGGCCAATTTCTTCTCATCTGCCTTCAACCGTCGCTCCACCTTTTTGGCGTCTTCGGCGGCGGGAAGCGACTCGGGGCGTATGTTTCGTTCGGCAAGTAGCTTTCGAACGTCGGCGTTGTTCTTGACGTGCTCGTAGGTAATCGAGTCTTCGGTGTTAAGACCGTCTCGCTTGATATTGAAGGTAGTGATTTCATTGGCGAAGTCTTTTGCCTTGATCGTGATCGTTGGCAGGAAGTCGGCCAACGCTCGGCTCTTTGGAACGCTCAAACGATCCTTCATCTCTTGCGTCGACTTGCCACCGAACAAGGCCCTGTCGCCCTTGCTGCGAATGCGGCCGAAACTCTGCTGACTGTGCAGTTTCTCGAATATCAGCCCCGAGAGTTGTTTCTCGGAAACCGTCAGCTTCTTTCGTGCCTGCAATCGCTCTACCTCAGCAAGTCGTTTTTCGATGATCTCTTGCTTGCGGGTTTGAACAGCAAAATATGTTTGGGCGAACGCGATGGCGTCCTTGCCGGGGTCGCCGTTTTGGGCGATCAGGTAGCACCCATAGCGAGTCAACATCACGTCATCAATCTCGCGTTGACCGCCCTTCCCCAAGCCGATCATTTTCCCGACATCAAGAAAATGATCGGCCTCGTCGTAACCTGCTGTCATACAGGCAGTTCTGGCCTTCTGGACGACCTTCGCGAAATTGTCCCATTTCGCGTAACCGAGGATGTTCTGGAGATCCCGAGCCATCCAGAATTCAACGCCAGTATCCTCTTCCGTTCGCACAAGACTTTCAAAATCCTGGTGCAACTGAGCAACGATCGAGCTTTTCATTGTCCTGCCCTCCACGCGAAGAAGTCCCTCGAAACAACGCGAATAGAATACTAAACATTAGTTCACCTGTCAATGTACGCGTTGGGTGAAACGCGTGCGTTCAAATCTGAAATCTGAAGTCCGAAATCCCAGATCCCAAATCCCTCACCCCACGTCGCCCAACTCCAACACCTTGCCGTAGCGGATGAGCACTTGGCGGCGGAGTTTGGTGTAGAGTGGGTTGTTAAGAAGCGGGTCGTCGGCGATCAGTTGGCGGGCGTCGGCGCGAGCCTTTTCGAGTTGGTCGGTGTCGGTGCGAAGATCGGCAACACGGAGTGGCGGCAGGCCGTGTTGGCGCGTGCCGAGCAAGTCGCCCGGGCCGCGCAGCGAGAAGTCGACCTCGGCGAGGTGGAAGCCGTCGGTGTGTTCGACGAACGCTTGCAGGCGTGCCTTGGAGGACTCGGTCTGCGGATCGGCGAACACGGTCACATAGCCGGGATGCTTGCCGCGGCTGATCCGTCCGCGAAGTTGGTGAAGCTGAGCGAGCCCAAAACGCTCGCCGCCTTCGATCGTCATCAGCGTGGCGTTGGGGACGTCGACGCCAACCTCGACGACCGACGTTGCCACCAGCACCTGCGTTTCGCCGTGACGGAAGGCGTCCATCACCGTTGCCTTCTCTTCGCCGCTGAGCCGGCCGTGCACAAGATCGAGGCGAAACTCCTCGAGCGGGCCGTTCGCCAGTTCCTCGTAGGCGTCCTGCAAGTTGGCGGTCGCTACTGTCTCCGACTCGTCAACCAGCGGCGTGACGACGTAACCCTGCCGCCCCTCACGGAGCTTTTTGCAAAAGAACTCCCACCACTGATCGCGCTGCTCGTGATTGGCGAGGTACGAATGGACCGGCTGTCGGCCCGGCGGCATTTGGCGGATGGTCGAGACGTCGAGATCGCCGAACAGCGTCATGCCAATCGTGCGGGGAATTGGCGTGGCAGTCATCACGAGATAGTGCGGATCGACCCCGGCCTGCCGCAACTTCGCCCGTTGCTCGACGCCGAACCGATGCTGTTCGTCGATCACGACCAATCCTAGTTTGGCGAAGTCGACGCCGCTCTGCACGATTGCTTGCGTGCCGACGACCAGGTCGATCTCGCCCGCCGCCAGATCTTCGAGCAGCTTTCGCCGCTGTGCCGCGGTCAACGACCCGGTCAACAGGGCGACGCGAACCTTGGCGTCCTCAAGCAACTTCGCAAACGTGCCCGCGTGCTGTCGGGCAAGCACTTCGGTGGGGGCCATCAGCGCGGTTTGGTAGCCGTGCGCGACGGCCAGCAACATCGCGTAGACCGCCACGGCCGTCTTGCCGCTGCCCACTTCGCCCTGCACCAGCCGATTCATGGGAAAGTCGCGGGCCATGTCAGCCACGACATCCTCAATGGCCGAGTTCTGGTCGTCTGTCAGTTCGAAGGGAAAGATTCGGCGGATACGTGAATCGATCTTTGTGGTCGCTGGCAGAGCGACCGACTTGCGACCGCGCGTCAGTTGTTGCCGCCGCAGCGCCAGGGCGAGTTGCAGCACGAGCAACTCCTGATAGATGAACCGCTCGCGTGCTCTTTCGAGGCTGGCGACGTCGGTGGGCGCGTGGATCTGCGGCAACGCGACGCGAATCGGCAGCAGGCCGTGAGCCGCGAGAAACTCGTCCGGCAGCACCTCGTCGATCGCTTCGGCAAATTGCTCGACGACCCCGTGAACGATCCGCCGCATCAGTCCTTGGTTGATCCCTTCGGTGAGCGGATAGACGGGCAGCACGCGGCCGGCCGGTTCTTCGTCTTCATCGGCGATGATCTCGACTCGCGGATGGGCCATCTCCCATCGCATGCCGCTCTTCTTGACCGTGCCCGAGAGCAGCACGCGGTCGCCCTGCTTGAACTTGTCGCGCATGAACGGCTGGTTGAACCAAACGGCACGCAGATACTGGCCTGCCTGACGAAACAACACGCCGACGATCGATCGGCCCGGGGCGGTGTTGCGTAGGTCGATCTCTTCGACGGTGCCGACGATGCTCGCCGGCACGCCCTCCTCGAGCTCGCTGATCTCGCGCGTTTCGCTCAGGTCTTGATAGTCGCGGGGGAAGAAGAACAGCACGTCCCGCGCTTTGTAGAGCCCCAGCCGCGCGAGCATTTCCGCCCGTTGCGGCCCCACGCCTTTGAGGAACTGAACCGGCGTCAGCAGTTGCTCGGCCGGCGATTTATCGAAGGACTGACTCATGCCCCCATTTTATGGATCTGCGCGGCGAGTGGAACGTGGGGAAGTGAAGTCAGGACGTTGCGGCAGGAATCCGTCTGCCGACGCAACCGCGAATGGTATATAATGTTGTATGCCTAGCAACGATGTCGCGGATGGAGGCGATCACAATGCAACAAATTGCCCTCGAAGAAGCACAGGCTCGACTTGCCGAGCTAGTTCGATTGGCTGCCAACGGAGAGGAAGTGGTGATTACCAGCGAGGACGGTTCAGGGTTCAAAATCACGCCGGTTCAGTGCGCCAAACCCGCTCCGAAATTTGGCAGTGCAAAGGGTCTGATTCGAGTATCGGACGACTTCGACGCCCCGCTTGATGGGTTCGAGGACTATACACCATGAGATTGCTTCTGGACACACATTCCTTTCTCTGGTTCATCAACGGCGATTCAAATCTGAGTGTGGCGGCCAGGCAACTGATTGAGGATACGGAAAACGAGAAACTATTGAGTATCGCGAGCCTTTGGGAGATGTCGATCAAAGCGAGCATCGGGAGGCTGAAACTTGATTTCACATTTCCCGATATCGTGATCGACCACGTGGAAGGGAACGCGATGGCTCTCTTGCCGGTGCGTCCTGGGCATCTTGAAGTTCTTCGTTCGCTGCCTTTTCACCACAAAGATCCGTTCGACCGTTTGATCATTGCACAAAGCCTGTCTGAAGACATGACGGTCCTCGGTCGAGATGCTGCGTTCGACGCATACAGCGAAAACGGCGTCCGAACAACTTGGTGAACGGCGCGAGCATTTCCGCCCGTTGCGGTCCAACGCCCTTGAGGAACTGAACCGGTGTCAGCAATTGCTCGGCCGGCGGTTTGTCGAAGGACTGACTCATGCCCCCATTTTATGCCCCCTTCACATCAAACGCGAAGAGCATATCGCCGTGGCGGATGTAGAGGCGGCCGCCGATGACGACGGGGTGGGCCCACGAGGCGCCGTCGCCGCCGGGGGGAAGTTTGAACTCGCTGATCACGCGGTGTTCGGTGGGCGTCGGGGCGACCAGGCCGACCCGGCTCTTCTCGCTCATCGTGTAAAGCAAGCCATCGGCCATTGTGCAACTGCCCTTGCCGACGCCCGGCTCGGCATACTGCAGCTCGCCGTCCTCCCAGGAGAGACAGATCCACTTGCCGCGATTAGATTTATGGGCGGCCCCGTACAAGTAACCATCCCAAAGAATCACGCCGCCATGATGGTTATCCATCTCGCGCGACTCCCAAACTTTTTCGACGGAGGCGTTTTCGCCGTCGACGGTCAGCTTGAGCATCTGCGAGCCGGTCGTGCCGTAACCACCGCTGAGGAAGATCTGGCCGTCATGGTAGAGCGGTTTGAGGACATTAATGTCGTACTTCGTCACGAAGGGGTGCTTGAGCAGCAGCTTGCCGTTGTCGGCGTTGACGGCGATGAAGCCCTTTTGGGTCATCGTCAGGATCATCCGTAGAGCGTCTTGTTCGATCAACGAAGCCGTGGCGTAATTCGCTTTTTCGCCGGTGCTTTCGGCGGTCCATGCCGTCTCGCCCGTCATCTTGTTCAACGCCGCCA
>Ga0180435_10004437_pt1 | contig 13834 bp, 11 predicted proteins | sample SS_ome_3_FD_132467 | JGI IMG/M metagenome (GOLD analysis project Ga0180435, IMG submission 132467) | Hypersaline lake sediment archaeal communities from the Salton Sea, California, USA - SS_3_S_1 metaG | ecosystem: Environmental > Aquatic > Non-marine Saline and Alkaline > Hypersaline >... | reverse complement strand
GTTCCTCTTCCGGGCCTTCAAAACAGAGGCTGCTCAGCGGGAAACCCAGCATCTCATCAGCCTGGAAGAACATTTTCTCGCCGATCGGGGTCCGGGATATCTCCTGCCCCATCCCCACATACTGGGATGCCTGCCCCGGGAATATAAACGCTATTCTACTCATCTTGTTACCTCCTTTTCTCCACGAATTTGTTTAATATTTAGCCACAAAAAAGCGCAAAAATCACAAGAACTCCCTCTACCTCGGCCCCTTTATTAGCCGCAAAAAAGCGCAAAAATCACAAGAACTCCCTCTGCCTCGGCCCCTTTATTAGCCGCAAAAAAGCGCAAAAAACACAAGAACTCCCCCCACCTCGGCCCCTTTGTCAGTCCACTAATCTACACGAATTAACACTAAATATTTACGCCTGTCATTGGTTATTGGGAGTTGGGCATTGGTTATTGGACATTCCACGTCCCTCTACCTCGCCCTCTTTGTTAAACCACTAATCTCACGAATCTTCGCTAATGGTTTTCTGTCTGACGGATCGGGCTGATCAGCTGTGTTGGACAAGTCAGACAGGTCAGACCAGTCTGACCTGTTGCGCCAAGTGCTTCCCTGCTCTTCCTTTCTCCTCCCTTCTTTTCCTCCCATTCCCCATTCCCTATTCCCCATTCCCCAACTGAAGCTTCTGAAGAAAATCAATTACATTTCCTTCCATCTCTTCGTAGGCCTCATCATCAATATCTCCGGCCGCGTGGCCTTTCTGGATAGCTTCGAGGAGTTGGCCGGAATGCTTCTCCAGCCGCTTTACGATCTCTTCCTGGGTCGGACGCTTTGATTTCAGACCGACCCGGGGGCCGCTGTAGATTCCCTTCTCTTCCAGAAGCGCGATCTGTTCAACCGGGATATCCGCCTCCTTGTCCGGTTCCGGCAGGAGATCGAAACGTTCGTCATCCTCCAGCCAGCTCTCGATCTCCTCTAAAGGCGGTACGGGAATGGCGAGACCCGCGACCAGTTCCTCCCGAAGTTTCTTAACTGGAATAATGAATTCGGGGCTGGCCGAGATCCGTTCCTCGATCCATTTGAGTACATTGTCTTTTAAATTATCCATATAAATTAGCTCACTTCGTTCGCAAATTTATGTAGTATCGCTTCCCGACTTCGTCGGGAAGGCTTGTAGTATCGGCTTCGCCTTGTGGGAAATGTAGTATCGCCCCCCGGATTCATCCGGTGGGCTTGCAGGCCCGGCGTCACCTTCTTTGGCGTTCGAAAGCCGAATATTCAAGCGAAGCGATCCTACAATTACTCCAAAGAATGCCGGAGGCATTCTGATCCTACAAGTCCTGAAGCGTAAGCGAAAGGACGATACGACATAATTTTCCCGATATCCATCGGGAAAATTATTGCTTATCCATGATCGCGAAGGCCCGGAGAGCCGTCCGGATCGCGTTCTCCGGATCGATCGATTTAACTACCGGATGGCCGGCCCAGGTCTGTCCGATGATGGTGGCCAGAGCCCCGACCCGTACTTTTCTCAGCGATCCGATCACGAAGAGGGCGGCTTCTTCCATCGAGGTGGAGATGACGTTGGCCCGGAGCCAGGTCTTCCAGAGATGATCGTTAAATTCCTGCTGGGCGGAGTAACCGGCTTCCTCGGAGTAGAAGGCGTCCTTGCAGTGGGTAATCCCGAGGTGATGGGGATATCCCAGTTCTTCGGCGGCCTGCCTCAGCGCGAATAAAACTTCCGGATCAGATACGGCAGGGTAGGAGAGAGGGATATACTGACGGGTTGTACCCTCTTCCCGGATCGCCCCGCTGGCGATAGCCAGATGGCCGAGATCAACCTCTTCCTGGAGCGAGCCCGCGGTTCCAACCCGGATGAAGGTGTCGGCTCCGATATGGATCAACTCCTCCAGCGCAATCGCGGCCGAGGGGCAACCGATACCTGTGGAAGTCACCGAAACCTTGATCCCCTCGACGGTACCGGTAAAGGTCCGGTATTCCCGCTTGAAAGCCATCTCCTTGGGGTTGTCAAAATAATGAGATATCTTCTCCGCTCTTCCGGGGTCTCCCGGAAGAAGAACGTACCGGCCGACATCACCGGGCTCGAGATCGATGTGATATTGTTTTTCCGCCATTTTTAATTCCTCCTTATTATTTTTTCGAAAGAAAAAATAATAACAATTATTATTTTAAGATTAAAGGTTGAAGTGTAAAAAAGTGTAAACATTTCTTCTGGCATTACCTTAATGGTTTTTCTCCGAGATAATCTGAAGATTGCGTTTCAGGCCGGGGTTGTTCGGCTCGAGGGCGAGTGCCGCGCGCCAGTATTTCTCTGCCTGCTTTATCTCGTCCAGCCGGTAGTAGCAGTATCCCAGGTTGGATAGGGCCGGGAGATAGTTGGGATCTCTATCGAGGGCCTTCTGGAAAGCGGTTATGGCAGAGCGGTAGTCTTCAGTTTGGAGCTCTATCTCTCCCAGGTTGATATATCCATCGGGGTCGAAGGGTCGTGCGGCGATAAATTTGTTTATCGTCTCCCGGGCCCGCGGGATGTCCCCGGTCCGGAGAAAGAGGGTGCTGAGGTTCATCAACACCAGCGGATCGCCCGGGTTGAGACGCGAGCTGGCCTGGAACCGGATCAGGGCATCATCGAATCTCCCCATCTCTCCGTAAGCTACCCCCAGGCTGTTATAGTAAAGCGGTTCCCGGGGGAAGATCTCGATCGCTTGATTGAACTCGTTGACCGCCTCTCCCAGCCGGTCGATCCGGAAGAGTTCATTGCCCAGTCCGTGATGAGCCTTGGAGCTTAAGGGGCTTACCGCTACCGCACGGGTGAAGAGGACGAGATTATTTCTCCAGGCCCGATTCCGGATTACTGTCCCGGTCCCAAGGCAGAGAAAGATCAAACCGATCAGAAGAGCCGCGACTATCTTTCTCTTTGAGATGAACCAGCTCCCCGATAGTACCGCCGCTCCCCAGAGCGATATTCCCAGCATCGGAAGGTAGGCGAAGCGTTCCGCTCCCAGCCGGGAGTTGGGGACCAGGTTGAGGACCGGGAGGAGGGTGATGAGGAAGAAGACCATTCCGAAGGCGGTGGCTGCGCGGTTCTTTCTCCTGCTCCAGATAAAGAGCAGCAGAGCGATAGTCAGCAGAGCAGGAATTAAGAGGTAGTTGCTCCAGATAACCGGAGGGAAGGGATCGGCATACTCTACGGTCAGGCTGACGGGGAAGAAGGCCAGTCTCCCGTAAAGCCCAATCCCTTTAAAGACCAGGAAGAGGCGGGTGAAGATATTTCCGAATTCAGGCGCCGCCGGGAGAGTTCCCTGCTGAAAGAGGAGGAGAAAACGGGCGATGAAGTAGATCCCGGAGATAAGGAAAAGAATGATTATTTTTGGCCGGAAGATAACGGTCCATCGCTCTCTCCGGAAGATCAACTCATAAGCCACAATGACCAGGGGAAATGTAACCGCCATCTCTTTCGAAAGTAAAGCAACTAGAAAAAACAAAATAGATAACCCAAACACCGCCGGATTAATCTCTCGTCCAGCTTCTACCGTATTATGTCGGCCATTATTCAAAACTCTTTTTTTCAGTCTTTCACTCCTGATGTAAATCAGCAGTGAAAGACTGAAAAAAAGACAGCAGAGCAGGTCTTCCCGGAAAGAGATCCCGTTTACGGCTTCAGTCTGGACCGGGTGAAGGATGAAGATCAGGGCGGCCAGTAACGGCGTTATCGTTCCGGGGAGAATCTTCTTCCCGAGGAAGAAGACGACGATACCGGCCAGGAGATGGAGGATGAGGTTGGTCAGGTGATAGCCCCAGGGTTTTAAGGAAAAGAGGGCGTAGTCGGAGAAATAGGTGATGGTTACCAGGGGCCGGAATGAATATTCCTCGGAACGGGAGTAGTAGTCCGCGGAGAAGAACTTGCCCAGGTTTTCCCAGTCCCGGATAAAGAGATTCTCCTCCACCGTCACCAGGTCGTCATAGACAAAAGAGTTGGGGAGAGAGTTGGCATAAACTCCTCCTCCTATGATGACTATGAGGAGGATGGAGAAGAAGTTGTTTTTTAAGGTCGACATTGGTTGGATAGATAATGTTTTTTAAAAGCTGAACATCGAACATCCAACGTCGAACTTCGAACATCGAACGCGGCCAGGCGCTGTCGCCGCGGTCGGTGACCGCGGAAGAACCGGGACCGGGGTGAACTACCCCGGCTACAGATGGCACCAAGGCGTAGTTCGATGTTCGAAGTTCGACGTTGGATGTTCGATGTTCATTTTTTCTCCGGTCTTTAACGGACAAGCTAGAGCCGCAGGCTCTAACTTGTCATCGCAATTATTCTACATCCGCAGGATTCCATCTCAATCGCTCTCCAGGGGAAAGCTCCTATCCAGCAACGCTTGTTGCTGAGTTCATCTATGTCTCCGCCCAGGCACTCAGCGTGGACGATCTTCTGGGGGAAGAGTTTGAGATGCATTACCTGGTAATAGTAATCCTGGGGAAAGAGTTCATCCCATTTCTTGCCGTACTCTTTCTCAATCTTGGCCTCCGCTTTGGCGAAATGATCGGGCTGCCATTTCCGGATGATGGTATTCATGGGATGATCGGCCGATCCGCAGTCAACCCCGATCCATTTGAATTTCATCTTGGTGCACCACTTATTAAAGTCAGGATTGGGGCCGGGATGACAGACCATGTAGCGGACCTCATCAGCGCTCTTGTGGGTCCAGTCGAAACGGTGATAGCCGGTGTTGATTATCAGGATATCCCCTTTGCGGATATCCGCCTTGCTCATCAGCAGTTCCGGGCTGTAGAGGCTGTAGTCCGATACTTCCTTGGAGATGTCAACCACTACTCCGTCTCCGATCCACTCCTTGATGGGAACCTTACCGATCGGCCGGCCCGCGCCGTAGAAATGGATCTCGCCGTCCATATGGGTCCCGACATGGTTACTCATCTTGATGATCTGTCCGTTGGCTCCGGGGCCGCCGCCGTTACAGCCGGCGATCCTTTTGAAATACTGAAGCTGGAGCGGCATATAACTGGGCCAGGGCGGCGTATGTATGCTGAGCGGCATCGTCAGATCATACACATTTACTTCATTCATCAACTTCATAAAAGCTTCATTCTTCATCTTGCTCCTCCTTTTTAGTCCACGAATTTCTTTTATTGTTTCCTCGGAGCCCCGATTAAACTTCGGGGTAGACTGCGCGGAGACATCGAACCTTCAGGTGAGATGCCTCTACCTCGCCCCCTTTTTTGTCCACGGATTACACGGATTACTCTGATTTTCCCCCCGCCTCGCCCCCTTTTATTTAACTACGAATTACGCGAATTTATGAAATGATGACTGCCAATGACTATCGGTATCTCCCTCTGCTTGGAATATTTTATGACCTACTAATTCCGAGAATTGAATATTGATGTTATACTATATAGCAAATTCGTGTAATTCGCGTAATTCGTAGTTCTATTATTTTTTATTTAGCGAAGATTCGCGTGATTCGCGGTTTAATTATTTTCAGGAGTAGCAACCGGAGTCGGTTTGGTATCAGCTCCGATTTCGCGGAGGATGGTCTCATAGAAGTGTTCTGTATTCTTTTTTTTCCCCGCATCTTTCGGCTTGACCTCTCCACGGATCTCTCGCAGGGCTTCTTGAGCCTCCAGACCGGACTTCCCGTCCGGATCAAGCTCAATGGCTTTATTGAAAAAATCTTGGGCCTTTTTCATCTCCCGTAGTTCCAGGTAGAGCCGCCCCAGGATTAGAAATATTCGGGGTTCCCCCGGATTTAGTTCGGAGGCCCGGGTAAGGGCTAATTCCGCATGCCGGTATTGATCTTGTTTCAGGAAGAGTTCCCCGGCATGAAGATTATAGAGGGCGTTATTGGGTTCCAGGTCCAGGGCCCAGAGAAAAGCGGTAGCGGCTTCATTATATTCCTCCCGGGCCATTCTGGCCTGGCCTAAGAGGTCATAAGAGGATGCTTCCCGGGGAGCAAGAGCGACTGCTCTATCCAGAAATGAGATAGCTTTACTGTATTCCCCGAGTCGGATAGATACCTCTCCCAGGCGGATATAGGCCGGCGCGAACCCGGGAGAAATGTCGATAATCTTCTGGAAGGCATCTCCGGCTTTCCTGTAACTCCCCTTCTGGAAGAGTGAGGTTCCATAGAGAAATTGAGCAGGTATCAAATTGGGTTCAAGTTCGAGTGCTTTTTGAAGGGCTTTTAGAGCCCGGTCATGGTCTGACTGCCAGTTGTAGATTATTCCCAGATTCAGGTATCCTTTGGCATAATCCGGTTTAAATTGGATAGCTTTCTGCAGCCATTTTTCGGCTTCCCGGGGGTCATCCATCTGGAGATAAGCCATCCCCAGGTTATTGAGTGCTTCCGGGTAATGGGGCTGGATGGCGACGGCTCTGGAGAATGCGGCGATAGCTTCGTTATAGATATTGAGTTTTCCCAGAGCCACTCCCAGTTCATTGTGATAGGCGGCGTTATCCGGAGCCAGCTGGGTAGCTTTGCGGAATGACCAGACCGCGTCTTCGAACCGGTTTTGCCGGGCCTGTCCTTTTCCCAGATCCTCCCAGGTTTCCGCCAGAGTAGGATTTATCCGAACCGCCTCTTCTCCCCAGCGGACCGCCTCTTCATTCCGCCCGGACAGGAGAGCTGTCCGGCAGAGGCCGGCGGCAACAGCGTCCGATCCGCGATCTTCTTCCCAGGCGTCCCGGAAGAGGCCATCGGCCTCCCGCACCCGCCCTGCCGCGAGATGTTTCTGTGCCCGGATGATCTTCTCCCTCACCGATGCCTTCCCGCCGCCCTCCCGGCCGGGGTCCTGGGCGGTTTCCCTCCCGCACCCGATCAGGAGGAGCAGTAGTATGGTTATCTGGATAGATAATCTTATGTTAAGATTTCGCTTCATAATTTATTGTGGCCGCTGATCGGCGGCGTCGGACAAGTCAGACGGGTCGGACCAGTCGGACAGTTCCGCCCGGTGCTTCCCTGCTACTTCTTTCTTCTCCCTTCTCTTCCCTGCTTCTCCCTGCTATTCCGTGCTATTCCCTTCTCCTCCGCCAGATCGATGATCAGGTCGGAGACCCGGGTTTTAATCATATCCCGAATTTCCCTGGTTCTTTCGAGTGAATCTCCGAATGGGTCCGGAGTGGGCCAGGTGATCAATTTGTCTCTCAATAGATCCGGGAAGAAAAGCTCCGGATCTCCCCCCAGTGCTACGACCAGGTCGGCCTCCTCCACCATCTTACGGGTAATCTGTTTCGGGATGCCGCCGGAGATATCGATACCTTCTTCCCGCATAACTTCAATGACCGGCGCGTTGATAAAACCGATAGCGTATGTCCCGGCGCTCGAAGCGTCCATCACTTTCGAGCCCCAGGCCCGGGCGTAACCTTCCGCCATCTGACTCCGGCAGGAGTTGCCGATACAGACGAATAAGACATTTTTTTTGTTTTTCATTACGCAAGATCCCATTGACTGTAAATATCGGGACAATAAATTAAAACTCCGTAGTATCGTCCTTCACTCCGTTCCGGACTTGTAGGATCAGAATGCCTGCGGCATTCTTTGTAGTAATTGTGGGATCGCTGTGCTTGGATTTCTTAACAAGTCCCGCACATGTATGTGCGGGACGATACAACATTTACAACAATTCCTACAAGTCCGAAACGGAGTGAAGGACGATACTACATAAATTTGCGAACGAAGTGAGCTAATTTATTAATAGTTTATCGTAAGTGTAAGATGATAGGGTTTGTCATCAGGTGATTTATTCTGTCCGATATGCCATAGCATTCGGTCAACAGCCTGGGATGATACCCCGGGGATCTTCCCGTCTAATTCTTCCCGGATAAGTTCACAGGCCAGGATAGTAGCGGTTCTTATCTCGAGTTCCTCTCTTGAGCCGGCGTCCATCCGCCGCTTCCCATCAATGGAATCCGCCAGGGAATCCGAATATTCCAGGATACCCAGGCGGCGGAGAACCTGAGGGATCTTGTAATCAGCTGACGCGGTCATCTCGTTAATGTCCCTGAATTCGCCGGCTTGGGTTCCTTTCCATTGCTCAAATAGCATCGCCGGTGCCAGCTGGGCTCGCTTGTAGAAGAGGAGGTGATCTCCTTCCCATTCCGTTGAATCATCAAAGGATGGGAAAGAGGATACCAGTAATCGAACCAGGCCGACCGCGCTCCCTGCCGCCTCTTCCACCAGGTGATAAAACCTGCCGTTAAAGCGTTCTACCAGTACTCTGCCTACTTCCCGGCAGATGGCGATACGATCTTTAAGCAGGGGGATCTCACCTTCACCACGGAATATATCTTCAATTTCTTTCTCCCCGGCGGTGGCCAGAAACTTTCCCTCGTGGATCGGAACTCCCTCGTCGATCGCCCGCTTCAGGGCGGCAAACATCGCCCAGGCTCCGTCGAGTGGTTCATCCTGGTAAAATACGGTCCATTTGGGAGAGCCCCAGTAGCAAAAATTCAGGGAGTTCATCAGCATGAAGTAATCTACGCCCAGATGGTTCAGATGAGGATAGACAAAGGGAAAATCCCAGTTAGGTTCCGGGAAGTCATCCGGGCCTATGCCGGTACAGAAGCCGGAGAGATTATCACGGTTAATCCGTACGTCGCGGAGAATGTCTTTCAGCGGAGCCAGTGAATCAATGATGTCTTTTTTCCCGTGGTACATATTAGAACATAGCCCCGCCGCTGGCGGGGCGACGTTCTAAAGTGCCTTAAGTGCCTAAAGTGCGCTTAAGTGCCTAAAGTTAAAAGATTCGCCTCGCCAACTGAGCTGAACATTAAATTGTTTCAAGAATTTAAAAAATATTTTTGTTATCGCATCAATCTAACAGTGTTAGTCTTTTTTCAAAACTAAATTAGCGTAAAACGCTAATTTATATTATAACGTTTGCAACTCGAACCCAAGCAAAAAGGAGAGATCTCCCGGTGAATTCCCGGAAGATAGAAGAATTTCCCCGGGATAATCCCGGCTATGGTTTATCCCGTGATGTGTCTGACTTCGCCGCCCGCCATCATTTATGGAAGCCAGGCGACCGGCTTATGGTTGCCGTCTCCGGAGGCGCGGATTCGGTGGCTCTTCTCCACATTTTGCATGAGCTGAGTCCGATTCTGGAGCTTGAGTTGACGGTCGTGCATCTGGATCACGGTCTTCGCGGCCGGTCTTCCCGTGAGGATGCCCGCTGGGTGCAGTCACTTGCCGCCCGGATGAATATCCCCTGTATTGCCGGGAGACGGGATCTCAGGGCGGAGGCGAATGAATCCGGCCGATCACCGGAAGAGGGGGCCCGGATTGCCAGGTACGAGTTTTTTCGCGAGGCCCTGGAAAAAACCGGAATTTCCACGATCGCTCTGGCTCACCATGCCGATGATCAGGCGGAGACGGTCCTGATGAAGTTATTGCGTGGTTGTGGCCCGGCTGGATTGGGTGGAATGCGGGCATCACGACGGGAAGGCCCCCTCCGTATTATCAGACCGCTGCTGTCTTCGCGTCGATGGGAACTCCGCGAATTCTTGACTTCAATCGGGGAGTCATTCCGGGAGGACTTTTCAAACCGGGATTGCCGGTTTCTTCGCAATCGGCTCCGCCACGAACTGCTTCCTTTGCTGGAGCAAGAATATAATCCGAAGATAAAAGAAGGGCTTATCCACCTGGCCGGGATGGTGCGGGAACGGGAAGATTACTTACGAGACAGGCTTGGAGATACATTTTTACAGTTATTTTCGAAGAAGGAAGATGAGATTGAGATAGACTGTGAGAGATTCAGTATTCTCTCCGATTTTGAGCAGGGAGAAGTGTTAAGGCATATTCTCTGGGAAGCCGGTGTAAATGGCCCGTGCCGGAGTCATTTTAAAGATCTCAAGCGTTTAATCGCCGGTCCCTCCGGCAGATCTATGGATATCGCCGGAGGAGTGAAGGCTTTCCGGAGAGATGATAGCCTGATAATCAATAATGGCTTGTCTCCCTGCGGGCCCGAGCACCTGACTCCTCTTGAGTTGACGATACCGGGAGAGATTACAGTTGAGAGTCTGGGAGCGAAGATTACCGTTAGGCAAGATCGCCGCCCTCAACTGATTGAGTTGAATCGGGCGGTTGATCTGAATCGATATTGGGAAAATTATCCGGAGATAGGAGAGCTGAGGGAATATCTCGACCGCGACCGGGTTATCGAACCGATTGTGGCCCGTTCCCGCCACCCGGGCGATCGTTACCGGCCGCTCTTGATGCCGGGCAGCCGCAAGATCAAGGATATACTGATTGATGAGAAGATCTCCAATTCCATCCGGGATTTGATTCCTGTTCTTGAGGATGCTGAAGGGATTATCTGGCTGGCGGGTTATCGCCCGGCTCATCGCTGCCGGGTAAGGAAAAATACCAAAAATATCCTGGAGATCAGTCTGATCCCGGTATAAGGTTGCTTTGCGTACGGGTGACCGGATTAATAAGTTTGTTTTATCCATGAAATCTGGTATACATTACACAATATAGAATTTAGCCCTCGGCTTCGCTTAGGGCAACTTATAAGAATTAGACAGGATTAACAGGATTTACAGGATATTTGTTTCAGATCATCCTACTTATCTTGTATATCCTGTCAAAAATCGCTCTTTTTGAAATTTAGAAGCAGGAACTTAGCTTCGCAACTTATTTAACCGTGGGTTATGCTGATTTTTAAAAATAGCAATCCGCCGAATCCGCTTAATCCGCGGTTTATTAAAATATGACTGATCAACCACCGAAAAGTAAGTTTCCCCAGTTTCAGAACCCGAAAAAAGTAAAGGTTCTGATCTTCTGGCTGGTAGGAGGGCTTCTGGTTTTTTATCTCTACTATGGCCAGCAGTTGGGGAAGACAGCCCCTGAGCGGCTGGGATATTCCGAATTAATGAATTATGCCCGTGAGGGCCGGATATTCAAGCTGACCATATCCGGGGAAGAGGGTAGCGGCCAGTTTAAGGCTGAAGATGGTCAGAATAAGGATTTTACGGTGGTTCTCCCGGTCCTCCTTCCTTCGGACTTCCTATCAATTCTAGAGAAATCCAGTGTCCCCGTATCATTTAAAGAGAAGAGCTGGTTCTCGGAGATCTGGCCGTCACTGATCTTTCCATTCCTTTTTATCGGGCTCCTCTGGTTTTTCTTCTATCGTCAGATGCGCGGCGCCGGGAGGGGCGCGATGAGTTTCGGTAAGAGCCGGGCCAGGCTTCACAAGGGTACGGACAAAGTTACTTTTAAGGATGTGGCCGGAGTGGAGGAGCCCAAGGAAGAACTGGAGGAGATAATCGCGTATTTGAAGGATCCGAAGAAGTTCCAGCGTCTGGGCGGCCGGATCCCCAAGGGAATTATCCTGATCGGCCCCCCCGGGACCGGGAAGACTCTTCTGGCTAAAGCGGTGGCAGGCGAAGCCGATGTGCCCTTTTTCTCTCTCTCCGGGTCTGATTTTGTTGAAATGTTTGTCGGGGTCGGCGCGTCCCGGGTGCGGGATATGTTCGCGCAGGGCCTTAAGAGCGCTCCCTGCATCATATTTCTGGATGAGATTGATGCCGTCGGGCGGCATCGCGGCGCCGGACTGGGGGGCGGCCATGACGAACGGGAACAGACTTTGAATCAGCTCCTGGTCGAGATGGACGGTTTCGAGTCCCGGGACGGGGTGATACTGATCGCCGCGACCAATCGCCCGGATGTTCTCGATCCGGCTTTGCTCCGGCCGGGAAGATTCGATCGCCAGATTGTTATTGATATGCCGGATATTAAGGGGCGGGAGGCGATTCTGAAAGTTCATGTCAAGAAGATTGTCCTCTCCAGATCGGCCAAGTTATCCCGGATTGCCCGGGGGACCCCTGGTTTCTCCGGAGCGGATCTGGCCAATCTGGTGAATGAAGCTGCTCTCCTCGCGGCCAAGCATAAGAAGAAGAGTGTAGGGATGATCGAACTGGAAGAGGCCCGCGATAAAGTCCGCTGGGGGAGAGAGCGGAAGAGCCGGGTGATGGACGAGGAAGACCGGAAGGTGACCGCCTATCATGAAGCGGGCCATGCCCTGGTGATCTCGATGATCCCGGAGACCGAGCCGCTTCATAAGGTTACGATTATTCCACGCGGAATTGCCTATCTGGGGGCTACCATGCAGCTCCCTGAGAATGACCGTTACCTGGAATTCAGGAAAAAGCTGCTGGGCGTGATCGCCGGCCTTTTCGGAGGCAGGATAGCCGAGGAAGTGATCTTCGGTGATATCACTGCCGGTTCCCGAAATGATATCAAGGTTGCAACCGGAATCGCCCGCCGGATGGTCTGTGAATGGGGTATGAGCGATAAGCTAGGTCCGATGACTTACGGTGAGCACCAGGAGCATATTTTCCTGGGACGAGAGATAAATCGGTCGGTTGATTACAGCGAAGCTATCGCTACTGAAATTGACCGGGAGACCAGGAGAATAATTGACGAATGTTATCGCCATGCCGAGAGGATTATAGCGGAGCATAAAGATAAACTGGTGGCTATAGCCGAAGCGCTGCTCGCGTATGAAGTTCTGGATGATCTGGAGATAAATGAGATTATTGAAACGGGAAAACTGGTGCGGAAAGCTCCCCGGAAGAGAAAACGGAAGTCCGTAAAAAAGAAGAAGAATACCGATGTATCCGAGGGGAAGAAGGACGGCGATCCGGAAATCCAGGCGGGCCTCTTCCCTCCCGCCCCGGCCGAGAATCCAGCGCCGTTATAAGAACTTAGATTCAAGACTCTTTTGCCACAAAGACACTAAGACACAAAGAAAATATTTAAAGGTTCAATAGCTATGTTGCTTCATATTTGCTGATGCCTTTTTGTTGCTTGGTTTTTCCTTAGTGCCTTAGTGTCTTTGTGGCGAAAATATCAAAATTCCGAAGAAGCAATGACACGGAAACCGGTCCGGAGAGTATTTCAGTTTGACTGGTCCGGCCACGATGGTCGGGAGTTTCATCTTGTTCTCGGAAGAGAGACGGTAATAATGGGGATTCTAAACCTCACCCCGGATTCATTTTATGATGGAGGAGCATACCCCACCATAGAAGCTGCTGTCTCCCGGGCTCTGGCGATGGAATCCGCCGGTGCCGGAATTATCGATATCGGGGGAGAGTCCTCCCGTCCGGGTTCTCAGCCTGTTTCTGTGGAAGAGGAACTACGAAGGGTGATTCCGGTTATTCGCCGTTTGGCGGAGATACTGAAGATTCCGATTTCCATCGATACCTATAAAGCGGAAGTGGCCCGTCAAGCCCTGGCCGCGGGTGCCGGGCTGGTCAATGACATCAGCGCGTTGCGACTTGATCCAGAACTGGTTTCGGTGGTAGCGGAGTCGTCCGGGCCCTATATCATGATGCATATGCAGGGGACACCCGGGACCATGCAGGCCCGACCATCTTATCAGGACATTCTGGGTGAGTTAAAGGAGTTCTTCCGGGAGAGGATGGAGTGGGCGGTAGGGGAGGGGATTGCTCCCGACAGAATTATTATAGATCCGGGAATCGGTTTCGGGAAGACCCTGGAACATAACCTGGAGATAATATCCGGGCTTTCGTCTCTGGCCGAACTGGGGCGCCCGATATTGATCGGTCCTTCCAGAAAGTCATTTGTCGGGTCCATCCTCGACCGGGAACCGGACGACCGCTTATGGGGGACGGCCGGAGCGGTAGCGGCCTGTATTGCCCGGGGAGCCCAGATTATCCGCGTTCATGATGTTCAGGCGATGAAAGATCTGGCGGTTGTCATGGACAGGATAGCAGGGATGGGCAGTGGGGAGTAGTGAGTGGCAGGGAGAAGAAAGGAAGAGCAGGGAGAAGAAGGGAGGAGCAGGGAG
>Ga0180435_10004436_pt1 | contig 13834 bp, 9 predicted proteins | sample SS_ome_3_FD_132467 | JGI IMG/M metagenome (GOLD analysis project Ga0180435, IMG submission 132467) | Hypersaline lake sediment archaeal communities from the Salton Sea, California, USA - SS_3_S_1 metaG | ecosystem: Environmental > Aquatic > Non-marine Saline and Alkaline > Hypersaline > Sediment... | reverse complement strand
GGGTTCATCCCCACGCACGTGGGGAGAAGTACAAGGCAGCCCCTGACCCAGGGTTCATCCCCACGCACGTGGGGAGAAGCCTTCCCGAGCCAGTCCACGGGGATGACGCCGCCGGGTTCATCCCCACGCACGTGGGGGGAAGCTCACAGACATCTCCAAGGTCCAGCGGGATCTCGGGTTCATCCCCACGCACGTGGGGGGAAGTTGCCGCCGTTGATTCCCCGTACCAGCCGCTCGGGTTCATCCCCACGCACGTGGGGGGAAGCTCAGGACTTCCTTCAGGCGCAGACGAGGAAGTTGGGGTTCATCCCCACGCACGTGGGGGGAAGCGCGACGAGGTGTATGACGCGATGGAGAACCGCGTGGGTTCATCCCCACGCACGTGGGGAGAAGCGGCTAGCGACCGGAGCTTGGCCCATTCGACCTGGGGTTCATCCCCACGCATGTGGGGAGAAGCATCGGGGAACTGGAAGTGAAGCTCACCCCACCCGGGTTCATCCCCACGCACGTGGGGAGAAGCGGCATCGACGACCTCGCACCCCTGCTCCCGCCAGGGTTCATCCCCACGCACGTGGGGAGAAGCTGGTAGGTGTTGGTTCTCGGGCCGGGGCTCGCGGGTTCATCCCCACGCACGTGGGGAGAAGCGTAGCAGGGCAGCCTTGCCAGCAGCTTCGAGTAGGTTCATCCCCACGCACGTGGGGGGAAGCTGGTCAATCCCGAAGGTCCCGCGTGCCTGCGCTTGGGTTCATCCCCACGCACGTGGGGGGAAGCATCTACGCGCTGTCGCGTTACCGCTTTCGGAGGGGTTCATCCCCACGCACGTGGGGGGAAGCAAAATGGAGAGGCCGATGATCGACTGCCCCCCGGGTTCATCCCCACGCACGTGGGGGGAAGGGCGAGCGCCAAAACCCCGAGATCCTTCGGAAAACCGGAAATATTCAGTTGCCAAACAACGAGGTTCTACTTCCTGTGTAGAAGCAAACCGTCCACTTCTATCAAGCTCTCCGCCAGGCTGCCCACGGAGAAGGCCGTGAAGCCCTGTAGCGTCCGGGCGGGCTTAACGAGGAGGGCGCCATAGCCATCCCCCTTTGTGGCACCAACCTCGGCACAGAGAGCGTCCAGAGCGCTCTTGTCAAGGTTCATCACGAACACGTCTCGGGACACCTCGATAGAGCGGGAGGCTACCAGGGCTCGCAGCCGGCTAGGCGCCTTTTTCAGCACCAGCACCTGCATTGATGACCTCCATAGAGTCTCGAAGCATCCGGTCGATCAGGTGCTTTTGGGCGACCAGATCTCGAACGGCGTGTCGGATTTCCGTGCGTCCTGATGTCCCGGAAGCTGCCAACCGGAACGCCAGAGGCACCGTGGTCTCGAACTTGTGAAGGTCCGCGATGTCGCAGGCAAAGGCCCGCCGGAAACCTCGATGAAGGAATCCGATAGCAGGGCTGAAGCCGGCACCCAGGACGGCAACTGCGGCGGCCTGTAGCAAGTGTCCGTTCGCACGGCTGATCGCTTGATTGAGGGCGTCCGTCCCGCGAGGGTCCCTCCCCGGCCATGGGACCGCGTGCTCGGCTGCTAGAGCGTTGTAGAGGGCCTTGACTTGGTTTCCTTCCATGCCTCGCACGGTCTCCACGTCCAGGTGCGAAGCGAGCTTCTGCCGGAAACGTCGCTCGAAGAGGGTTCGAGCGACTCGGTCTCGCCATTCTTTACGAACGGCGCAGAGGACCTGTCGCTCTAAGCGTTCGGGATGGCCTACGAGGGGTTCGGCCGCTCCGTAAGCGTAGATACCTTCTTCGCCGACCCATTGGACGACACAGCCGGCCCTGGAGCATGTCTTGACGACGTCATGCGAGATCGACGTGCCAGGGCCGAGCAGGAGGGTGGCCACTGAGGATACGGGTAGTACGGCCTCTTCTTCGCTGGCTGTCACGACGGTGCCTTTCGACACCGAGACCTTTGCGTGCTCGATGTAGAGGCTGGGGATGCGCTGGCCGAGGCGGATAGGTTTCACATCCCCCGAACCATGATCATGCCCGCCCCGAAGGCGCGTTTGCGTCCGACGCCCTTTTCGAGTGCCTCCTGGAAGATCTGGGCGTCTACCACCTCGACCATCGCCCGGCACCGCCAGAGCCTCACGGGAATGGCCCGCCCGCCGCGGGGACGCCGTGCAGGCTTCCCCGAGAGCGGCTGGAGCCACATCTGCGGGACGAGGGCACCGTTGTCGTCCTCGTCGGTCAGAGGGCGCAGTCCTGCTTTCGTGAGCTTTTCGACAGCGAAGGTGCGAATCTCGTGGGAGTCGAGGCTGCGCTCACTCCCCTCGAACGACAACTTCTTCCAACGCCGGGCCCGAGCGCCGTCGATCAGGACCTCGATGGAGAGAACGGCACCCTCTAGGTAGGCTGTGGGCTCTCGCAGGACCTCGATGTCCGCAGACTGCCAGGAGGGCTTCTTGGACGACCGAACGTAGATGTGGCCTTCCTCCTCACAGATCGCGAAGAGGAAGGGTCGCGGGTCCTTCCTATCATGTCCGGGGAAGGCCCCCCACAGCTTCTGGTGGACTTCGTAGGGGTTGACGTTGCGACCTAGTTTGTGGGGAATGACACTGAGGTACATCAGCTTTCCTTGGGCTGGTTGATGATGTAGGCCACACGCTCGCGGAAGACGCGACCTCGGACGTGGAACATGGCGTCTCGGACGGTAGCTTTCACCACCGGGCCGTGGCCCTCGGGCATCTTGGGCGTGTCCAGAGAGGCGAACATGTGCTTGGCAGGGTCGCCGAGCGGGTAGCGCTCCCCGAGCCACTTGTCGGGGTCGGTCCCGTCGTTCGGGAACACCCACGACATGTCGTTCACGGTGGGGCGTCGGAAGACGTCCAGCGGGCCCTCGGCCTCGATCGGTTCCGCGTCCAGCGGAACGACCGGGACCGCCGGGATGCAGTGCTTGCGGCCGAAGTAGAGGGGGAAGCGGGGGTAGTGCAGCCCCTCGATCAGTTCCTCAGCCGAGAACGGGCAGTTGGGACGGATCTCGACCACGACCTCGAAGGCGGCATCGTTGAGGTACGTGCGACGGGTCAGGCTCGACTTCATCGCCTGACCTCTCGCCACCTCCGGCGTTCTCATCGCCTGGCGGCGCATCTTGGTGGAGGCGGTGTGGTTGTAGGGGTCCGCCCGGTAGGTGGCCTTCTTGTTCTGGATCTCCGTCGTGAAGGTGCCCTGGCGAAGCACGCGGGACGACACGCGGATGTTCCGATGGAGATCGTCCAGGCGGGGGTCCAGGCGGTCGAGGCCCTGTGCGGCCCCGAGGAGACCGCCTGTAGCGCTCCGAGAGACGAAGGAGGAGGAGGGCCGGATGTCGCGGGGGGCGTAGAGCCCCCACGACATCTGGACAGCCTCCATGTGCAGGCGGATGAACGTACTCATCAGATGACGCTCGTCTTGACGGAGGTGGCCACGATGTCTTCGAGCGCCTCCAGGAAGGCACTCTTGTTGTCGGACTCCGCCTTCTCCGGCTCCTCACAGAAGGTGGTCGCCTGGGAGACCTCGCTGTAGATCTCCTCCTTGCGGGCCATGTAGGTCCGGAGGGTTTCGGTCATTTCGGAGAGGGTGGCCTTGGGAGGCGCCGGCTTCCAGAAGACCGGCTGCATGTCGTACAGGCATCCACGGGTGGGCCGCTGGACGCAGGCGAAGAAGGGACGCGGGGAGGTGCGGAAGGGGCCCTGGCCGGCAGCCCCCGCATACGGGCGGAAGATGGTCGTCTCCAGGCAGTCCATGATGACCTCGGTGATGGCGTCGTCGAAGTCGTGGCCGACACGGGCGCTGCGGAAGATCTGGCTAACGTGGACCTGGATCTGGAGGAGCATCACGGAACCCGGGCTGAAGTCCCGGAACCCGAGGAAGCCCGCGCCACGCTGGTCCTCCTCCTTCTTGTCGTCCATGCCGTTGATGAACTCGGAGTACGTGAGGTGGGCCTGAGTGCTGATGCCACGGGCGTACTGCAACGCGGCGTCGGGGGCCTCCTGCAGCGGGGTGTTGGTGCTCATGCGGCCGTAGAGAGCCAGGACGATCTGCTCGATGGTCGGCTTCCGGGAGGCGTAGTACCGCTCGATGGCCTTGTTGGCGGGAGCGACGATCTCCTTCGCGTGCTTGTCCTCGAACTTCTTGCCCTTCTTGCCCTTCGCGGATGGCGCCGCCTCTTCCCCATCCACATCCTCCTCCTCGCTGTCCACGGGGATGGCGAACTTGGCGACCGCTCGGACGGTGTCATCGAGGAAGGGGGCCAGGATCTCGGCGAGATCCTTGCTCTCCTGCGCCCCGAAGAGGAGCAAGCCCTCGGTCTGCCCTTCCTTGCTGGTCTTCTTGGGGGCCGTGTTCCAGCAGTGGAGGCGCAGCGCCGCCACCTTCTCCGGGTCGTCGAGGCACCCCAGGTGCTTGGCCATCTCGATGGGAAGGCGAGCCGAGCGGTACGTGTCGCGTCCGAAGCGACTCCCCCGGCGGACACCGCGGGCCAGGGACGCCTTGGACGGGCTCAGGCGCTCGTAGCCGCCGAAGGGGATGGTCTTCGGGAGACCGAGGTCATCACGGTTGATCAGGTTGGGGGGGAGGGGGACGAGCATCGTGAGGTCGATGTAGTTGTCGTACAGGGTCTTCAGAGAGTCCATGTTGTGTTCCTTGTTCCTTGCGTGTTCAGTTCGTGTGGAAGTCGATGAACCAGTTCTGTCGGCGCCGCTCGCCGTCCCCCTGGGCCATGACGTGCCAGAGATCCCAGAGCAGGCGATCCGTATCTGCCCGCACATGGGTTCCTTGGTGCATGTCGAGCAACCCTCCCATGTGCCGGAGCGCCCGGTAGACGTCGTTGCCCCCCATCAGGATCTGGCAACGCCGCCGTTTCCCTTCGTCACGGCCGGTTTGGATCGAGCGCAAAGCCTTCCCCAGGGAGGGCCCCAGCTTTCCCTCCTTCCCGGACGTGTGGGAGAGTCCCCGTGGGAAGAGGCTCACGATGCCCAGCGTGAGGTCCCGGACGACGGGGGCACGGGGGAAGGGCACCTGGAACACGTCGTGAAGCTCGGCGGGGTAGACCACCTCGTTTTCGTGAACCTGGATGCGTCGGACGGCAGCCACCGCGCCTCGGTTGCTGTCCTCGATCTGGCGGTAGCGGGCCCAGAAGGGTCCCATGATGGAATCGTTCTTGCTCATTGCGAGTCTCCCAGCTTGTGCTGTGCGTCGAGGAGGATCTGGTAGCCGTAGGCGAAAAGCTCGCCCTTGTGCCGGTCGTTGGAGTAGGAGTCCTTCAAGATGCCTGCCAGGCGGTGGCCGAAGTGTTGACGGTAGATCTCCCGGGTCCGAGACCAGAGGTACTCCTCCCACTCCAAGAGGCCCTTCTCGAAGCCGAGTTCGGGACTTCGGCGAAGGTACATGGCGAAGTTGGCGAGTTCTTCCCGAAGCTGTCGCAGGGCACTCTCGCGGAGCTTCGAAGACCCGCTGCTCCCCATGGCCCGGCTGGCAGCCTTTCCCAATGCCTCACGGCACGAGGTGGCGGTTGCGGCCATGGCCCGGAGGGCGCGTGCGGTTCCCGTGGTGTCTCCGTGGAGGGGGATCTCAGCCGAGAGCGCATCGGCGAAGCTGCCCCCCGAGTGGAAGTTGACCTGGAGGATCGAGACGCTACGGACGGCCTGGGGAGCGGCTCGCACACACGGGGCGACGAAGATCCGGTCGTTCGTCGGGTCGATCAGGTCTCCCGCTACCGAGAGCAGGTCGTAGATCCCCTCTTTGAGAGAAATGCGGGTGTCCGGTCCCGTGGCGGGGCGCCGGAAGGGGTGGTAGGGGGACCCCACCGTGACACCCCCCGGAGCCTTCATCCGACCGAAGTAGTCGCTGCGGAACAGCTTGTCCTTGTCCTTGTCTTTGTCCTTGCCCTTCTTTTTACGGCCCTCCTCCAGCCGCGTGACAGAGGTCGTTGTTTTGAACCCACAAGCCATGCAGGTCGTGGGCTCCTCCAGTTCCTCGGCGGAGAGGAAGACCTGTCGCGGCATCCACGTGCGGACATACCGATGGTTGAAGAAGGGGGTCCCCCACTCCGACCACGACCCGTTTTCGAGCGCGTGGAGGTAGTCGGGGTCGACCCAGGGGTAGGGGTAGGGGGCTTCGTTCTCGCTCAGGGCCACCATCGTGCGAGGGTGGCCGCCGAGGTCCTCAGCGGGAGTGGCGTTGAGAAGGAAGGTATCCCGGGCATCCTCACCCATCAGGTAGGTCCCCAGGTTGGCGAACCACAAACCCCCCGATCCCTTCCCCCCGGCAGGCACCATCATCTGGAAGGTGAAGAGGTCCCGGGCGGCACAGGCGGGGCAGTACGCCTCACCCTCCTTCAACGGCACCGCACCGAAGGGGGACAGGGTGGAGGGGCCCGGGGTCCCCACGCTGAGGGTGGTGGCAACCAGAGATGCCCCCTCCCTCACTGCGACCTTGTCCGCATCCGAGAAGGGGGCCTGCATGAACCGGGTCTTCTCCCCGAAAAGCTCGAAGAAGGAGGCTTCCTCTTCGATGCGCTTCTGGACCTCCTCGGGGGGCGCCTCGCGACAACGATCGCCGCACAGCAGCCACAGCAGACAACCGCCGAGGACAGCCTGCCCCATGTTCTGCTGGAAGGGGGTGGCCCCCGACAGCATGTGGCCCGGGTAGCGGCCCGCCATGATGTCCTCGAAGGAGGCTTGCAGGAAGTCGCCCTCCGGCGATTGGAGGGTGAAAACAGGCCCGGTCAAGATGTTCATTCGCGCAACCCCTTATCCATTTGTTGAATCGAACACTCCCCAAGATTTGGGGACTTTTGCTCTCCTGTCAACCCATTTTTTCCAGCCGCAAGCCGACGTAGGGCTCGTAGCCGATGCGGAAGAAGGTCTCGAACGAGGACCACCGCGAGACCAACGCAGAGGCGTTGTCGGAGGGGAGGAGGATCGGGATGAGCCCCTTCGGGACTCCCCGGGACGCTTTCCACAGGGTTTCAAGGAGGAGGCATCTTTCCCCCTTTAGGACCTTGATACGGTGCCCCATGCTCAGCGCGTTTCGGGTGCAGAAGTGCGGAGCCAGAACCTCTTCGGAGAGAGCTTGCCAGGCGAGGGAGGAACTCCCCCGAAGCTCTTTCCGGATCTCGCGCATCTTTTTCCCTTGGAGAGGCTCAAAGGGCCGCAGGTCGACGAGAACGTCTGTGTGGGAGACGCGGTACACCCCTTCTTCCGGAGTCTCCACCAAGAAAAGAAAGGGGCGCCCGAAGGTTCCGTCTCGGGTGGGGTAGGGGCCCGGGTGTGGGTCGTGGTCCTGGGTCTTCCGGGACTGCGACGTGGAAGCATGGGATCGGCGTTCTGTCGTTACCCGGCGGTCATGGTCCCATGCCTCTCGAAGGAGTGTGTCGGAGGGCATGGAGGGATCGAAAGTCGCCTCGATCAGGTCAGGGATGTCGTCCGGGATCTGGACTGTCTGGTGGGTCTGAAGCCAGAACCACGTGCGGAGAAGGGGAAGGTGTGCATCTTGGTAGATCTTCCGACAGATGTCCTTGGACACCTCGGGGTAGTTGACCGGGAAGAGGACCTCCAGCACGTCTTCCTCATAGCCCGGGGGCCTCACGATAAACTCGAATCGATGACCACGGCCGTGGTTTTGCAGGATGTTGGCGATGGGGGCCATGTCGCGGATGGATCGGTCGAAGTCGATGTTCGAACTCTGCTCTAGGAGATGCGTTCCGATGACCAAAGCGGGCCGACGAAGGCCCTGTTCTTGACCCTCTGGTCCGTACCGTCGCGTGATCTCCTCCATGACAAGGGCCTGTTCAACAGGACGCAGACTCGCGTGGGCCATGAGCAGTTTTCCCTCTTTGGCCCAGGAGGGACGGTACTTCCGCACCAGATCGTAGAGGAGTTGTGTATCGGCGGGGGAGTTTCGCACCCACCTCACGCACGCGCCGTCCTCGACGCTCCGGATGGCATCCTGGACGATGGCCTGGAAGTCTTCCTTGTCGAAGCTGTCCAGAAATCCCCGACGTACCAACTTGCAGGGAAGGAGCCGAATCGTGGTCTCTCCCCGGCTCCGGAGGCGAGGAGGACACGCGCTTTGATGGAGAACCCCTTGGGCATCCAGGGTCGTCACCAGCGGGAACCCCTTCTTTCTTGGCGGGAGTGCCTTTTTCTCAACGCCAAGCCCTCGACTGAAGGACCCCAAGAGACGTTGACGCCAGGCAGGGTCCAAGGTCGCCGAGAGGAGGATGACGTGGGCCCCCATCCGAGCCAGGTGCTCCAGGACGTGTTCCAGCAACCCCTCCATGTAGGTATCGACGGCATGGACCTCGTCGATGATCACAAGGGCCCCTGAGAGGCCAAGGGATCGCACCAAGTGGTGCCGGCTGTTTTTGAGCCCCGTCATCAGAAGCTGATCTATCGTGGTGAGGGTGACAGGGGCGAGGAAGGCTCGTCTCCCGGTGCGATACCAACGGATGCGTTGCAGGGCTTCCTGTTCGTCTTTCATCTCGGGAGGCAACGGGGTTCCGTCCGGGACGCGGGTTCGGCTTCGGAGGTACTCTTCGGACGCTGCGTGGCAAAGGGTAGGCCAGAGATCTTCGTCCAGCACCTTTTGACAGAACTCGCGGTAGGTAGGAAACATCCCGTTGAGGGAGGCTTGGGTAGGACCAACCACCACCACCCGGTCGCAAAGCTGGTGAGCTAGGAACTCCCGCCCTGCCAGGAGCCCGAAATCGGTTTTTCCTTCCGCCGTGGGGCCTTCAGCAATGGTGAGACGGCCGCGAACCTCTTTGGCCTTTTCCTGGAGGTGGGAAAGAGGATGGGAAGGGTACACCACCCCTGGACGCGGGAGGGCCCTCTGTCCGAGACGGTGGTTGTCGAGTCCCTGGATGGCAAGGTCTCGTAGCTGCGGGTCCTGCATCTCCTCTGCGAAGGACCGCCCTTCCCATTCCTCCGCCAACTCCGTGACGGCACCGGAGCCGATCCAGTCCGCGACGCTGATGAGCCCCCCAAGGATGTCGCAAGCAGTGTCCAGGTCAGGGTCGTCCCCAGGGTCCTCGGGTTGGTAGTGGTTGACGACGTCCTCACTGAACTCGTGCATCGCTCGGAGGTCTTGGCGGAAGTGGCCACCGAGAGCCCCTTGGAGGTGCATGAACTCGTTTGCAAGGTCTACAAGGGCGGTACGGTTCTCAACGCTGTAGTAGCCATGATGGGCTCCGAGAGCCCGCAGGAAAGGGGCCACAGGGTCGAGGAACGTCGTGTTAGGCGCGACCTGTGTGGCGGCCCACACAAGACCGCCCTCTCCGTGGCAGTAGGTTGCCGTGGGGTCACGGCCGTTCATACGCCCGTACAGACGGACGAGGTCGATCCTTTTTTCATCGAGAGTGGCGTAGCGGCCCCCGTACACCTGTTCGAAAAGGGTGGGGGAGCGGACCTGGAAAAGGACATGCAACTTCCCGATGTCGTGCAAGGAAGCGAGGCACCCCGCCAGGCGCACCACTCCCTCTTTGGAGAGGCGGCAGAGCGACATGAGCCTGTGATGGGTCGCGGGGCTACGTGCGAGGAACTCTTCGGCGACCAGAGCTACGGCGGCAGCGTGACGCACGAACGGTAGCCAAGCTGCCGCGTTCTCCGGACTTGTTTTCGCCCAATAGGGGGCGTAGCAGGGGCTCATGCTGGCGTCTCCTTCTTTCTGCTACTCGAAAATCGGGAGTCGCTGCGTTTTTTTCGCGTCCAAGGCGAAGAAGTGCGTATAGAGGGTAGAGAGTTGGTTCCTTGGCAACTGAATATTTCCGGTTTTCCGAAGGATCTCGGGGTTTTAGCGCTCGCCCTTCTCCCCACGTGCGTGGGGATGAACCCACCCCCGAGGACGCCTGGGGGGCCGTCGAGCCGCTGCTTCTCCCCACGTGCGTGGGGATGAACCCCACCCTTCGTAGCAGAAAAAAAGGGGCACGACTTCTCCCCACGTGCGTGGGGATGAACCCGATGTTCTCGTTGGGGCTCCAGCAAAGGATTTGGCTTCTCCCCACGTGCGTGGGGATGAACCCCAGAGAGATCGCAGACTTTCTCTCGCTGGCTCCCGCTTCTCCCCACGTGCGTGGGGATGAACCCGAGGGCTGTCTCGCCAGTCCAGATCCGGCATGATCGCTTCTCCCCACGTGCGTGGGGATGAACCCGAAGCCCTGCGGCCCACGGCCAAGCGGATCCGCTTCTCCCCACGTGCGTGGGGATGAACCCAGCCTCTGGCTCCGGCTCACGCAGCGGACTCGCTTCTCCCCACGTGCGTGGGGATGAACCCCATTACTGCTCGATCCTGGGCGTATGCCCACCTGCTTCCCCCCACGTGCGTGGGGATGAACCCGAGAGCCTGCGTTTCCTGCGAGAGCGATTGGATGCTTCCCCCCACGTGCGTGGGGATGAACCCGTCAGCCCAGGTGACCCGGGACTCACCTTCGACGCTTCTCCCCACGTGCGTGGGGATGAACCCGCAACGGAGACCAGGTGGTTCCGCCGGCTATGCTTCTCCCCACGTGCGTGGGGATGAACCCCGAGTGAAGACCAGGTGATGGCGACCTTCCTGACTTCTCCCCACGCACGTGGGGATGAACCCGACAGCCACTGCGTGATTTGGGTTCCCAAACCTGCTTCTCCCCACGTGCGTGGGGATGAACCCGACGTGATCCGTCAGAAGGCGGGTTGTCAGGTCGCTTCTCCCCACGTGCGTGGGGATGAACCCACCGAGCCTCTGACCCTCGGCTCCCTCTCCGCCCGCTTCTCCCCACGTGCGTGGGGATGAACCCCCCCTGCTTTGGAATCGTGCCGACGTCGGCACGATTCCAACCCTTCGGTCCTTTACAACCTCCCCCAACCCCCGCGATTCCTTCTATACACCTCCCTAGTTGAGGCCCGTGCCTCAGTTCATCGGTAGGGTGTGTGCGGGGTGGTCTGCCTCGATCGCCCTCCGGAGGGAAGACGACGGATGCGTGTACTCGTAGATCTGGCCTCTCACGTCGCCGCCCTGAAAGGCAGCGGCGATCCCCTGATCATGCAGGTGGAAAAGGACTACAACCTCGGGGAGTCGGCGGCCATCAACGGCAAGTACGTCATCCCCGTCCCCGAAGGAACAGACGTCTCGGTGGATGCGAGCACGCAGGTCCTTCCCATCGACGGGGATGACCTGGCGAGCCAGACCTACGCGGAGCTACTCAGCCGCTTCCCGCAGTACGGCAACATCTACTTCAACCCGTTGATGACGCAGGCGAACCTGGCGGAGATCGACGAGACGGCCACCTTCACCGACTACGACTTCGTGCCGCCCCGGACGTACCCCTCCCGCTTCCAGAGTGGTCGGGCGGTGCCGCCCGACTCGGGTATCGCTCCGAACTCGACGGCCCTTCTCCCGGTCAACGACACGGGGGCGACGCCGAAGCCGGGGATGATGATCACGGACCTCATCGACCTGACGCCCTATACAGCGGGCGTCGGTGCCGACAGCTTCATGGTCTACTGGATGGTCTACGAGTTTGAGACCACGGATGACATCGCTGGGGGCGCTTTCGGTCTCACGGCGGGGACCAACGAGCCGGCCATTCGCAGCATCGTCGAGGTCGATCAGGAGCCCAGCGACCTGCAGGTGTACATCAGCATCGACGACGGGGCGAACTGGCTCCAGGTCGGGCGGCTGGAGCCCATCAGCTTCTGCTGCAAGGCGACGGAGATCCGGCTGGCTTTCCGCAACAACGGCAACAGCAAACTGTACGTCTCGACCTTCGGGTTGATGTTCTAAACGAGGACGGAACCATGGCAGAAGATTGGGGAGCCGGCGTTTCGAGGACGCTTAGTGCGTTGATGCGAAACTTCAGCGGCATTGTCTGGCAGGATGGGAAGCCGCCCCTGGACAGCGAACTCAACCTGATGAGCCAGGTGGAGATCGAGAGGTTGCGGCAGGAGGTCCGGGCCGTGATGCCCAGCGGCTTCTTCCTGGACCCCACGGCCGCCATCGCCGACTTCGGGTTCAATGCCTCGTGGAGCAACTACTTCACGTTCGGGCAGTATGCCGAGGGCGAGCAGTCCCCCACGGTCTACGCCAACGTGAACGGGTGGATCATCCCGGTCAGCGGTACGAACGTGGACCAGGACGCCGATCTCCGCAACATCATCAAGCTCTACCCGCCTCCGGCCTCGGACAGCCGGGTGGACCTGGTGTTCCTCGAAGCGTGGATGTGCCTCGTCGCTCCCAACCCGAGCACGGACAACAAGCCGAGCAACACGAAGGTCTGGAAGTGGGGCAACGTCGAGTTCGGCGGCACGAACGTCGATGACGACATCGAGGACCCCACTGTCGGTTACGAGACGACGGAGCGTGTCCAGATCCAGTACCGCATCCGTGTCTTCGGTCAGGGGACGGCCCTGGGCGACTCGGTGGCTCTGGACGTGTACCCGGATGGCCTGGACGACCCCAACGTCCTCGGCCAGGGGACGGCGACGGCTCCGGTGGCGGGCTTCCAGTGGACGAACATGGGGAACGCGCTGGACGACCCCTCGCTGTGGCGTGCAGGTGACGGAGACCCCAACAACGACCTCGGCACCATCGACGGCTACAGCTACGCCATCCCGATCTGTGCGGTCTTCCGTCGCAACGAGCAGGTCTTCGTGGCGGCCGAGCTTTCGGGCGACCCCAACCAGAACGGGGCCTTCAACCGCAACCCCGCCGCGAAGTTCCTGGTGGACCCGCGGGACGGGGCGAAGACGCTGGCGACGCCGACGCTCATCGACAACCTGTTGGGTGGTGTGACGGGCACCATCCAGGTGAACAACCTGGTGGGTTCGGGCTTCGACGACCCGAACCACGACCTCGACTTCGTGTTCATGGTCATCGACGACGAGATCGTGGGTATCGACTCAGTAGATACCTCGGTGACACCCAACACCATCACCATCCCGGCGGGGGGTCGTGGTCGGTACGCCACGGACGACGTGGTGCATCTGGCGGGTGCGGAGATCCACTTCTACAACACGAACCCGGACACCCTGTTCAGCGACGAGATCGCCCAGGAGGACATCCTCGATCTTCGTCGTGGTGTGAACCCTGGGGATTGGGATTTCCAGCGGCTGTTGCAGCACAACCTCGCTGCCTTGACGTTGGGTGACCTCCACTCGACGTGGAAGCAGAGTGGGGCGGGGGACACCGAGGGTCCGGTCGTCTACGAGGTGGACTATCAGTTCGCCGATGGGGCCACCTCGGTGCCCAACCACACCGAAGCGCTCGATGGGCCCGATGGCATCCGTCAGGTCTTCTCGGATGCGGCGACCCCGCAGCCCGAGGTCACGGTGATGTGCGACAACGACGCACCGTTGACCAACAACTTCACCTCGACGCAGTACGACGCCAGCGTGGGGTGGGACGCTGGAGCCGATTTCCGGCCGACGGGCTTCATGAACATCGGGGACGGCAGTGACCCTGCTGGCCAGCGGTGGTGCAACGGCTCGTCCATCTTCCTGCACATCGGTGGGGACACGGGGGACGACGGGGCTCGGGCGACCTTCCGTGATGGCTCGACGCGGGCGGTGCGGTTCGTGACGCCTCGCGAATACTGGAAGAACGGCTACCCCGAGTACAACCCGGAGAACGGCAACCAGTACCCGGTCCTTCTCCGCTTCCTCGATCAGCTTTCGCATCAGCCGATGGCGACGGGTGAGAACGATGCCTCGGTGGACCCGGGCGCTGCGTTGAAGCATCCGGGGCCGATGTTCCCCTGGCGTGAACTCAACTTCGAGTACCCGTACATCGTGTTGGGGGGTCTCCTCAACACCTCTCTGTCGCTGAACTTGCAG
>Ga0180435_10004434_pt1 | contig 13838 bp, 12 predicted proteins | sample SS_ome_3_FD_132467 | JGI IMG/M metagenome (GOLD analysis project Ga0180435, IMG submission 132467) | Hypersaline lake sediment archaeal communities from the Salton Sea, California, USA - SS_3_S_1 metaG | ecosystem: Environmental > Aquatic > Non-marine Saline and Alkaline > Hypersaline >... | reverse complement strand
GGCTCACCTCGTGGGTGGCGCGTTCATAGAACCATGCGGCCAGTGCGATCAGCACGGCGGCGATGACAAGTGCCAGGATGATCCAGCCAAGTATGCTCATGGGGTGTTCCTTTCTCCCGGCTCAGAACTGCGGCGGGAAGTGTCGCCCGCCACGGTCGAGGGTGATCCAGCGCAGTTCGGTGAAGGCGTCCAGCGACCAGCGCCCGCCGTAGCGGCCGACACCGGAAGCCTTGACCCCGCCGAAGGGCACATGGGGTTCGTCGTTGATGTTCTGGCAGTTGACGTGGGCGATGCCGGTTTCCAGCCGCTCCGCGATGCGCAGCGCGCGCGCCTCGTCGCGCGACCAGACCGCGGCGGTGAGGCCATACTCGGTATCGTTGTTGAGCGCGATCGCCTCGTCCTCGTCGCGGAACGGGCAGACGATCACCACCGGGCCGAAGGTTTCGTCGTGCCAGATGTTCATCGAGCTGTTGACGTTGGTCAGCACCGTCGGCTCGACGAAATTGTCCCAGGCCCGCCCGCCGACCTCCACCTTCGCGCCCTTGGCCACGGCATCGTCGATCAGCGCCTTCACGCGCTCGGCCTGCCGCGTGTTGACCAGCGGGCCGATGGTGTTGGCCGGGTCGTTGGTGTGGCCGGTCTGGAGCTTGCGCGCGCGGGCGAGGAAGCGTTCCATGAACGGCTCCCAGATCTTTTCGTTTACCAGCAGCTTCTCGGTCGACATGCAAACCTGGCCCTGGTGCATGAAGGAGCCGAAGTTGGCGGCGCGCGCGGCGGCGTCGATGTCGGCATCTTCCAGCACGATCATGCTGTCCTTGCCGCCAAGCTCGACGCAGGTTTTCTTCAGGTGCGCGCCGCATTTCGCCGCGATCTGGCGGCCCACGGCGGTGGAGCCGGTGAAGCTGATCGCCTTCACGCGCGGATTGCCGATCAGCTCGTCACCGACCGCTGCCACGCTCTCGCGCGAACAGGTGACGACGTTGAACACGCCTGCGGGAATGCCCGCTTCTTCGAGGATTTCACCGAAATAGAGCCCGCCCGCATAGGGCGTGTCTTCCGAGGGTTTCAGCACGATCGTGTTGCCCACGGCGAGTGCGGCGGCGAAGCCGCGCGAGGTGAGGATACCGGGCATGTTCCACGGCGAGATCACCCCGACCACGCCGAGCGGAAAGCGGGTGGCCATCATGAGTTTGTGGTGTTCGGAGGGCAGCACCTCGCCGATATTCTGGTAGCACAGCGCCGAGGCGGCGCGGAACACTTCCGCCACATAGCCCGCCTCGAACATCCCCTTGCCCTTCCAGCCGCCGCCTTCCGCCATGGCGGCGGCGCAGAAATCGCCCGCGCGCTTTTCCCAGACATCGGCGATCTTGAGCAACGCGTGGGCACGCTCGTGGAAAGGCCGCGACGACCAGTCCGGAAAGGCTGCCTGAGCCGCGTCGATGGCGCGGCGCATGTCGGTGGTGGAGGCGTCCGGGATGCGGGCGTAGAGCGAATTGTCCGAGGGGTTGAGATCCTCGAAAGTCCGCGCCGCCGGCACCCATTCGCCGCCGATATACATCCCCTTGATCGTCGGGGCACCGTTGGGGTTTGCGTCAAGCATGGGTCATCTCCCTGGTTTGCGGGCCGGATCGGGGCGCCACGCCCTGGCCTTGGCGGCGGCGGTCTCGATCTCGGTCAAAATGGCGTTGAGCCGGTCATGGCTGGTTTCGGTGAGCGCGCCCGGATCAATCGACGGCATGGTGTAAGCGGGTTTGGTCCGCCTCGAGGACTGAGGCGGCGGCGCTGGATTGGCCGTGCCCGCCCGCGCGCGGCTGGCCTCGCTGGCCTGCGATACCAGATCCGAGAGCGAGAGCCCGCCCGGCAAGGCATCTGCGGGCCCGCGTGACGCGGGGGCGACGGGCGCGGGCGCCGGGCGCGGCGCGGACGGAGCCGCCGGAGCGGGTTGCGGGGAGGCCGCGCGTGGGGCCGGTGCGGGCGCCGGGTCGCGCGGCGGCGGCGGGGTCAGCGCCGCGAGCGCGCTGGCCGCGATCTCGTCGGGCGAGGGGCCGGAGGGGCGCGGCGGCGCGGCGGCCACGGTGGGTGCGGGCGGTGCCGCCACCGGCGCGGCGGAGGGCTGGGCCGCGGGCCGGGCCGGCGCGGGCTTCGCGCCACCCTTGGCCCCGCCGAGATAGGCCGCCTGCACCGCCGGGTCGTTGCGCAGTTCCGCTGCCCGGCCCTCGTGCACGATCTCGCCGTTCTCCAGCAGATAGGCGCGGTCGGCGATGGCGAGGCTCTGGCGGGCGTTCTGCTCGACCAGCAGCACGCCGATCCCTGCCTCCTTCACCGCCACCAGCGACTGGAACAATTCCTTGCACAGGAGTGGCGAGAGGCCGAGCGATGGCTCGTCGAGCGTGAGGTAGACAGGATTTGCCATCATCGCCCGGCCGATCGCCACCATCTGCTGTTCGCCGCCCGACATCGTGCGCACCACCTGACCGCGCCGCTCGCCGAGCTTGGGGAAGAGCCGCATCACCCGGTCGAGGCTCCCCGCCTCCTCCTCGCGGGCGCGCGGGGTATAGGCCCCGAGCGAAAGGTTTTCGGCCACGGTGAGATCGCCGAACACGCCGCGCCCCTCGGGCACCAACGCCAGCCCCTCCTCGACGATCCGGTTGGACGAAAGGCCCATAAGGTCGGTGCCCGCGAGCCGCACCGTGCCTGAAACCTGCCCCTCGCAGATCCCCGATACCGCCTTGAGCAGCGTCGACTTGCCCGCGCCGTTGGCCCCGAGGATCACCACGATCTCGCCGGGATCGACCTTCAGCGACACCCCGTGCAGGGCCTGGTGCTGGCCATAGGCGGCTTTGAGTTCCTTCACCTCAAGCATCGTCATCCCCCAGGTAGGCCCGGATCACCTCCGGGTCGGCGAGCACTTCGGCGGGTGTGCCCTCGGCGATCTTGCTGCCCGAGGCCATCACCACGCAGCGGTCGCAGAGCGAGCGGATCGCGTCCATGACGTGTTCGACGAGAATGATCGTGCGGCCCTCGTCGCGCAAAGCCCGGATCAGGGCGAGGCCCTCCTCAAGCTCGGTCGGGTTCAGCCCCGCGAGCCACTCGTCGAGCAGCACCACGCGCGGCTCGCCTGCGAGCACACGGGCCAGTTCCCCTCGCTTGGTGTCGATATAGGTGAGCTGGCCCACCGCCATGTGGCCGCGCCCGGCCATCCCGACCTTCTCGAGCATCGCCTGGGCCACCGCCTCGGCCTCATGGCCCCAGCGGCGGCGGTGGCCGAACACCGCGCCCGCCATGACGTTTTCCAGAACGTTCATCGACGGCAGGAGGCGCACGAGTTGGAAAGTGCGCGCGATGCCACGCCGGGCGATGTCCTGTGCCGGCAATTGGGTGATCGGGCTGCCGCGTAACGCAATGGCCCCGGTGGTCACCGGCAGGGCGCCCGAGATCAGGTTCAGCGTGGTCGATTTGCCCGAGCCGTTCGGCCCGATCAGCCCGAGCACCTCGTGCTCCGCCACGTCGAAATCCATCGCGTTGACAGCCACCAGGCCGCCGAACCGCTTGGTCACGCCCCGAAGCGAAAGCACCGCGCTCATACCAGCCCCTCCGATCCCATCCGTCGCCGGATCGCGCCGAACAGCCCGACGAAGCCTTTCGGCAACAGGTAGACGATGATGAGGAAAGACACGCCGAGCAGCAGCGTCGTCTGGTTCGGCACGGTGATCGAAATCGCCTCCCACAGGAAGGTGAAGGGGATCACCCCGACAAGCGGCCCCCAGAGCCGCCCGGTGCCGCCGAGCAGCGCCATGATCACCACCTGAAAAGACAGCATCGGGGCGAAGGCCAGTGACGGCTCGATGTAAACATAGCGCGGCGCAAGAATCGCCCCGGTGATCGCCGCGACCGAGCCGGGCACGAGGAACAGCAGAATCTTGGCGCGCGCGGTGTGGATGCCGGAATGGCGTGCCACCTGTTCGTCGTCGCCGATGATGCGCAGCGCAAAGCCCAGCCGAGAACGGCCGATGGCCCAGCCCAGAAGGTATACGAGGGCGGCGAGCCCGAGGAGTTGCCAGTAGATATGCGCCTCGGTGATCGAGGTCAGAACATAGATCCCCTTGGTGCCGGAGACGTTCTGGCCCCAGGTGATCACCTGGCGGATGAACTCGGCGAGCCCCAGCGTGAAGATTACGAAATACACCCCTGAGAGCCTGAGCGTCGCCAGCCCCACCAGCGCCGCCAGCACCGCACCGATCACGCCCGCGAGGGGAAGCAACGTCCAGTAGGGCAGGTGCTGGATGCCGATCCCGGTGACGTAGGTGCCCACCCCGAAGAAGGCCGCGGTGGCGAGGCTGATGTAATGGGTGGGGCCGGAAAACAGCGCCCAACTGGTGGCCAGCACGGTATACATCGCGATCGTCACGCCGATGGTGAGGGCGTAATTGCCCAGCAGCCAGGGCAGGCAGGCGGCAATCGCGAGGCCCAGCGCCGCGAGCGTAAGATTGCGCCAGTCGTTTGACGTGAGCCTCATGCCGAGCGCCTCCCGAACAGGCCCTGCGGGCGCACCAGCAGGATGATCACGAAGAGCAGGTAGGCCGCCGCGAGTGTCAGGCCAGGGTCGATCACCGTGGCCACGAAGGTTTCCAGCAGCCCGAGCGCGAGCGCCGCGATGATCGTGCCGCGCACGTCGCCGACGCCGCCCATGATGACGATGATCAGCGCCTTGAGGGTGAACATCACCCCGGTCGAGGCGTCGAGGGTGAGAAAAGTCGAGATCAGCGCGCCGCCGGTGGCAGTCACCGCGCCGCCGAGCGCGAAGGCCAGCGCTGCCATTTTGCCCACGTCGATGCCGACGAGGCGGGCGCTGTCGGGGGCCACCGCGATGGCGCGGATCGTCAGACCCGCGCGGCTTCGGTCGAGCCAGAGCCAGAGCGCGCCGCAGATCACAACCGCGGAGACGAAGGCCGCCACCCGGTTGGCGCCGTAGCTGTCACCGAGGATATGCACCGGGAAAGACAGGTAGGAATAGCTGAAGTAATCGCCGCCGAACACCGCAAGCATCAGCCCCACGGAGACGAAGGAGAGGCCGAAGGTGGTGAGGATCGCATCCACTTCCAGTTGGCCGCGCGAGCGCGCGCGTTTCACAAGCGGCCGCAGGAAGACGATGTAGAGCAGCCAGTTCGCCGCAAAGGCGACGGGGGCCACAACGAACACCGTCAGCAAGGGGCTCACCTGTGCCGCTGTCCAGAACCAGAAGGCGGCGAAGCCCCCGGCCACCAGCATCTCGCCATTGGCGAGGTTCATGATCCGGGCCATGCCGTATTGCAGGTTCAGCCCCATCGCGATCAGCGCGTAGGTGCCGCCCAGCAGGAACCCTGTGATGATGATATCCATGCCTCTCCCCGGCCTGTGGTTCTCTTGCGCCGGGGGCCGGTGCGTTGCCGGCCCCCGGCGGGTTCAGATCACTGCCACGGGCCCTTCACGACCACGTCCACCGCGCCCTCGCGGCCGGTCGAGGCGACGCCCTTGAACACGCCGTCCTGCCACTGGCCCACCGTCCAGAACGAGGGGTTGTTGTTGTTCTCGTCGAAGTCGAGCGTGCCGATCGTGGTGTCGAAGGCGTTTGCCTTGATGTGCTCGATGATCGCGTCGTTATCGAGCCCGACCGCCTCGATCGACTGCTCCAGCACCTCGAAGGTGGAATAGACCATGGCCGAGGCCCAGTAATCGGGCTTGGCGCCGGTCACCTCCTCGTGACGGGCGGCGTAGTCCTGGAAAGCCTCGTCGCTGGCATTCACGCCGCCGATGCCCAGAACCCCCTCGATCGACTCGCCGAACCGGCCCGCATAGCTCGGGAAGGCGGTGGCAACGGCGGTGTAGAACGCGCCGACCTGAAGGTCCTCGATCTGCGCCTGCTCGGTCAGGGCAAAGGTGTCTGGCGGATAGGAGAAGGCGACGAAAGCGTCAGGTGCGGCCGATTTCGCCGCTTTCATCACCGGCGACAGATCCTGGCTGCCCAGCGGGTAGGAGCTTTCATAGACCAGCTCGAAACCCGCATCGACGAAAGCCGGTTTGGCGACGTTCGCCAGTTCGATGCCGAAAGCGTCGGCAACGTTGACGATGGCGACCTTGTTGCCGATGTCGCCGCGGTCGCGAAGCTGGGTCAGCACCTCGACCGCCCCGAGCGCGATCGGTTGCGCCCCGCCCAGCGAGATGAACACATTGGGAAACTGCGCCGAAAGCTCGTCCGCCTTGTCGGTGGTGGCGGTCGAGGTGATCATCGGAATGCCGTAGCGGTGATAGATCGGCGCTGACGCGAGGTTCAGCCCGGTCGAATAGGGTGGCAGGATGATATCGGCTTCGTCCTGCTCGACGAGGCGCTGAACCGCCTTGATGGTCTCGCCGGGGTTGGTCTGGTCGTCATACTCGATGACTTCCAGCATCCGCTGGGTGCCATCGACATTGAGGCCGCCGCGCGCGTTCACCGTCTCGACCCAGAGCTTGACGTTGGGCCAGTAGGAAACCGCCGCACCACCGGCGAGCGGGCCGGTCTTGGGGGCGACGGCACCAACCTTGAGCGTATCCTGCGCCACAGCGGGCAGCGCGGTAAAGCCGGTTGCGAGCGCCACTGCGGCGATCTGTGCGAATGTCCTGCGTTTCATGTTTATGTCCTCCCTGACATGGTTCTCAGTTTTTTCCCGGTTCTTCCGGGCCGACGGCGGGTTCATCCCGCACGGTCATCCATTGAATCTCGGTGAATTCGTCGATCACGGCCTGCCCGCCGAAGCGGCCATAGCCGCTGGCCTTCACGCCGCCATAGGGCATCGCCGGATCGTCGCAGACGGTGGAGCCGTTTACGTGCACCGCGCCGCATTCGATGCGCCGCGCAATCGCTTGTGCCTGTTCGACATCACGCCCGAAAACGGCGGCGGCGAGGCCATATTCGGTGTCATTGGCCACGGTCACCGCCTCGTCGGCGTCGGCGACGCGGATGATCCCGACGACCGGCCCGAACACCTCCTCGCCATAGATCCGCATGCCATAGGCAATGTGGTCGAGGATGGTTGGTTGAACCGCCACGCCATGGCCCTCGCCGCCGGTCACCAACACGGCCCCCTTGGTCATTGCATCGTCGATCAGCCCCCTGACACGGGCCACCGCTTCATTGCCGATCAACTGGCCGAGCGGCCCCCGCCCGGTAGCCGGATCGAATCGAAGCATCCGTGCCTCTTCGGCCAATGCGGTGATGAACGCATCGGCCACCGGCGCTTCCACCACGACCCGGTCCGTGGCCATGCAAACCTGGCCCTGGTTGAAAAACGCGCCATGCGCGACGGTGCGCGCTGTCGCTTCGATATCGGCATCGGCCAGCACGATGGCCGAGGCCTTGCCGGACAATTCCAGCAGGCATTTCTTGAGGTGCCGCGCCGCCATCACCGCGATCTCGCGGCCCACCCGCGTCGATCCGGTGAAATTCACGCGCCGCACCGCCGGATGCGCGATCAACGCCTCGACGACGGAGTGCGCCTCCTCCGGGGCGTTGCTGACGAGGTTGAGCACGCCATCGGGCAGACCTGCCGCGATCAAGGCCTCGGCGACCCTTTCGTGCATCTTGGGGCAGAGCTCGGAACCTTTCAGCACCACGGTATTGCCGAGCGCCAGAGGCGCCGCCACGGCGCGCACCGCCAGCGTTACCGCCGCGTTCCATGGCGCGATGCCCAGCACAACGCCGGTCGGCTTGCGGATCAGGTGATAGCTTGTGCCTTCCGGCCCGCCCGGAACCTCGCTGATGCCGATCGCCTCTGCCAGGTTGGCGGCCTGTTGCAGGTTCCTGCAGGCGATCTCGATGTTGAAACGCACCCAATCCGCCGATGCCCCGACCTCTGCCGCCCCGATAAGGCAAAGCTCGTCGGTAGCCTCGCGCAAGCACTCCGCAGCGCTCAGCAGCAGCGCGGCCCGATCACGAGGTGCGCAAGCCGACCAATCGGGAAAGGCCCGAGCGGCGGCGTCGGCGGCAGCTTCTGCACCTGCGGCATCCAGCGCCGCGGCCTGCGTGACCACCGCTCCGGTGATCAGGTCGCGCCGCTCGAACGTGCGACCGTGCGGAGCGGCAACGGATGCTCCACTGATGATGGCATTGGCTACGAACAAGTCGTCCTCCCAAACGGCTTATCGCCCACTCGCTGTCTTGATCTTTTCGCGCGGGTGCCTCGGCGCACTCCCATTGCACCGGGTCTGAAGAGTGTCGGTTGACACGGAGCGTCCGTAAATGTCGAAATGTGGGAAAGAATTATAATTTTGTGGGGAAATCATGCCATTTCGCAAAGTCGCAGGTGCGACAGCCGGTCGCAGGGCCGAAACCTCGATCCGGGCGGAACGGTTCCGCGCGGACCTTCAGGCGCGCTCCATCGGCGTTGCGGGGCTCGACGACGCGGAAAACTTCCGCGCGATCCACCTCGAAAGGGGTGAGGCGACGCTGCGGCTTCCTGACGCCACGCCCTTGCCACTGGCAGGGCCGGTCATGGGTTGGTTCCCCTGGCGCGAGGGGATGCGTCTGGAACTTGCGGCAGGGGCGCAGGGGTGTCACCTGGCCCTGGGTCGCGGCACCCTGAACCGCACGCTTGCACGCTCGCCGGAAATCGCCGATCTGCGTTTCACCGCCGACCGCAGCCTCCTGCTGCGTCTTTCGGGCGAGGGGGCGCCGATGGCATCGACAGTCTCGTCGTGTTTCGAGGGCATACTGGCCGAAACGCTGCATCCGGGTCCGCTGAGCACCTCGTTGGTCGAGTCCTTCTTGCGGGTGCTTCTTGTCCAGTTGCGGCGCGGCCAGCGGCAGAGCGGCATGTCCGGGTCTGCTTCGGGCGGCGGTATTGCGCTCGCCAACCGGTTCACCGCGCTGGTTGAAAGCCATGTGCGTGAGCGGTGGACGGTGGCGCGCTACGCCGCCGAACTCGGCATTTCCCGCGACCGGCTGAACGATGTCTGCCTTCGCGCCCATGGCCGTCCGCCGGGCAGGATGATCCGCGAGCGGTTGTTGATCGAGGCCAAGGCCTACCTCGAACAATCCTCGCTCGCGATCGAACAGATCGCGGGTGTGCTCGGGTTTTCCGGCGCCCCCCAATTCAACCACTTCTTCAGCCGGATGGAAGGCCTGGCGCCGGGCCGTTACCGATCCCGCCATCGCAATGCGACCGGTCCCGACACCGACGTCGATGAGGCGCTTTATTCCTGGCCTTGATCGGGCCTTCTTCTGGTCTACCAGATCGAACCTCTCGCATGACTGCGCAACGGGATCGAGCCGCCGACGGCGGCCTTTCTGCACCGGCCATTTCCGGCGTCGGCCTTGACCGGCCCACCGACACACGGCCCTGAGCGTCACAAAACTTTGTTCGAAACGTCAAGAAAAGGTGATCGTCACGCGGTCTTGTCGCCCCGACAGAATCGAGGGGGCCTCATGCTCGTCGTTGAAGACCTGACCAAGACCTTTGGCGCGAACACCGCCGTGGATCGTGTTTCCTTCACCGTGGAAAAGCCGATGATGATCGGCATCATCGGGCGGTCCGGGGCGGGCAAATCCACCTTCCTGCGGATGATGAACCGGCTCACCGATGCCACCTCGGGGCGGCTCGCCTTCGAGGGCCGCGACGTGCTGGGGCTGACCGGGCGGGCGAAGCGCGCGTGGCAATCCGATTGCGCGATGATCTTCCAGCAGTTCAACCTCGTGCCGCGGATGGACGTGGTGTCGAACGTGCTGCATGGCACGCTTGGCCGCAGCTCGACGCTGGCGACGATGTTCAACCTGTTCCCGAAGGACGACATCCACCGCGCGATCGACATTCTCGAACGGCTCGGCATCGCCGACCATGCACCCAAGCGCGCCGAGGCGCTTTCGGGCGGTCAGCAGCAGCGCGTGGCGATTGCCCGTGCCCTGATGCAGGACCCGAAGATCATTCTCGCCGATGAACCCATCGCCAGCCTCGACCCGATGAACGCCCAGACCGTGATGGAGGCGCTGCGCCGGATCCACGAGGAAGACGGCCGCATGGTGATCGCCAACCTGCACACGCTCGACACCGCGCGGCGCTACTGCGACCGGGTGATCGGCATGCGCGACGGGCGGATCGTGTTCGACGGCAGCCCCGACCAGCTCACCACCGGCGTGGCGCGCGACATCTACGGTGCGGGCGACGATTTTTCCGAGGCCGCGACCAGCACCAGCATCGACGCCATCGAAACCCCCGCTGCCCGCGCGGTGCACGAGGCCGAAGCGATCGTCTGAGTTTCCATCCCCGCCGCGGGCCCCGCGCCGGGACCACCCACCGAAGAGAGAGAAAAGCGATGAAAACCACCCTTGCGGCCATCCTGGCCACCACCGCCCTCGCTGCCCCCGCCTTTGCGCAGGACAGCATCAGCGAATTCCGCATCGGCATCCTCGGCGGCGAAAACGCCCAGGACCGGATGACTTCGAACGAGTGCTACCGCGCCAAGGCCGAAGCGCTGCTCGGCGTGCCGGTCAAGCTGTTCACCCCGGCCGATTACGACGGTGTGATCCAGGGCCTGCTCGGCGGCACCATCGATATGGCCTGGCTCGGCGCCTCGGCCTATGCCAAGGCCTACCTGACCGACCCCGAGGCCGTTGAGCCGATCATGGTGAAAACCAATGTCGATGGCTCCTATGGTTACTACTCGGTGGGCTTCGCGCGCGTCGACAGCGGCATCACCTCGCTTGAGGACATGGCCGGCAAGGTCTTCGCCTTCGGCGACCCGAACTCGACCAGCGGCTACCTGATCCCGTCGATCGAGATCCCCGAAGCCACCGGCGCCTCGATGGACTCGGGCGACTACTTCGGCGAAGTGAAATTCGTCGGCGGCCATGAGCAGACCATCGTCGCAGTCGCCAACGGCGACGTCGACGCGGGCGTGACCTGGGCCGACGGCATGGGCGACTGGGCCGATGGCTACAACTCCGGCGCGCTGCGCAAGGCCTCCGACTCCGGCATCGTCGACATGAACGAGTTGGTCGAGATCTGGAAGTCCAAGCCGATCCCGGAAGGCCCGATCGTGCTGCGCAAGGATCTGCCCGAGCGCGTGAAGGTGGATATCGCCACGCTGACCGCATCGCTGCCCTACATGGACCCCGACTGCGCCTACAACTTCATGGCCGGTGAGGCGCTTGGCTTCCAGCCGATCGACCACGACGCCTACCTCTCGATCATCGGTGCGCGCCTCGCGGTGCAGGGCGACTGATCCCGACCCCACGCCACGGCCCGGCTCCCTGCAGGGGGGCCGGGCTGCCTTATGAAGACACCGGAAGACAAGGGGAATGGCCATGGCGGACACCGCGTTGAACCAGGGTTCGCCCGAGGGCACCGCCGAAATCCGTGACGCCTACATGGCGATGACGCGCACCAAGCGGATGTATGGCGGCATCATGCTGGTGGTGTTCATCGCGCTGATGACCTCTGGCTTCATGCTCGCCGACAGCCGCAACGCCGGCGGGTTCTGGGACGGTATCCTAAACATCTTCCAGTTTCCCGGCGAGGTGGTGCGCGAGGCCAGTGCCAAGGCGGCCAACCTTCCCGCGCTGATGGTGAAGTTCTTCCCTTCGCTGCTGGAGACGGTCAATATCGCCGCCGCCTCGACGCTGGTCGGCGGTCTTCTGGCCATCGTGCTGTCGCTCCTCTCCACCCGAGGCCTTGCCCGGTTCCCGAAGGCGATCGGGGTGTTCCGCCGGATGATGGACATCATGCGCGCGGTGCCCGAGATCGTCATCGCGCTGGTCTTGATCTTCATCCTCGGCGGCGGCCCGGTGCCGGCGATGATCGCCATCGCCTTCCACACCGCGGGCGCGCTTGGCAAGCTGTTTTCCGAGGTCAACGAGAACGCCGATCTGAAGCCGGTCGAGGGGCTGGCCTCGGTCGGTGCCAACTGGAGCCAGCGGATGCTTCTGGGCGTGGTGCCGCAGGTGGCGCCGAACTGGCTGAGCTATGCGCTGCTGCGCTTCGAGATCAATATTCGCGCGTCTGCGATCCTCGGCTTCGTCGGCTCCGGCGGCATCGGCTACGATCTGAAAAACGCCTTCAGCTGGGGGCAGGGGCGCTACGACGAGGTCGCCGCGATCTTCATCCTGCTGTTTCTCACCATCGTGTTCTTCGATCAGCTTTCCAGCCACTATCGCAACAAGCTCGTGGGAAAGGTCTGAGCCATGACCGCCATCGCCGACATGCCGCGGGCCGAGAGCCTGCATGACACCGCCACCCGGCTGATCGCCCGCAAGCGCCTGCTCGCCTTTGCCGCGCCGGGGGTGATCCTCGCCTATTTCGTCTACCTGTTCTTCGCCTTTGACATTCCGGGCCTGGTGGACCGCGCGCGGATGGACAATGCCGCGATCCTGGTGGCCGACAGCTACAGCTACAAGACCCACGTCACCCACGACAACCGCAACGGCGGCCTGAGCTTTGCCGTCGAGGGCGAGGCCAAGGGCACCTACCCTGCGGGCATGGTGCCGGACTTCGTATCGCTGACCGGCGAGGACACCGCCCTGATCGCGCTGAAGGCGGGCGAAAGCGCCGAGATCGAAGGCGGCACGCTGCGTTACAGTGTGCCGGACTACGGCACCGTGACGGTGCGGGTGGATGGCCGCGAGATCCTGCTCGAAACCCCCGATGGCGCGGTGCCGGACTGGATCAGCGCCAGCTCCAGCCGGGTCAACATCTCCGGCGCGGGCGGGCGCGCGAGCGTGACCCGCGCGCGCACCGAGGTATTCCGCTATTCCTTCGGCTGGGAGCTGTTCTGGTTCACCCTCGACAGCCCGTTTTATGGCAAGACGCCCGCCGATCTGGCCGGGCTGGTGCTCTCCGGCGATCGCGTCGTCGACGGCAAGAGCAACATCGCCGCCATCGTGCAGGATGTCTGGACCAACAAGATGTGGCGCCACGGCGACGTGCTCGGGGCGATCTTCGAGACCGTGCTGATGGCCTTCCTCGGCACCATGGGCGCGGCATTGGTGGCGCTGCCGATGGCCTTCCTCGCGGCGAAGAACTTCAGCCGCCTGATGAGTGTGCGCTTTGCCATGCGCCGGGTGTTCGACTTCGTGCGCGGGGTCGACGGGCTGATCTGGACGATCATCCTCAGCCGCGCCTTCGGCCCCGGCCCGATGACCGGCGCGCTGGCGATCCTGATCACCGACACCGGCTCCTTCGGCAAGATGTTCTCCGAGGCGCTGGAGAACGTCGATGACAGGCAGATCGAGGGCGTCGCCTCGACCGGGGCAAAGCGGCTGCACCGCTACCGCTTCGGGGTGATCCCGCAGATCACGCCAGTGCTGCTCAGCCAGGTGCTCTACTACCTCGAATCCAACACCCGCAGCGCCACCGTGATCGGCGCGATCACCGGCGGCGGCATCGGCCTCCTGCTGACCCAGGCGATGATCACCCAGAAGGACTGGGAAGAGGTGAGCTATTACATCGTGCTGATCGTGCTCATGGTGATGGCGATGGACACGCTCTCGGGCTGGCTCCGGCGCCGCTTGATCAAGGGCGCATGATGCGGGTTCTGGTGACGGGGGCGAACCGCGGTATCGGCGCGGCGCTGGTTACGGCCGCGCGCGCGGCGGGCCATGACGTGATCGCGGCCACCCGGCCGGGGCGGGGCGGCGACGTGGCATTCGACGTCACCGACCACGCCGCCCTCGCGCGCGCGGCGGCCAGCCTCGGCCCGCTCGACGCGCTGATCAACAACGCAGGCATCATCGGCCCGGCCCGGCAATCGCCGCTCGACATGGATTTCGCCGGGTTCCGCGAGGTGCTGGAGATCAACACCCTTGCGCCGCTCGCGGTGGCACAGGCCTTCCT
>Ga0180435_10004432_pt1 | contig 13850 bp, 14 predicted proteins | sample SS_ome_3_FD_132467 | JGI IMG/M metagenome (GOLD analysis project Ga0180435, IMG submission 132467) | Hypersaline lake sediment archaeal communities from the Salton Sea, California, USA - SS_3_S_1 metaG | ecosystem: Environmental > Aquatic > Non-marine Saline and Alkaline > Hypersaline >... | reverse complement strand
AGTACTTTTTTCATTATTACCTCATTTAAAGTTATACTTCATTATATCTTTTTTACCCATTTCAGTCAAAACCCGAACCCTTCCTGAGCATTATTGATGCTTCGTACTTTGACACCGGCTGTCAAAAGGGATAGAATTTTTACGACAAAAGAGGTGTATCATTATGAATTCAGAAAAGAAACCGAATATCCTTGTAATCATGACGGATCAGCACAGCAGGCACTTCCTGGGGTGCTACGGCAATGAACTGGTACGTACACCGAACCTGGACAGGCTTGCGGCGGAGGGCATGCGCTTCGACAATACATATTGTGCTGCGCCTCTTTGTGTGCCGAGCAGGATGTCCTTCATGACTTCCATGACGCCTTCCAACAACCAGGTATGGAACAACAATCATATACTGAATGCGGGGATTCCGACCTGGGCGACACTTTTGTCCACGGCAGGATATGAAACAGCGCTTTTGGGCCGCATGCATTTCTGCGATACAGACCAACTGCATGGATTTGAGAGCAGACCTGTGGCCGAAAGAAGTGCCGGACCCGTCGGGTTTTCCCAAAAGGGCGGTCCTTTCTGGACGCGTTTTCCGGGAAGTACTTCCGGCCAGAGCCGGGTCAGCGTAGAGATAGCAGGAAAAGGCCATACCCATTACCAATGGTCTGATGAGGAACGCACACGCAAAGCCAAACAGTGGCTTATGGAGAAAGCAGATGAGGATGGAAGACCTTTTGCTGCGGTCTTGGGTTATGTGCTTCCCCACTGCCCCTTCATTGCACCGAAGGAACTCTTTGATTACTATTACGAAAGGACTGATGTACCTGACGTTGAGGAAAATCAGCCTGAAACCGTTAGGAGATACCGTGAAAAGCGCGGCATTCTTGAACCTCCCATGCCCGAGGAACGGGTAAGGGTTGCAAGAGCCGCTTATTACGGGCTTTGCGAACATATTGACTCTCTGATCGGAGAGGTGCTTGATACCCTGGATGAAACAGGACTGGCCCGAAATACAGTCGTGATATATGTTTCTGACCACGGGGAGCTTGCCGGAGAGCACGGCTGCTGGTGGAAGAGCAACTATTACGAGGGAAGTGCCGGTGTTCCCATGATAGCACGCTGGCCCGGTGTAATTGAGCCGGGTTCCGTATCACAGAACGTATGCAATCTTATGGACCTTGGACCCACCCTTGCTGATATTGCGGGTACTTCCTTTCCATATGAAGTGGACGGCAGGTCTCTCTTTAAAACAATGACGGAAGGTTCTGATCACGACTGGCAGGATGTAACTGTAAGTGAGCTTGCTGATTTCCGGGGCGGTTATTTCCCCAGCAGGATGGTCAGGAAAGGTCCCTGGAAACTGTGGATCTACGGTGACGATGAAAAACTTCCTCCTGCAATGTTCAATCTTGATAATGATCCTGACGAAATAAATGACCTGTGGGATGACCCGGAGTTTTCGGATATCCGGAATGAGCTTCTTTCGATGGTTTATGACGGCTGGGATCCCATTGATGTGCTTGCCAAGAGCAAAAAGAACTGGGACTATTTCTCGCTGCTGAGAGAATGGGGCAAGGTCGTAGACCCCGATGCCCCGTTTGCAATGGTTTATCCTTCTGATGAATATGAATCGGATGTTGAGTTGCTTTAGCTTATGAGAACTTTATAATTCCGCCTTCCATGGAGGCAATTCTGGCAAGACTTTCCAGGTGAACTCCCTTGTCCCTGAGTTTTCGTCCTCCTGTCTGGAATTCCTTTTCAATGACTATGCCTACGCCTTCCAGCTTTGCACCTGACTGGCGGACTATATCCAAAAGAGCTTCAATTGCCAGGCCGTTTGCCAGGAAGTCGTCTATTATCAGGAGCCTGTCCCCTTCTCCCAGATATTTTTTGGATACATTCATAACATATTCCTCAGCCTTCGTGAATGAATATGATGTAGCCCTGTAATTGCCTTCATTCAGGGTGCTGGCGTTGCCCTTTTTGGCAAAGAGTACGGGAACGTTGAATTCCCTTGCAGTGGCACATGCAACGGAAATACCCGAAGATTCCACCGTGAGTATCTTGGTTATGCCAAAATCGCCGAACCGCCTGTGGAATTCCCTGCCTATCTCATCAAGCAGCGCCACGTCAATCTGGTGGTTCAGGAAATTGTCCACCTTAAGTATGCTGTCACCTATGACTACTGCGTCTTCCAGAATCCTCTGTTTCAGAATCTCCATACCCGTCCCCCTTTTGGTAAATTCTACAACAAAGCCCACCCCGAATCAACATCAACCACTATGCAGTCACCACAGGGGTAACTGCCTATAGGCATTCACCCCTGGGGTGACTGCATAGTTCGGGGGTTTAAAATGCTATAGGAATCATAAAATTACGATTTAGGGCACCCTTTGTGATATAATTTACAGTGGATTCATGGAGAATGAGGCATTTTATGAAGAAATATGATATTGCGATAATAGGCGGTGGTCCTTCGGGCATATTCGCCGCATATGAACTGAATAACCTGAACCCGGGTGCATCCATCGTTATGATGGAGAAGGGCAAATCCATATTCAAACGAAAATGCCCCATTGTTGAGAACAAGGTCGACCGATGCATCAACTGTGAATCCTGTTACATCATGGAAGGTTTCGGCGGCGCAGGTGCCTTTTCAGACGGCAAGTTCAACTTTACTACACAGTTCGGCGGATGGCTTGATGAATATCTTGAAGAAGATAAAATACTCGATCTGATTGAGTATGTTGACAGCATCAACGTGAAGTTCGGAGCATCCCTCAAAAGATATTCAACCGATACACCGGAAGCGAAGCTTCTCGAAAAGAAAGCCCTTGAAAATGACCTGCATTTGCTCAAGGCACAGGTCAAGCATCTCGGTACGGAAAGAAATCTTGAGATACTAAAGCAACAGTATAACTATTTGAAGGAACGCATTGACCTAAAATGCAATACCCATGTTGACAAGATAGAAAAATATGACGGCGGATTCAGGATCACGGCAAACGGCGGCGAGACCATAGAATGCCGTTTCCTTATAGCTGCTCCGGGCCGTTCCGGTGCAGAATGGTTTGCAGACAATTGTTCGGAGCTTGGACTCAAACTCATCAATAACCAGGTTGATATAGGGGTTCGTGTGGAGCTTCCTGCAAGGATATTTGACCATATAACTGATGCTGTATACGAAGCAAAGCTTCTTTACCGCACAAAGCAGTACGGCGATGTGGTTCGTACCTTCTGTATGAACCCATATGGGCATGTGGTTGCGGAAAATGTTGACGGAATCGTAACCGTCAACGGGCACAGCTATGCGGATCCGGATATGCGCAGCGAGAACACAAACTTTGCTCTGTTGGTAAGCAACAGGTTCACCTATCCCTTTGACCAACCCTACCAATACGGCAAAAGGATAGCTTCACTAAGCAACATGCTTGGCGGTGGCGTGCTGATACAACGTTTCGGCGACCTTATAAAAGGGCGCAGGAGTACGGAACACAGGCTTGCACAAAGCTTTACCAAGCCTACAATGAAAGCAACTCCCGGAGACCTGAGCCTGGTACTCACCAAACGCCATCTTGACAATGTAATCGAGATGATCTATGCCCTTGATAAAATTGCTCCCGGCATCGCAAACAATGATACCCTGTTGTATGGTGTTGAGGTTAAATTCTACAGTTCCAGAATAGAACTTGATAATAATTTCGAAACCAAGGTCTCGAATATGTTTGCCATTGGAGACGGTGCAGGCGTAACCCGCGGACTTTCACAGGCCGGGGCAAGCGGCATTCATGTAGCACGCATCATTTCAGAACGCCTCTAACCCCTTTTCGACAAATCATCCAGCGATGAATTGTCGAAGTGGTGGAGTTAATGTATCAGAGGATCAGCATTTCCTTTGAGGATTTGTTGAATACCATAGGTTCCGTGCCGTTCACCAGCACCATATTCTCTATCCTTACGCCCCCGTATCCTTCTACATAGATACCGGGTTCCACGGTCAATACATTGCCATTTTCTATCGGGTTGGGGTTTGACGGTGAAAGTCTGGGACTTTCGTGTACTTCTATACCGACAGCATGACCAAGTCCGTGTCCGAAGCAGCCTTCATAGCCGGCTCCGTAAATTATATCCCTTGCTATCTTGTCTATTTCTGCACCTGTAAGTCCTGCATGCACCATTTCCTCGGAAGCCTGCTGCGCTTTAAGTACAGTATTATAGATATCCTTCATCTTTGATGTGGGTTCGCCAACAAAAACCGTCCTTGTCATGTCTGAGTTGTATCCGTCAAGAAGTGCACCGAAATCCATGGTTACCGGGTCGCCTTTTTCTATGACTTTTTCACTTGCATGCCCATGGGGAAGGCTCGAGCGTTTGCCTGATGCAACTATTGTTTCAAAAGCAGGAGCGGTAGCGCCGTTCTTGCGCATGTAGTATTCCATTTCTGCCGCTACCTGGTTTTCGGTCATACCCGGCCTCATGATTCCAATTATATAGTCAAACGTGTCTTCGGCCAGATCCACGGCCTTTTGCAGTTTTGCGACTTCGGTCTTGTCCTTGACCATACGTATCCTGCTTAATTCATCCTGAATTGCCGTGAACCTGCACGGAGGTTTCCTCATCCATTCAGTATATCTTGCCTGTGAGACTTCCTGCTCCTCAAAACCTACCAGTTCAAGCTTTAGATCAAATAATTTTTCAAGAAGCCAGTCATCAGCCCTTTTCTCAAACTGCTCTACCTTATAACTCTTACCGCATATTTCTTTCGCATGTTCTATGTATCTGAAATCCGTTGCAAAGAATGCTTTTGTCTGGGTTATCACAATAACTGATGAACTTCCCGCAAATCCTGAAAAATACAACGTATTCGGTCGGGATGTGATGACCACGCCTTCCAATTTCCTGTCTTTAAGTACTTTTCTGAGCTTTTTGATTCTATCTTTCATCTAATCCTCCAATATCCCTTCAAGAACTGCTGATACGCGTCTTGCCATTCTTATGAATCCTATGTCGTTGGGATGGGTTCCGTCGACTGAACATGCATCCCGGTCGCTCTCTCCGAACAGAGTCCTGCCGTCAATGAAATATACGTTGTCGTCACCTGCCGAAAGTGCATTCAGATAGGTTGTCATTACAACCTGTGTATTGCCTTTTGCAATCCTGATCCATTTCTCGTACCCTGGTCTGGACATCATTATTACGGGAAGATTCGGTTTTTTTGCCCTCAAAGCCTTGAAAAATGGCTCATGGGTCTCCTTAAGGAATGCAGTATCCGGCGCATTATGGTCATAATCATACACAAATGCTGCAATATCCAGTGATGCGATATATTCGGCCAGAGGAATATCCCCTCTTGCGCTTCCGGAAAATCCCAGGTTTATTACAGGTCTTCCGAGCATACGGCCTGTCATGTTTACATAGCTGTTTCCCGGTCTTGAAGCACAAGCCCCCTGGGTTATTGAAGACCCGTAGAAAAGGACTGGTTTCATATTTTCAGCGGTTTTCCTTTTGAAAGCACCTTTATCCAATTCTATGTTGAAATCAACGACTGAATTATACAGAGGAAAATATATTTCAACCTTGCCGGCGGTCGCTCCTGTATCCAGTTCCAACTCCCCTTCTATGTCTGTGCCGTTGTACTCAGGCCTTAAGTTTCCCAGAAATTTTCCGTTGACATAAATATCGAAACCGCTGGCCGCACTCACTGCCATATGCACATGACCGGTTACCTTGCCTACTTTTGCAGTCAACCTGAGCCTTTTGGAATCTGTTTCAAAGCTTGTTTTTATTCCTGATGTGTTGTGGGCCAAGTCCCTAAGCCTCGGCACCTTTTCGATTGTGCTGTCCGGCATCCTTACGAACTTTTCGTCTGATGCACAACCTGTCAATACAACCTCTTCCTTAAGTTGCCTGATGTTCATCCAATACCTCCACAAGATAGTCTATAGCTTCGATGTAGCCGTCAAAACCTTTTCCTGATATAACCTTGTCACAGCCTTTTGCCGTTATCAAAACACTTCTGAAATCTTCCCTGTTCATGACATCCGATATGTGAACCTCAACCTTAGGAACCGTCGCATCAGTCAAGGCATCCATTATTGCATAGCTGTAATGGGAATATGCACCCGGATTTATGACTATTCCGTCGTATTCCTCGTCAGCCTGTTGTATGAAGTCAATCAAACGCCCCTCTGAATTGCTCTGGAAACATCTGATGGACAGTTTCTCAGTGGTCTTTGCTTCTATCATACCAATAAGATCCATATATGTTCCCCTGCCGTATTGCTCCGGGTCCCTCAACCCCAGCTTGTTCAGGTTAGGTCCGTTTATAACCATCAGCTGCATCACGGTACCTCCTTTTCATCCACGCGGCATCCTCGGCCATCGTTCCTGCCGATTCTGATATTATTACGGGCTGCATGTCATATTTTAGCATTATTGGGACAAAATGGTCGAATTCAGGCCCGAACTGGGTATCAGCCATGGTCCAGTGCCTCTTTTCGCCGCCCTTTGCAGTGTATTCTATCCTGCTGAAATGTACGTGCAGCTGTCTTGTGCGTTCCCAGCCTATTCCGTCCGCCAGTTCAATGATAACATTTTCGAAAGCCTGGGGCGAATCAAGTTCACCCCGCCTCCTTGAATTAAGGTGGCCGAAATCAATTGTCGGGATTACCGCATCATCCGTCCTGCAGAAAGCAATTATTTCCTTTAGATTTCCTATTTGGTTGATCTTCCCCATCAGTTCAGGTGATATAAGGTGGGAATGGGATTGATTCTTCATGATGTCAGCAAAGACTTCCAGTGCTCTTTTCATAGCCCTGTCCCTTGTGTCCTTGCCGATTCCGCCGGGATGAACAACAACCCTTTCTGCACCCATCCAGACTGCTGCTTCCACTGATTTTTGTATGTGATTGTAGGATTTTTCCAGTTTTTCCCTGTCCGTTCCGGCAAGGTTTATATAATACGGGGCATGCAGGCTGAGGCGTATCCCGTTGGCTTTGGCTTCTGTTCCAATTTTTTCAGCTGTTTCCTGTTTAAGAAAGACTCCCCTGCCGCACTGGTATTCATATGCATCCAGGTCCATCTCCCTAAGCCATTCAAAGGCTTCATATGTGTGTTTGTATCCTTGTTCATAGAATGATTCTGAATTTCCTGCAGGTCCGAAGCGTATCATATTCTTTCAATATCCCCCGCATATTTTTTCAGCAACCGTCTTTCAAAGTGTCTTTTGAACCTTACGAACATAATCTCATCCGGGTCAAGTATGTGGGTAAGAACCGTTACAAATCCGGCCTTGACACCTCCCTTTATATCAGTAAACAGCTGGTCGCCGAGTATTGCGCATTTCTCCGGAGGCAACTCCATATGCTCCGCTACCTTAAGGTATCCCCTTTTTCCGGGTTTGCCTGCAAGGCCTATGCCATGGATACCTAATTTTTCCATGAATAGTTTGGTCCTGTGTCTTCTTGCATTGGAAAGAATACATACCCTGAAGCCTGCTTGCTTGACTTTTTCAATCCATTGGACAGCTTCACTACCCGGTTCCCTTGTATTCATCGGAACCAGCGTATTGTCTATGTCCACCGCAATGCCCCTGACTCCTTTTTCATATAGTTTGGAAAGGTCTGCATGAAAAATGCTTTTGGTCATATAGTCAGGTAAAAATCGGTACATCATTGCTCCATTTGCTTTTGAAAATATCATTGGTTTTTAGTATAATATGTTTTAGTCAATATTATCATAAAGGGGTACCAAAATGAATATTTCTTTTACCGAATCAACCAGGCTCAAGCCAAAACCGACCGGTGATTCCCTCGGTTTCGGAAAACAAACCACCGATTACATGTTCATTATGGACTACAGTGATGAAAAAGGTTGGTATGATCCGAAGATTGTACCCTACTCACCCCTATCACTTGATCCTTCAACCACGGTCCTGCATTACGGACAGGGTGTTTTCGAAGGACTCAAGGCTTACAAAGCCAAGGATGGCCGTGTTCTTCTGTTCAGGCCTGATGAGAATGTGAAGAGATTGAACCGCTCATGCGACCGCACCTGCATTCCTTTGCTTGATGAGGCTGATGTACTTGAGGCAATAAAGAAAATGGTCTCCCTTGAAAAAGACTGGATACCGACAGCGGAGGGAACCTCCCTGTATATACGCCCGTTCATTATTGCAACGGACCCATATCTGGGTGTTCATCCATCACATACATATATGTTTATGATCATTCTGGGACCTGTCGGGAACTATTATCCGTCCGGGCTCAATCCGGTCAAGATATTTGTCGAGGATGAATTTGTAAGGGCAACGCCGGGCGGAACCGGTACTGCCAAGACCATGGGTAACTATGCAGCAAGCCTGAAGGCCCAGGACAAGGCCGAGAAAAAGGGCTTCATACAGGTATTGTGGCTTGACGGTGTACATCGTAAATATGTCGAGGAAGTGGGTTCCATGAACGTATTCTTCAAGATTGACGGTAAGATCGTAACACCGAATCTTTCCGGAAGCATCCTTCCTGGAATTACAAGGATGTCCTGCATGGAACTTCTCAGGAAGCGTGGATACGAGGTTGAGGAACGCCCCCTTTCCATCGATGAGATAATGGAAGCCCATGATGCCGGCAAGCTCGAGGAAAGTTTCGGCACAGGCACGGCGGCAGTAATATCCCCCATAGGCGAACTGATGTACAAAGGAAGGGATATTGTAATCAACAATAATGAGATCGGCGAAGTAACAGCCATGCTCTATGATACACTCACCGGAATACAGTTCGGCAGGCTCGATGATGAGTTCGGCTGGACCGTCGAGGTAAAATAGTGGACAGGAAAAAAGGAATAATCCTTGCAGCCGTCGGTGCCCTTATCTGGAGCAGCGGCGGTGTTTTTATCAAATTGGTCGATGCACCCGGTATTTTTATTTCTGCGGCCCGTTCCTTGGTTGCCGGGCTTGTCTTTCTCCCTTTTGTAAGAGTCAGGAAGATAAAGTGGAACAAAAACCTATTGATACTGGTGATTTGCTACGCCTACACAATGATAGGTTTTGTATCTGCTACAAAACTGACAACCGCTGCAAATGCAATAATACTTCAGTACACGTCCCCTGTCTGGCTGTTTATTTTTTATGCAATTGCCGAGAAAAAGCTCGAACGGAAGAAACTGCTTCCTGTTGTTTTGGTAACCATGGGTATCGTTCTTTTCTTATTCGAGCCTAAGGATGGCACCAATATTCTGGGTAATATGCTAGCACTTTCAACTGGAATATCCTTTGCGGGGGTTGCTCATTTCACTGCAAAGGACCATGGCGCATCGGGACCGGGACTCATTTCCATCTGCAATCTGGCAACATTCATCCTTGCAATTCCCTTTGTAAGGAATATAGGCGGTGTGGCATCTTCCCTGGACCTGAACGGAATATTGGGTATCCTTTTCCTCGGGGTCTTCCAGATTGCCGTAGGATATGTATTCTACATAAGATCGCTCAAGTTCATTTCACCACTTGATACATCCCTTATATGCCTTATAGAACCACTCATGAACCCCATTTGGGTATTGATATTTGTAGGTGAAACTCCCTCTGTCCTGGCAACGGCAGGCTCAGTATTCGTACTTCTTGGAATACTGGCAAATATACTACGGGCAAGGGGCGACCGAAAGGTCATCCTTCAATGAGCCTTTTCATATTCAATCCTAGTATTTTTCTTTTGTCTTCATCGGATATCTTTGCGTAAGCAACGGCACCCAGGCTGAATGTTGCGTCAAGTGCGGAAAGATCCGAGCCGTATATGATTTTATCGGCACCTGCAGCTTCTGTGATTCTTCTTATATTGTCAAAACCTATCTCTGCACAGGTGTTTATATACATATTATCGTATTTCCTTGCGAGACGTGCGTAGTCGAATATGCAGTGTCCTTCCAGGAATTTGATGTTCCTGTAGGTTTTCAGAAGTTGCTCCAATCTCTCCGGTCTGCCGAAATAGTGATGCAGCAGTATCATTCCCCTGGAATCCAGGTATTCAAGCATATCCCTGAAACGCCCTTCATTCAGGTCATGGGGTTGGCGGTATGAATGCATCTTTATGCCGAGGGTCAGTCCCATTGCTTCCCCCCTCTTTATTTCCTCGACGAAATTACCGTAGTTTGCAGCTATGGTCACATAACCCCTGAACATTCGGGGCACCCTTTTAACATATTCAGCTGTGCGGTCGTTCCCCAAAAAGGGATCTCCTACTACCCCTGCACCTCTCGTGCATATACATGCTTCGTCAATGCCAATTCTTTCAAGGGTGCCCTGAATTGCTGAAATTGAATCGCCGTGGGTTATGGTCGGCATTGCATGACCTACATGGCAATGGGAGTCTATTATCAGTTCGCCGTCGAATCTTTTCCCATGTCGGGCTAATTTCAGAATTTTCTCATTCATCGCGGCCACCCATGAGCTTTCTGAGGTTGCCCCCCGCAATGGCTGCCTTTTCTTCAACAGATATATCGGCATACATGATGTAAGTCATGAATGCGCCCGGTTCCAGTACAGGCATGTATGAGCCGAAGATCAGTCTTCTGCATCCGAAATTACTGCATATGTGTTCTATTGAACCGTATCCGAAGCTGCTGCACTCAAGATAGACATTTTCGGTCTTTGCGAGGATGGCATATTGCTTTCTCTGGCTCTGCATTCCCGGAATGACGACAATGAAGTTGTTTTCGGGATAAGCACGTGCAATTTCATATATTTCGTCATAATCCGGTGAGAAATCCCATGTGGAATATGGAAGCATCGGATCAGAATAGTCCATGTAGTCAATCAGCACCGGAAATTTGTGTTTTAGGGCACCCTTTAATGTTTCTTCCATGGACCAGGGTTTCATGATGAAGTTATTCAGCTTAGGGAAAAGCCGTACAGCCCTGAAGCCAAGGGTATCAAGTTCGCTGAAATATTCGTCTGCATTGTATTCACCTGTGCACGCGGGAACAACAACTGCACAACCGTATAATTCCGGATGACCGGCAATCTCATCTGCCAGCAATCTGTTTCCACCCCGCCAATCAGTAAGGGCTTCATTATGAAAAACCAGGGCACCCTTTATTCCGCAATGCTTCATATGCTCCCGTATCTGTGCAGAAGTATGAATCTTCGAGTCCAGCGGATTATTGGTTCTTCCCAACCGTACATTGCAGTCAAGGAACTCAATGCTCATGTAGTTCACCCATGTTCTTTCTCAACTTTTCAATGGCATAGAGAATTTTCATGCAGTCCTCCGGTTCTGACAGAAGAAAGTTATGGTGTACGTTGACTATTTCGTTCGAATATGCCCTTTCTGCAACCGGCATTTTATATTGAGCGGGATTGATTGACTTAATATATTCATCATTGAGTTTATGTGTCTTCTTGTTCAGCGGATCATACAGAGGGCTCATATTGAGCGGACGGTACGGCATGTTGAACATGACACTTCCGTCTAGTTCAGCTGACAGGGCTTTTACAAACCTGTCCCTGCTTATCCCTTCCCACTCATCCTGGATGTATTTTAGGGTCCATTGATATATGGCCTGTCGTGTTACCTCAGGTCTTCTTTTGAGAGATTGTATTCCAAGGGTGCCCTCAATCTGTGTTTCGAGGTATTTCATGGTCTTTTCACGACGTTCATTCTGTTCGGCAAGACGTTCCAGCTGGGCAAGTGCAATTGCTGCCTGGAATTCGGTCATCCTGTAATTGCCGCTGTGTATTACATTGGGGCTGTAGTTATGATGTCGTCCACAGTTTTTGAGTGACTGAAGATATTCATAGAGTTTCTTGCTGTCGGTTGTCAAAAGGCCCCCCTCGCCGCAGTTCAATATCTTGGAACCCTGGAGGCTGAAGGAACCGATGTTTCCTATGGTTCCCACCTTTTTCCCCTTCCACTCAGAACCATGCTGATGGGCACAGTCCTCAATCACAGAAAGATTGTTTTTCTCTGCAATCTTCATGATTTCATCCATATCACAAATACAAGAATAGAGATGAACCGGAATAATGCACCTGGTTTTATTATTTAGGGCACCCTTTATTGCATCGGGACTTATGGTATATGTGTCAGGATCGATGTCCACGAGCACCGGGATAGCATTTACATCAAGGACGACGGAGGCCGTAGCCTGCCAGGTCATTGCAGGAACTATTACTTCATCACCGGGGCCAATACCAAGGGCTTCCAGTGCAATTCTCAATGTATGGGTTCCGTTGGTTGATGCAACAGCGTAATCGGATTTACAGAATTCGGCAAAAGCTCTTTCCAGTTTTTCCTCGAATGGTCCCAGATATGACCAGTACCCGCTTTCCAACGCCTGGTTCAGGTATTCCTTTTCCTTTACACCGAAATAAGGCCAAGGTATTGTCTTTACTTTTCCTACATGTTTGCCGCCGTTAATAGCCAGATTTGACATAATATCCCCCATATTTGCTCAATCCTACTTCATTATATCAAAACACTGCATCCTCTCTCCATTTTTTCATTTTAGGGCACCCTTTGATGAAAATTACACTTTTAGGGCACCCTTTGATGTTTTAGGGCACCCTTAAAAAAGCCGGAAGAATGAACTTCCGGCCTTTAACTTAGGTTTTTCGTGTTAGAGTTTCTTATTGAGATTCTTTTTGTCTACATAACCTTTGATGAATAGTACCAGGCCGATGAAAATCAAAATGCCTGTTATCGTGAATATTGTTGGCATCGGCTGTACATTGGCATACTCCATGAAGTCTGTGAAATACCCCTGTCCATTTACATGGTTTCTTTGCAAGGACCCGAAAAGCGGAAGAAACATGAATTCCAGCACAAACAAGATCAATCCGATTATCACTGCCGCTGCACCTATGTTTATAAGTCTTTGGGCTACATTGATGCCGGCAAGCTGCTTCAGCACGCTTATATCCTGTCCTTTGCTTTCCTCTTTTTCCTTATTTTCACCATTTTCCTTTAGCAGTTCATCAAGTGATATCGAGAACAACTCGCTGATTGCCATCAGTTTACCTGCTTCGGGTACAGAATCGTTCAATTCCCATTTGGATACCGACTGTCTTGATACTCCCAGTTGCTCTGCAAGCTGTTCCTGTGATATTCCTGATATTTTCCTTAACTGTTGAATTTTTTCGCCTAACGTCATTGTCTTACTCCTTGTTTTTTGATGATACAAGGTTATGTCATTCAGCGGTTGCATGCTACAAAGCACACTTTGAACTTACGCAACCGGCAGTTGCAAATAAAAAAAGAGGGAGTTTTTACACTCCCTCCTGGTTTTTGTTATCTGTTGTTGATTACTGATTGCGCAGCTGCCAGCCTTGCAATGGGCACCCTGAAAGGTGAACATGATACGTAGCTGAGGCCTGCCAGGTAGCAGAATTCGATGGAGGAAGGTTCTCCGCCATGCTCTCCGCAGATTCCCAGTTTGATGTCGGGTCTTGTCTGCTTACCGAGTTTAACGGCAGTCTTTACAAGTTGGCCGACACCGGTCCTGTCGAGTTTTGCGAATGGATCGGATTCATATATCTTCCTTGAATAGTAGTCACCCAGGAATTTGCCAGCATCGTCTCGGCTCAGACCGAATGTCATCTGTGTGAGGTCGTTGGTTCCGAATGAGAAGAATTCAGCTTCCTTAGCTACTTCGTCAGCAGTAAGTGCAGCCCTTGGAATCTCTATCATGGTTCCGACGAGATACTTTAGGTCAGCTCCGCTTTCGGCTATGAGTTCATCAGCAGTCTTTACGACAACGTCCTTGACATACTTGAGTTCCTTGACCTCGCCTACCAGCGGTATCATTATCTCAGGAACAACATTTGCGCCTTCGCTGTTTACTTTGAGGGCAGCCTTTATGATTGCCTTGGT
>Ga0180435_10004431_pt1 | contig 13851 bp, 7 predicted proteins | sample SS_ome_3_FD_132467 | JGI IMG/M metagenome (GOLD analysis project Ga0180435, IMG submission 132467) | Hypersaline lake sediment archaeal communities from the Salton Sea, California, USA - SS_3_S_1 metaG | ecosystem: Environmental > Aquatic > Non-marine Saline and Alkaline > Hypersaline > Sediment... | reverse complement strand
TCAGGTATGCCAGGCCCAGGTGAAACTTCAGGTCAGGCCAGTCGGGGTGTGCGGCGCAACAGGCCTTCATCTCGTCGATACCGGTGACCTGCGGCGACCAGAAGTATCGATCGAGCATATCGCTGATATCGCTGTCGAGTCCCTTTGCTAGCAGTTCAAGTATATGGCTCATCGATGTTATTCCCTCGTCAGGCAGCCAATGATTCCAGAGCCTGGCGTGCCTTGGTGTAGTTGGGTTTGAGTTCCAGCGCGCGGAGCAGGTGTCTTTTGGCGTGCCCCGTCCGCCTGCACCTTGCCAGCAGATCGGCGGCGCGGGTGTGCATGTCGGGCCAGTCGGCGCCGCATTCAATGGCCAGGATGATATGTTCGGCCGCCTGCTCGGTCAGGGCGGTCCGTTCGCACAGATCGGCTAGCTGTATCCTGGCGCGGACGTACTTCGGATTTATTCCAAGTGCCGCGCGTGCATGCTCCGACGCTCGCCCCATGTCGCCAAGTCGCTCGTGCGTGCGGCTGGCGTAGTAATGAAGGTCGGCATATCCTTCGTGGTCTCGAAGCGCTATCTCCAGCACGTTTGCCAGCACACCGAACAGGTCGTTGTCGATTTCGCTTTCGGGCAGGCGCAGCAGTGCTTCCGACAGATCGGAATCCTGCGTGACGTATCGCGCCAACTGTCTTGCCGGGGTGCTCTCCTGCTCGCTGGGAGATTCCGGAAGATGCAGAACGAAACCGGCGCCCCCCTGGTGAAGCGCACCGGCCGCCATCGACAACTGCCTGGCGACCAGCAGGTTGTCCGGTTCGAGGTCGAACGACCGCTGGAAACATCGCAGCGCCTGGGCGCAGTGGCCTTGAGCGGCCGCCGCCAGGCCAAGGTAATAGTGGGCCGCAGCGTTATCGCAATCGTTGCGGACCGCGTTGGAAATGTGCGAAAACGCCTCTTCGTATCGTTCTTCGGCCGCGTGGAATAGACCGAGTTGAAGTTGGAGTCGGGAATCGTCACCGAAGAGCCTGATGGCTTTATGCAGCGACATCAGGGCGCGGGACTTCATTCCCGCGGCCCACTGCGCCTGGGCGAGCTTGCGCCACTCGACGGGTCCGCCGTTGGATTCGGTGGACTTTTCCATCTCGCAGGCACATTTCTCGAACCGCTGGTTTATGGCGTAACATGCGGCCAGGTACTCCGTGAGATTGGCGCGACTTCCGATCGCTCGGACCGCGGCGCCGAGATGCCTCTCGGCCTGGACGAAGTCGCTGGTGCGCATCGCCTCGAGTCCGAGGGCGCGATTGGCCATTGCGGCGTAATAAACGGCCATCTTTCCCAGCAGGCCCGAATGGTCTCTCAGCGAACCGAGCAGCTTTGCAGCCGCCGCGTAGTCGCCACGCCGGTATCGCAGCATACCCTGGGTGTATTGGGATATCTGTTGCGACGTATGGCTGGACGGACCGGGTTTACTGTCTCTGCGAAACATCTCCTTGCAGGCCTCCTGAGAAGTTATCGGCAAAGTTTTGAGGGCGGTAAAATAACAGCCAAAACCGGTTGGGGATTACACGGGCTTCCTGGGATTCCATGGATTAACCGCCAGGTTCCAGGTCCGAGTCCCCGCGGGAGAGCTTCAAGCCGGTATCGAGCAAGATCCCGGCTTTTTTTTCGCGCCAATTGCCTACTAACCGCGGCGTATATATCCTGCCGTCACAAACTCTTTTGCCCACGTGCTCCACTTGGCAAAGGCCCTGAATTTCTCTGTCCGTTAACCACAAATCACCACTTCCGGTCCACTCTGGCCCAAACTCTCAGATTCTCGCCGGTTCTCATCGCCGTCCGGTTAACGTACAGCCTGACCGCAAACATCATCCAAGTCCCAAACTGATGGAAAACTTGATTCCGCGCGGGCGTGCGTCGGCGGCCCGGGGGCCAGGGGTGTGGGAAGTGGAGCGTTCGACGCTCACCTGGCAATCCGCGTCGGCGCTGTTCACCGTCTGGAGCATTTGTTTGGGCTTTGTGCAGGCGTGAAACTCGCTGGTCCGCTATACCCGCTTGCAGGCTATGCAATCGGTCGAGAAGAGATGCGATGGATAATTCGGCCTCCCGGTCGATCTCGGTTTCTGACCCTGGCACCGTCTTCTACCTGAACGGTCGGCAATTGGATTTTCTCCAACGAAGTAGCTCTGGGGTGGGAAGTTTAGTACACTCATTCGTGCGCCCAGCCGCAGGAAAGCGGTCGGTCTATCGTCCAGTTTGGAGAAATGCAATGCGAAAAGCGATATGCGTACTGGTTTTCCTGTCGATCTCGGGCCGAGTGTGCCGGGGAGAGGATTATCGAGGGCGGTTTACTCCCGATGCTGATTACGTTCTCAGCGGCAAACTCGCCGCCGATCTTCCGTCACTCCCGCCTGTTGGATTCTCGTACGTTAAAAAGGGGTTTGCGTCCGATCGCATGAGCAAGGTCCCGCCGACGGGCGTGCATCCCCGTGTGGCGTTAAGCCCGTCGGATATTGAAGACATCCGCGCCAAGGTCAAACTCGGGCCCCGGGCCGATCGCGTCTTCCGGGTCATGTATCGGGAATTGCGGAACAAGGCCGCTCGCCGGACCCCGGACCGGGAAAACTTCGGCCAGGCGCCGTGGGCCGGCATAGGCGTGATCGGAGCAAAGGCGCTGCTGGCCCTGATCACCGAGGACAAAGATCTCGGTCGCCATGCCGCCGAATGGACGGTCAAACACGCGCAATTCCTCGAACCTCGGATCGACATTCTCAACACGCATCCGGCGGCGAAGCACTTCAAGGACAACTTCTACTACTTCTCCCGCACGGCGGTCAAAGTCGGGGGCGAGGATTACACCGACGCCTATCGCAAGGGCGGCGCCGGACGGGTCAAGTCGCTGGCCGCCAAAGGCGTTGAGTTCGTCGGATCCGATCACCAGTGGGCCTACACCTCGCTGGGTTCGGAATACGACTACGCATACAACTTCATGACCGACAAAGAGCGAAGCTACGTGCGGAGCGTGATCAAGAAGTCCACATTCGGCAAATACACGACGGGCATGGAGATTCCCGGGCACTTCTTCATCAACAACCACATGTCCATGGGCGCGGAGTTCCTGCCTCTGGCGTTGTCGATCGAAGGGGAGGACGGTTACGACCCGCGGATCCTGAAAGTGTTCGCCCCGCGGCTGGTCGACAAGCTCACGTACGACATATCGCCCGACGGCACGCTGTACGAAAACGTGAAGGGATTCATCCCTCGCGTGCCGATACTCGCCGTCGCCAGGCGGCGGGCGCCGAACTTGTTGCGCCACAGCCACCTGACAGCCAGGATGTACGCCGAGGCCCTCAACGCAGAGCACCTGTACAATCGTTACATCCACAGGAGTCGGAATCGCCCCCGTCATGCATTGCCCAAACCGGGTGAGAACGTTGAAGAGCCGCGATTCTGGTCGGCTCCGTCGGGACGATCGCTGCAGTTCGTGTGGATGATAAAGCACTTCTACCCGAACGATCCGGTCGTCGATTTTCTGTACAAGGTTCGCAACGCCCAGTCCAATTTCGACGTTTTCGACGGCGGTGACAGCGAGACCAACTACGGCGGGAGGATCCACTACAACGATCGCAACGAACTGGATCTTCAGCTTCTCTGCGCCACAGACGGCCTGCGCGACAAGGGCGGCAAGGTCATCGACTACTCCAAAGTTGAACTGACCGACGAGATCAGAAAGCTCCCTCTTGCGTGGAAAGACCTGCGGCGCGGAATCGCCGCGGCCCGATCGAGTTGGGGCGCCGATGCGTCGGTCGTTCACTATGAATGCCGCAGCGACATGTTCTACGCCGGACACGAGACGCCCGAACAGGGCGACTTCACCCTCAGCGCGCACGGAGTCCGGTGGTCGCCCTACACCGGTCCGTACATGGACTGCTACTTCCGCAACATGGTCCTCATCGACGGCATGGCGGGCGTGTATCAACCGGTGGCGGGCAAGCTGATGTCGGTTGTCGACAAACCGGCGGCGGCCACATTTGTCTCCGACGCCACCGACGGCTACAACTGGCGGAAACGCGAGAAGAACTTCTACATGTGGCACGACATGCTGGATCAGAATCCCGTGCATACCAACTGGCTGAAACACCTTGGCTTCAGGATGTCCCGCGACTGGGAACTTCCGTTCCAGAAACACATGCGGGAGTTCTACGACGGTTTCGCGCACCTGGACTGGGGCCCGTGGCACGGAGAGACTCGCGGTCCGGAATATTTCCAGCGATGGAACCGCGTTGACCACGTCTTCCGCACGCTCCACATGGCCCGCGGAGAGCATCCCTACATACTAATCGTCGACGACGTCCGCAAGGACCGCAAACCGCACCAATACGACTGGTGCTTCAACGTGACCGGCGACGCGGTGCTCTACTCGGCCAACAGCAAAGCGAAGAATCGTCATCTCACCCCGGACACCGAAGGCGCCGTGGGAACGGACCTGCTGCTGTGTCTGGCCGACACGCCGCGCAGAAAGAGCAGCGGTAGCGGCCTGCGAAGCCATCGCGTGGCTATGCAGGCAAATCCGGTCAAAGGCGATCCGATGCTTCTGGTTCGCGTGTTGTGGCGGAACACGAAGTTCCCGTATCCGCTGCCGTCGTTCGAAAAGACCTGGAAGTGGAATCGCATCAAGGTCCCGGCGATGGCGGTTGCCCCGGAGTTCCGCGTGCTGATATATCCGCACCGGTTCGGCGACCCGCTGCCGATGACCAAATGGAGCGACGATCGAACGCAGTTGACCGTGAACTTCGAAAAACAGACCGACACTTACTCCTTCGCCAGGACGGATCGCGATCGGACAGTCTTTACGATGAAGCGGGGCGGGAAGGTCGTGGCTGGGACTTTCGGGCGCCCGCCGGCCCCGCGGCTGGACAGCCCGGTGCGATGGGGACGCGACCGCAACAGGAGCAGCAACCAGCGCACGCACCTGTTCAGCGAACCGTTCAAGGCTCGCCTCAAACCGCCGGTCGGCGGGGCGTCAATCAGGTACACGCTCGACGGCTCCGAGCCCCGGAGAAACTCGAAACGCCACACTCACCCGATCCCCATCAGCGAGACCGTCGTATTGAAGGCCCGCACGTTCCACGACGCCTGGGCGACCGGACCGGCGGTCAGCAGGACAACCGCCGTGCGATTCGTTAAGGCGGCGCCCGCGAAAGGGATCGACAGCGAGCCGACGAAGCTGATCGAGGGGCTCGACGCAGCGGTCTACGAGTTGCGGCATACGATATTCGACTCCAAAGGATTCTTCAGCGGGGCAAAAAACATGCTGCCGGATCTCGATCGAGCCGAACCGATCGCGGTTGTCTCGGCGCCGGGGTTCGCAATCCCCTCGGTGACGCCGAAGTCTCCGCCGAAGGAAATGAAGAAGGGCTACTACCGATTCAAGGGCTTCTTCAGCGCACCGGTCGGCGGCGTGTATCGTTTCAGAGTCAACTCGTGCGGCCCGGTTACTTTGCGACTGGGCGCACAGACGGCGATCGAAGTTGCGGGTCCGTACGGGCTGTCTCAGAAGGACCGCTTCGGAGAGGCGTCCCTGGCCAAAGGCCTGCACGCGGTGGAACTCATCGTATGCGATCCTGTCTTCTGGAAAGGCGCGATGGAGGCCCCGATGCCGCTCAGTGTCGCGGTTATGCCGCCCGGCGGCGACAAGTACGCGGCGATTCCCGGCGGCGCGTTGTCGCGCCAAGCCGGTAGCGCGGCGGCCCCGAATCTCGATACGCCTGCGGTAAAGCTCGATCCGGTGAAGGTCTCCGGCCCCCTGGTTCCCGGGCTTTCCGAAAACCGATACGACTGGACCGAGCGTATTCCGGCGGACTGTCTGATAGCTTCGACTCACTGGCGTGTCAAATACCATGTGCCGGTCAACGGACTGCCGCAGGGGTTCTTCAGCGGACTGGACAAAGCCGTCCCGTACGCCAGGAGAACCGTGGAGGTGATGTCGGGCAACAACTGCCTCAAGCGTCTGGTGGTCTATACCGGATACTTCCGGGCCAGGCAGGGCGGGGAGTATGCGTTCGCCGCCGACAGCCGGGGAGCGAACGAACTGCTTCTCGGCGGGAAGCCCGTACTGCGCAACCGAATGCAAAGCCCGCGGCTGTCGGGAAAGGTGATCCTGAAACCCGGCTTGTACCCCATAGAGATTCGAATCGCCGACGGAAAGGCGTTGTTGAAGATGAAGGCTCCGGGGCGCACAGGTTTTCAGCGGGTTGTCCCTGGCGATCTGCTGCGTCCGTCCACGGTTCAGGCGATCTCAGGCGGCGATCGCCTGGAGGCCCACATGGACTTCGAGAAGATCGCCGGAGTTAAGGGGGTAAGCGGCGTGAAGGCTGTCGTCGAAGGCGGACGACTGGTCGACGGCGTTAAGGGCAAGGCGCTGGCGTTAAAAGGACCGCACAGTAAGGTGACGATCACCGGGCTGCACATGCCCGACGATGCGGCGACTATCGCATTCTGGTGTCGCCGCGGCAGGCACGGAGACAGCTTCCCGCTCGAGGGCTTTCCGTCCAAGTTCAACGTTCGGTTCCGAAGCCGCGATGCGATCTGGGCGAGCTATTTCCGGTCGCAGGACGTGGCCCGCGTGTCCGGCGGGAAAGACATGTCCGACAAGAAGTGGACCCACGTTGCGTTCTGTTTTGGAAACACCGTGCAGATTTACGTCAACGGAGAGCGAAAAGGCACGGTCCAGGTCGATCGCAGCGCCCTGTATTCGCCGACTACGGACGCCCGGGCCGGCGTGTTGACCTTGATGAGAGGCGAAGAGGGGATGCTGGACGAGTTGCGGGTGTATAACCGGATACTCTCGGCCGACGAGATCAGGAAGCTGGCGAAGAAATGACAAGAATCAGTCTGCTGACCGTGTTGAGTGTTTTGACTGTGGCGGGGGGACTCTGCGCATCGAGTTTCGGCGCGGGCGCCGAGCTTTTCATCTCACCTTCAGGCGATGACGCCAATCCCGGCACGAAGGAAAAGCCTTTTGCGACACTGGAGGCCGCACGCGACGCGGCTCGATCCAGGCGGAAGTCAGGGCCGGTCACCGTCCGGCTGGGCGGGGGAGACTACTTTCGCACCAAGACATTCTCCCTGGCGCAAGAAGACTCCGGGCGCGTCAGTTTTGTCGCGAGCCCCGGGGCAAAAGTGCGATTGATCGGCGCCCGAATCGTCAAACCGCGGGATTTCGCCAGGGTTACTGACAAAGCCACGCTGGCCCGCATCAGCCCGGAAGCTCGTAAGCATGTTGTCCGGCTGGACCTGGCGGCGCTCGGCGTCAGGAATTGCCTCCGCTGGGCGGATCTGATACGGAATTCCCCCGGAACGATTGAACTGTTCTTCGGCGGGAAACGAATGGGCCTTGCCCGCTGGCCCAACGGCAGGCCGGCGACGATGAAACGCGTCCTGGACAACAACGGATCCGGAAAGGTCGGCGGCACGTTCGAGTATCGCGACGATCGCCACGCGAACTGGCCCGTGGACAGAGGCGTGTGGGTCAGGGGGTACTGGCGAGTTCCGTGGCAGATCGAGATCGTTCGCATCGCGGCGATCGACGCGCGGCGGCGCACCGTCACACTCGCCGCCCGGGTCGCCGGCGGGATCGGGTCGAAATACGCCCGCCCGCACGGATCGGGAACCGAGCCGTACTGGGCTGTTAACCTCCTGGAGGAACTCGACCGCCCGGGCGAATGGTGCATTGATTTCGAAACCAAACGCCTGTATTTCTGGCCACCGGCCGCCATCGAGAAAAACGAAATACTGCTTTCCGACATGCCAGAACCGCTGATCAGCCTCAAAGGCGCTTCGCACGTTGTCCTGCGGGGCATGACGCTTGAGGGCGGGCTGGGCGATGCGATCACCATCACCGGCGGGGCAGAGAATCTCATAGACGCGATGGAGATCAGGAACTTTGGAGCCTGGGGCGTTCTCGTACGCGGCGGCAAACGACACGGCGTCAACGCCTGCAGCATCCACGACATGGGAGGGGGCGGGATAGAACTGTCCGGAGGCGACCGCAAGACGCTGACGCCCGCCGGGCATTTCGCGACCAACAATCATATACACCACTATGGTCAGGTCCAGAAGGTCTACGCCGCGGCGGTCAAGACGGTCAATGCGGTCGGAAATCGGGTCGCCCATAACCTCATCCACGACGCTCCGCACGTCGGCGTGCTGCTGGGCGGCAACGACAACGTGCTCGAATACAACGAGATCAGCCGCGTATGCCTGGTCTCAAACGACATGGGTGGATTCTACTCCTATCACGACTGGACCAGCCGCGGTAACGTGCTCCGCTACAACTTCGTGCACTCCAGCCCCAACGCCCATGGGATATACTTTGACGACGGGGACAGCGGAGACATCGTCTACGGCAACGTGCTGTATAGACTCGACGCCGGCGTGTTTGTCGGCGGCGGGCACGACAATATCGTCACCGGGAATCTGGCGATCGAATGCAGGAAGGGCGTCCATATCGACGCCCGGGGAGTGTCCAGGGGCTACAACCTCACGCACCGACGCCTGGTCGGGGCGGTCAAACGCGTGAATCACAAGCAGCCGCCCTGGAGCGAAAAGTACCCCGCCATGGTCAGGATACTCGAATTCCATCCCGACCTGCCGACCGGAAACGTTTTTCGGGGAAACACGTGGGTGCGGTGCGAACGGGATTTCAACCGATCCGGCCGTAAGGAACACTTGCGATTCACCACCTTCGGGAAGAATGCCGAGCGAAACGATATCCTGAAGATTCAAAACGCCGAGCAGTTGAGATCGGCGTTGAGGAAACCGCCTTTCAAACATGTGCCGATAGACAAGATCGGCCCGCGAAAAGACAAGAGCATCCAATGAACAGCCGAATTCTCACAAGCGTGGTTGGAGTGTTGGTGTTTGCGGCGGTTTGTCTCGGCGCCGGGCCTGCGCCTGATATTAATGGTGAGACGATCGACCAGACCGCCGCGAGAATGGACCGGACGAAGGGGGTTAATACGCCCCTCGCCCGCTCAGGACGGCGGGGATGGTCTGGAGGACTATCAGAAGATCGAGCAGCAGTGAGCGATTCTGGATGTAATACAAGTCAAGTTCGACCCACTCGTCGTATCCAACTTCACTTCGCCCCGATATTTGCCACAAACACGTCAGACCGGGCTTCACCCGCGTGCGCAACTGCGCCCGCTTGTCGGCTTTCTCGGCTTCGGGGCGCCAGAGCGGACGGGGACCGACGATCGCCATCTCGCCCTTCAGCACGTTCCAGAGCTGCGGTAGTTCATCCAGACTTGAACTCCTGAGGAATTTGCCTATGGGCGTCAGGCGCGGGTCTTCGGCTATTTTGAATACCGGACCTTCCTGTTCGTTCAGGTCGGCCAGGAACTTCCGATCGTCCTGGGCGCCTTGGCGCATCGACCGGAACTTGTACATCGTGAAGGATCGCCCGTCAAGCCCGATGCGGGTCTGCTTGAAGAACACATCACCGCGACTGGTGAGTCTAACCAGAATCGCAACCAGACCCATCAGCGGCGCCAGCAGCAGGAGTAACGTTACGGAAACTACAATGTCAGCAGCGCGTTTGACGATACTGTAGAAACGGCTTTCACGGGGAATGATCGGAAGATCCGCCAGTGGTTTGGCGGACCCCGCGCGGGACCATTTACCACGAACAATATCAGGGGATGCCCAGCGATCTGTATCCAGTGCGGGTATCTTGCCTGCAACGGTGCGAGTCATCAACTATCCTCCAACACCCGGGTCAACCGAGTGCTCGATGGTAGATACGTTCCATTGTAATTGCAATGTCTGTCCACGAAGGTTTCTGAGCCACCGCCAATCCGGCCTGACCGCCCACGAAGGAACGGGCACGCTCATCTCTTAAGTATCGGCAGATCAAAGCAGAAAGTTCATCAACATCGTCTCCTTTGAAGTATATACCACAATCACCCAGAACCGCCACATTTTCCTGTATTTCCGAAGCCAGAATACAGCGTCCGTATGCCGCCGCCTCGAGCAGGACCAGAGACATTCCTTCCAGGACGCTCGGTTGAACGACAATCGCGGCGTTGCTGTAAAGTTCCGCCAGATGGCGGGCATGCTGCGGACCCAGAAAAACGGTCCGCTCAGGGGCAATTCTTCGACATTTTCGCCCGTACGGTGTGCTCATAAAGTCCCCTACCACCGCAAGTTGGTAATCCTCCAGGTCGACCGACGCCCGCTTCCAGGCCTTCAACAGCACGTCCAGGCGTTTCTCCGGTTCGATTCGCCCCACGAAAAGAGCGTACCTGTCGGGGCGGAGAGACCATCTCGGATCACCGAGCACATCACCGGGCGACACCGGATGGACGGCGCCAACGGAATTGGGCACAAATGTGACGTCACGACCGAAACGCTCGGATAATTCTTCCGCCAGAGGCTGGGAAACACAGGTTACTTCACGGGCAACTCGCATCCCGATCCCCAAACCAACGTTAAGCATCACTTTCGCCGGAACCGACCATTTATAACGCCGCCAGTCAGCGGCGTGAACGGTGAAAACAACCGCCCGACCACCCAACGCCGCCAGCCAACTCCACAACGCCGGACCGGGCGAATGCACGTGCACCACGTCAACATCGCGCCGCATCACGTCCCACAAGGCCGTTGCGGTATGCGTGAACGTTTCCAGGTTCTTGCCCCCCACACCGGGCGTGAGCACCACCTGACCGTCGGGCCATGGTGGAGCACCGCGGAGGTAGTTGCGGCGACCGTAGACAATGATCGCGTGCCCGCGCCGCACGAGTTCGTCGGAAAGGCACTCGACAACTCGCTCGACCCCGCCTCCACGCGCCGGGAGGCCTCGAAGACCTACCATCGCAATGCGCATCGCGATACTGCCTCCTTGTAAAGTATTTCAAGACGATCGGCTATCAATTTCGGGTCGTGCCTCCCGGACGCAAGCTTCCTGCCCGCCCGACCCATGCGAAGGCGATTTGCAGTATTCGACAACACCTGCTCGGTAACCGTAACCAGCGAGTCGACATCATCCGGCGCGAACAATCGCCCGGTCCGACCGTCGTCGATCCATTCGCGCAGCGGTCCGCGGTCTGGTGCTATCACGCATCGCCCGGCCAGCATCGCCTCAAGCATCGTCATCGTCGAATTCTCCAACCACCGACTGGTTACTATCACCGCGGTCGAGCTGTATATCAAGCGATCTATCTCGTCGCGGGAAACGTGCCCGGTGAAAGTAACGTTATCGAGCCCCCTGACCGCGGCGCGGCGGCGGAGTTCGTCCAGTAAGGGTCCGTCTCCGGCAAGGATCACTTCCATGTCATCTATGCGCTCGGCCAGATCGAGCATCATCTCGGGGGCTTTTTCCCGGCTCATTCGCCCGGCGAAGAGGACCCTCCGCGGATTTTCCGCCTCCCGCCTGGATTGCGCCGGGGGCGCGACCATGTTCCGCAGCACGATCAGTTTCGAGCGCGGCGCACCTATTTCACGCATGATTGAACGCATGAACCGCGTCGGGCAGATGAAGAAATCCACCCGGCTGAAATAACTTCGCGACAGGCGAGCGATATAGCTTTCGACGGCCGGTCCCGCCCCCGCCAGGCCCGCACACCCCCTTCCGACCGCGTGAAAGTACTTGTTGGGATGACACCGCATGCAGTGCATACCGTCGCGCGGGCGAAGGAAGTGCTTGGTCGGGCAGGCCGGACGATAATCGTGTATCTGCATGACGATCCCGACGCGCCGGCGGGCGAGAACCGGGAGGATCGAAGGGGTCAGATGATGGTAGATGCTGTGGATGTGGGCGACGTCGAACTTGCGTCGCCTCAGCAGTTTATCGAGTTTTTCGGCGGCGCGGGCGTTGTGGATCATCCGCGGGAGATTCCACGGACTCCGCGACGCGGAGAAGTCGAAGTATCGGGGCATCTCCGGTGCATCGTCACCGCGAACGGTCCCGAATTCCATCACGTCATGCCCCCGGGCACGCTGGACGGAGGTCATTGCCGTTATGCAGCTCTCCACCCCACCGCCATAACCCCAACCGGGCAGGAACTTGTCGATATGCAAAATCCTCAAGCCGATTTCTCCTGATCCTCACCGGGTGAAAGGTCCGCCACCCTGAACAGACGCAGGTGCGCCAGCAGCTTGTTCCACACCACCCAGGCGCAGACGCTTAACCACTTGGCCCGGTACGTACCGCGAGCGGTGCAGATCATCCAGCAGCACTCCGGGCATCCGCTGGCGAACTCGCGGGCCGCCTCCGCGCGCGGTCCGGTCCATATCTTCGAAAAATCCTCATCGACGATATTGCCCATCTCCCGCCCGCAAACCGAGCAACTGTAGACCGTCCCGTCGGCCTGAAGGAAAAACATGTCGCGCGCCGCACCGCAGCGAACCGCCCACCTCCGCCCCGACAGATACTGGTGCGTCCGCCACGCAAAGTGAGCGCGGAACCAGTTCTTCACCCGCCACGAACGCAACCGCGGCGCAATGACCTGCTCGAACGCACCTGCCAACCACGCCGGAATCCGCTCGATCGCAACGTCATCGGACTCGACGCCCAAGTGAGAAGAGGCGCCGTGGGCGGCCACTATACCAAGCTCCAGACCCAACTTGCCCGCCAGGCGAGCCACGCCCGTCAACTCATCGAGATTGTCTCCGCAGAGCGTCATGCTCAAACGAAGCCCACCATACCCGTCTGCCAACAGACCGTCTATAACACCCATCGCCCGATCAAACGCCCCGCCGACGCCCCTGACCCGATCGTGCGCGGCGCCTATCCCGTCCACGCTGACAGCCAGGCGAATGTCCGGGTCGATCCGCCGAAGTTCGACCATCCGCTCGACGATCCGAGCGCCCAGTAAGGCGTTAGTCGATATCGTGATAACCGCCCGCGGACATCGCTCGCGGACCTCGCGAACGAAATCCTCCAGATCGTCGCGGAGAAACGGTTCACCACCGGAGATATTGATCGTCCTGAGTTCTGCAGGAAGCTTGCCCATGTGTTCGGGCATGAGGCGGTCGAGCGCATCGCTTTTCCAGATATTGCACATTACACACCGTGCGTTACAGCGGTGCGTAACTGCCACAACTGCATCCCGTGGGCTTTTTGATTTCGGAGAACTCACTTTGATATATCGGCCAGATCGCATCCGGTGCGTAACTTCCGATGACCACGGGCATGCCGCTGACGGCGAAGCACCGGCCCGTTCACGAGACAGATTTCTCGCGGGTGTCACATGTGGTTCACACTTACAAGTCGATCCGCTCTCCGCTCGGCGGATTGTCGCATGGCGTGAGGCATGATATTACGATCCTATCACAGGTCCGGACAGCCACTTACGATCATTCCTATCTCTGTCGACCTAACGTATCGCCACCGCGCGCATATGTCACATTCCTGAAACTGTGAACCTTGCAAACAACGCCTAAAACGTCGAGGCCCGCCCGCGGTTTTACTATAACTCTATATATGCAAATTATTTATATTAATCTCGCTCGCCTCGGCACTTTCTCAAATATACATTTGACGCCATCGGATATGTCACAGGGGCTTAAGTACATTTTTAACAAATGTTTACGCCATCCGGACCTGCGCAGGTGGAATAGGCGTTGCAGATCGGCGGGCGTGGTGTTATTCTTTTGTATCCGTTCACCGTCAATCTGTCACCCTATCTGGAGCGATCGTTATGAAACTCATCGCCCGGCGAAGAACCCCGACCGGCGCCCTGCTGCTCTGCCTGATCCTCACCGGCGCCGCCCATGCCCAGGGGCCCCCGAAACCGCTGACATACAGGCGCTTCAAAGCCGTCCAAGCCAACGGGCGAGTCGTCAGCATGACTCCAATACCCGCCCAAACCGAT
>Ga0180435_10004430_pt1 | contig 13852 bp, 18 predicted proteins | sample SS_ome_3_FD_132467 | JGI IMG/M metagenome (GOLD analysis project Ga0180435, IMG submission 132467) | Hypersaline lake sediment archaeal communities from the Salton Sea, California, USA - SS_3_S_1 metaG | ecosystem: Environmental > Aquatic > Non-marine Saline and Alkaline > Hypersaline >... | reverse complement strand
GGAAGAAGCCATACTTCCAGGAATGTGACACTATAAGCGTTATCTTGTGAGGATCATCTATCTTGACTAGCTTCAGGATACCCCTGACGTCCGCGATGGTGGATAAGGAAGCGCCCTCAGCAGCCTCTGCCTTGAGGTCTATCTTAGACTCGTCAGGCTCAGGCCATGATGCTGTGGATACGAACGGCTCGTTACCCATCTTCTCCCAGAACTCCTCTGCCAGATGAGGACACACCGGCGAGAGCAGACGGATGAATACCTCCATTTCCTGTCTGCTGCAGCCCTCCTCGATAGCGTAGAACAGGTCCTTGAGCTTGATGGTCGCAAGGTTATACCTCAGGTGCTCAATGTCGTCGGTATACTCCTTGACCAGACGGTTGAACCTGCTCTGGTTCAGGGCAGACATCTGGCCCTCCTTGAAGGACTCTATGAATGCGACGACGCGCTTGATGAACCTCAGGCTGCCGTTGATACCCTCATCAGACCACTCCAGATCCTTGTCAGGAGACGCTAGAGAGACGAGGAACAGACGGGCAGTGTCTATGCCATGGGTCTTGCTTATCTCCTCAGGAAGCACCACATTACTCCTAGATTTCGACATCACGACACCCTCCTTGTGAAGCATGCCCTGGTTGAACAACCTCGTGAAAGGCTCGTCGATATCTACCATACCAAGGTCCCTGAGGGCCATAGTGAAGAAACGCGCGTAGATCAGATGCATGCAGGCATGCTCAGCACCGCCGATATAAAGGTCGACAGGCATCCAGTAATTGGCTGTATCAGGCTCAAATGGCCGGTCTGTATTCTTGCTGTCTGTGTAGCGCAAGAAGTACCAGCTGGAGTCAAAGAACGTGTCCATGGTGTCAGTCTCACGACGAGAAGGCTTGCCGCACTTAGGGCATTGACAGTCTGTGAAGGATTTGCTGGTCTCGAGCGGATTGCCCTCCCCGAACGTGATGTCCTCTGGCAGGGCGACCGGCAGCTGGTCATACGGGACAGGCACAGCACCGCAGCCATCACAGTAGATAATCGGTATCGGAGTACCCCAATAACGCTGCCTGGAGATCAACCAGTCGCGCAGCTTGTAGTTTGTCGTAGCCTTGCCCCAGCCCTTCTCCTCTGCAAATCTAGTGATATCAGCCATCGCGTCATGATTGTCCATGCCGTCAAAATCACCGCTGTTGGTGAGTACGCCCCGGTCTACAAACGCGCGGGCCATCTTCTCCGGGTTGAGCTCATAGTCACTTGGGGATATGACAATCTTGATAGGTAACCCGTACTTCTTGGCGAACTCAAAGTCCCTCTGGTCATGGGCAGGAACCGCCATCACAGCGCCGGTACCATACTCGAAAAGCGCATAGTCAGCTACCCACAACGGACACCTCTCCCCCGTGAAAGGATTGATGAAATACTTGCCCAGGAACATGCCCGTCTTGGGCTTGCCCTCAGCTGTCCGCTCGATGGTAGACATCGACTTTACCTTCCTTATGAACTCCTTGGCGTCATTCTCCAAAGGCGCGTCCTTAGTCAATTCTGACACTAGAGGGTGTTCTGCTGCGAGAACCAGGTAAGTGATGCCGTACACTGTGTCAGGCCTTGTGGTGAAAGTAGAGATGGTCTGGCCTGTCTCAGAGCCGTCTTCGTTGACGATCGGAAAATTGAGGAGCGTGCCCTGGCTCTTGCCTATCCAGTTCTCCTGCATCAGCTTGATACGCTTCGGCCAGTCCAACTTGTCGAGGTGAGTGAGGAGCTCATCTGCATAAGCCGTGGTCTTGATGAACCACTGCTCAAGGTCCTTGGCGACGACTTCTGTCTCCTCGTGCCTCCAGCACTTACCGTCGTGAACCTGCTCGTTGGCAAGCACGGTATTGCACTCAGGGCACCAGTTGACGGAAGCCGCCTTGCGGTAGACGAGCCCCTTCTCCATGAACTTAAGGAATATGTACTGGTTCCAGTGGTAATACTCAGGATCAGATGTCCTGACCATCCTATCCCAGTCGTATGAGAGACCTAATTCCTGCTGCTGACGCACGAAATTAGCTATAGCCTTGTCAGTATATGCCTTAGGATGCGTTCCGGCCTTTATGGCGGCGTTTTCTGCCGGTAGGCCAAAGGAGTCATACCCCATAGGATAAAGTACGCTCAGGCCACGCATACGCTTGTAACGGGTATATATGTCGCCGATGGTATAGTTGAAAGCGTGACCCATGTGAAGCCCTGACCCCGACGGGTAAGGGAACATCTCAAGGACGTAGAACTTCCTTTTCGAAGAATCTTTCTCGATGTGGAATACCTTAGACTCGGCCCACCTCTTCTGCCACTTCTCCTGAATCTTCGTAAAGTCTGCCATAAACACCACGCACCTCATAGGTGGCTTAAAAAATTTTTCTTGCTACCCTAAAAATACCTGAAAATCCTGAAAAACCACTCTTAACTCTCACTTTCCTAAGGGTTTTCATTCTACCCTATCAGCAAGACCGTCCATAAGCGTCTGCTGAGAGTCTGTACTAACCAAAATCGTCCTTTCATCGATCTCTGCGTATCCCAGACGCCCCTTGAGCTTGAGCTCCTTGAGGTACGCGTAGAAGGAGGTCCTGCCGCAGAGCTGCTTCTCATTGACAACTATCTCCTCCACCTCTTTCGTTGAGAACTTGCTCTCCTTCACCAGATCCATGATAAACTTAATCACATAGCCTTTCCTATTAGGCATAACCCTGGACATGATATGCCTCTGGAACGGCGTGCTAGCGCTCACCTGCTGAACCACGGGCTGTATCGGCTGAATAGGCTGCGGCTGAGGCGCTGGTATCGGCGCTGGCTGGGGTGCCTGAGGGGCTGGTCGGGCATTTTTGGCCTCACTTGCCTCAATCTTCACCTTCTCTGCCAGCTCACGGAGCTCTTCGATCTGCTGTGAAAGCTCACTTTTTGCCTGCAAAACGTGATTTTTTGTTAAATCTTCCATATTTTTGATGTCATCTCTGGTGGTCTCCAGCTCAGTGATGGTGCTCCTCAGCTCATTCTTGGCATGATCCAGCTCCCTGGTCATCATAGAAACGTCTGACTTAAGCTCACTATTTTCGCTTTCTAGGCCATTTAGAGCTGTTCTGAGCGAAGAATATCGCTCCAGCCAGCCTTGTTCTATCTTCTCAATATCTTGCTTCAGAGCTCCTTCATTGCGCTTATACGCGTTCAGCTGGTTTGTGAGGTAGTCTATCCATGATTTCATGCGTTTGAGCTCCTCTTCTGAGTAATCCTTATGCTCCTGGAGCCTGTCTTTGAACTCACTTTTCAGCTCATTATGGATGTTCTCCTTATGGCCTAAAATGGTGTTAGAGAGCTTCTCGTGGCTGTTTTCAAGGGTTTCAGCCATCCGGGATGCAGTCTCGGCAGCCTTTTGGGCCTGCTCTGATGTCCTGTCGTGCTCTAAGCTGAGCTCGCTGTGAGAAGTGTGTAATTTCTGGTGATTATCGGCCATCTCGCCGTATTTCGCCAGCAATTCGCTGTGGGCGTCTGAAATCCGCTGATTTGACCTATTTAAATAGCCGATCCACTGTCCCATGCGCTCCACTTCCTGCTGATTGGCCTCGATTCCGTCCTTGACCTCGCTTATATCGGTCTTTATCTGCGCAAAGGCCTGAGCTAGTTGCTCCGAGAAAGTAGTAAATCTCGTTTCGAGATCCTTTCTGTTATTCCCCCTGAAAAGTTGAAGTCTCATGAAAAACACCTCATATCTGGAGTTGAAAACACAATTCAGATATAAATCTTCCGGTTTAGTTCGAGTCCAGTACGAACCCGGTCCGGAGTACGATACCTAGCTAAAACCGCGCGAAAAAGGCGTCTTTTTGCGAAGTTCGGGTTCAGTACGGATCTGAACGTGAACTGAATTCACGACGGGTTCGGACCTGAGAGAGTATATAAGGCAGATATGGTCCTCGACGAGAAAATATGCAGGTTCGGGGTCCAGTACAGGTCCGGTGTGGATCAGGTCCGAACTTGGGTGAACCCATCTGGAGGGGCTGAAACGGCCGAATTCGGGCGTTTCAGCCAAGTCCGAACCTGGGGCGAACTGGGTCCGGGACAGGGGAAAGGAGTCAGGAGGGGGCCGATCCTGGGTCTGCGGAGGGGTCGGAAAAAGGGGTCGAAAATCGGCTTAATTCAAGCAAAAATATCGAGATTAGAAAAAATAGTTCAGGATGATTTCTTTGTAATGATTATTTTGTGATGTGTATATTGGAGGCAGGTTCAAGGGTGAAAACAGGTGAAAAATCGGCTGAAGTGAGGGCCAGACCTTTATAAAGGGGCTCAGGAGGTGATTATTGGCGGTTTATAAAGGAAAATTTGGCTGTTTAGGAGCTTTCTGGAGATCAGGGGGCATAAGTGAGGGTGGTGGAGAGAGGCGAGTGGAGTCGATCGGCCAGTAATGGGCTTTGGTGAGGGTTCCGGAGGCTTCTGAGAGGGTGGTGACGGGGTGCTAAGGAGGTGCTGAGAAGTAGCTAAGAGGGCTCTAGGAAGCCGAAATAGGGCTTTGGGGGTCTGAAATGGTCGAAAGTGAGGGTCTGGAGAGGATATGGTAGGATCCAGAATATATGGCAGGATAGGCTGTATTGTAGTATATGGGTAGATATCTGCTATAATAGGGCAAAGCTCTGATATGGCCTGTTCGGGACTATGCCAAAATCGGCAAAAAATGCGAAAAACAGGCAGAAAGTGAGAGGTCGATTTCAGGCAAAATCCAGGATCAGGGGTAAAAATCAGATGGAAAAAGCTGAAATCCAGGAAAGTGAGGGTAGAAAATGATGTATGTTATGTGAAATACGGGAAAAATCGCTGAGAAAGGCTGAAAATGGCCCAGAAAAGCACCATGTGTAGGGGTCAGAAGGCCTAAATATGGGTCTGAGAATGGTCAAAATGCAGGAAAAGCTGAGAAAGTGGAAAATAAAAGGATTTGAGCGGTAATCAGAACTTCTTGAACTGGGCTGCTGTGTCTATAAGGTCCACATGGCCCATCAGCTGCTGCCTGCAGCAGTATCGCTCAAGGCCCAGATCGTCCAGGACCTTCTTCATAGGCTCTCCTTTAGCCACTCTGGCCTGGAAATCCTCCCAGAGATGCGCTATAGGCTTACCACAGCTCCAGCATCGTATCGGAATTATCATGTTCTTTCACCTTAATCAACAAATATGAACAGGAAAGTGAGCGTAACAGGGATTTTTGACCTGTTTTTTAACCTGTTCCGACAGTTCTTGTCTGCCGGCTCACCTGTATGACTTCTGCCTCTTGGCACGGGCCTTTGAATCGTTAGGCTTGCAAGGCTCCTTGAACCTGGTGTCAGCGACCAGAAGCGCACGGTCATAGTCGATGAGCTTCTTCCTCACCTTCTCACCGCCGAACTCGGAAAGCGCACGACCCATGGCCTGCCTAATAGCATCCACCTGCGACATCACGCCGCCGCCATATACCTTGACATCCATACGCACCTTGTCGGCAACGTCACCGACGAGAAGCAGGGGCTCCTGGATCCTCATCCGGGCAAGCTTAGGCTCGAAAGTGTCGAGCATCTGGCCATTGATCCTGACAAGACCTTTGCCTGGATGGAGCGTGAGCCTAGCTACACTCCTCTTCCTCATCCCTGATGTATGGATAACCTTTGATTTAGCCAAAATTACCACCTAAAAGCTTGGATAGCTCGCCGACAGAGATACTGTTAACAGTCAGCTTAGAGGCCTCTGCCTCCTTGAAACTCTCTGCCTTCTGGTCCTTGAACGCCTCAGGGACGCCCACCCAGCACTTGATATTGGCAAGAGCTGTACGACCCTTAGGCTGCTTGAAAGGAAGCATATTCCTTATCATGCGCTTCAGGAGCCTGTCTGGCGAACGCTTGAAATGAGGACCTGTAGACCAATCACCCCTTGCGAGGCGCGCCTTGTACTTAGCAAGGACCTCTGGTTTCTTACCTGAGATGACTGCCTTCTCTGCATTGACGATGTCAATCTTCTCGCCGAGAAGCGCCTTCTTGGCAACCTTAGCTCCAAGCCTTCCAACGATCTGGTCTGTCGCGTCTATCAACATTTTCTTTCCTTTACTTATCCTATAATCCTGATATCTGATGCCTTAGGCTTCTTAGCCATAAGGTCCTTGATCGAAAGCACGTCACAGTTCTGCTTCCTCAGCTTCTCCACAGCACTGTCAGAGAAGGCAAAAGCAGCCACAGTAACCTTGTGCCCTATCACGCCAGAACCAAGCACCTTACCTGGCACGACGATAATATCATTGTCCTTCGTGAACCGGTTTATCCTCGACAGATTCACAGCCCGCCTGTTACGCGCAGGCATCTCCAGATCTGTCGCGATCCGCTTCCAGAGGCCTGAAGATTCCTCTATCGATTTCCTCTTCAACTCCGCAATCAGGTTCCTCAGATTCGGATTCGATGGTCCGGTTCTCTTTGACATTTTCTTGATTCAATGGTAAATTGTGTTAATCTTGTTTAATCATGAATGTGGGGGACGGATAAACCCGAATCACATAAACCCGAATCACAGATTCGGGAGAGTTCAGGCCCACAGGCCTGAACGATTCGGGAGAGTTCAGGCGCACTTCGCTTGCCTGAACCTTTGAACCCGCGCAGCGCGGGTATCCGCTCGATGATTGTGAATGTGGGGGACGGGGTTTAGGAACCAAATGGTTACGCTCATTTGATACGCAAGACCCGGTCCCATTTCGCTTCGCTCAATGGGACGCTGTATCCCGCAACTCTTTTGTTGATGATGATCATGAATGTGGGGGACGGGGTTTGAACCCGCGCAGACACTAAGCCACTAGGCGTTTGAAGCTTGGGCTTTAAACCCAGGAAACCGCAGGTTTCCGCTGCCTCAACCTAGCCCGTTTGACCACTCCGGCACCCCCACAAATTGGGCCCAATTTGTGGACCAGAAGAATCTTTGATTCTTCGCTGCCCACATGGGAAAGTGTAGAGTGTATGATCGTAATCACTTGATGAGCTTTCCAGCCTCATCACATTTCTTCTGGATCATATCTGTCGCGGCAGACATGATGTCCTTGACATCCAGCTGACCCCAGGACTCCACGACGAAGACAAACTCGCTAGGAGACTCGTTCAGCTTGATATGATCAGGATCTACATCTGTGCAAGCACCGCAAAGATGGCAGTTCAACAGGTTGTCCTTGTTGATGGTCAGCTCCTTGGACTTCACAGAGTAGACGTCCACAGGGCATGAGTCGGCGACAGCCTTAGGGTCCTTGACACCCTTCTTGATATCGATAACAGGCTTGTACTTGTAGTAAGCCAGCCCCGGGGTCCACTTGGCATGCTCCTTGCCCCTGCCTAGAACAGCAGTAGCCTCGAGCTCCAAGGTGTGTCCCTTGATAAGCTTGACAATAGGCATCTTAGGATGCACAGGGACCACTTTAGGGTCCTTTGATTTCAGCTCAGAAGCATAGACATAACCAGGCCCCTTAGCCTTTAGCGTAAGCTTCAGCTCACACTTCGAGCAACCCTCGCCCTTGCAGGTGCACTCCTCAGGCAAGTTGTAAGCATCAAGATCAGTAGTGAGAGGCACAAGACCGAGCCTATGCGAAACTATCTCATCATAGAGCACAGAACTATTCTTCCTAAGCTCCACATCCTCTATCGCCATGGTCGGAACCTCGTCGACAATAGCCTTCCTGAGCATGTTCGCGAAAGCAGGCGTCGCATCCTTTATCATGAATGTAACCCTGTTATTCTTCTTGTCCTGGTTGATGAGCTCGACTTCCATCTTGCTTAGACTCTCCTGCCCCTACGGCCGCCTTTCTTCCTGCACCCGTCGTGCGGCACCGGGGTCACGTCCTGGATGACACCTATCTTCAGACCCATCCTAGAAAGGGCTCGCACTGCAGCCTGAGCACCAGGCCCTGGCGAGCTAGGTCCTGAATGGCCTCCAGGCGCTCGGATATTAACATGAATACCAGTGATACCTCGCTCGATAGCGAGCTCAGCAGCCCTCTTAGCAGCGATCATAGCAGCTGTAGGGCTTGACTCCATCCTGTCTGCCTTGACCACCTGGCCACCTGAAGTCCGGGCAATTGACTCAGTGCCTGTCAAGTCAGTGATGTGTATGATCGTGTTGTTGAATGAAGAGTAGATATGGCAAAGACCCCACCTGATAGGCTTACGCTCGTACCTTGGCCTTCCACCCGGAGCTGGTCTTCCACCTCGAGGAGGTCCTCTTTGCGGCGGGCCTCTAGGTGCTGGTGCAGGAGCAGGTTTAGAAGCAGGAGCTTTAGGAGTAGGAGCAGGCGCAGAAGCTGGCTTCGGTGCAGGCTTGTCTGCAGCAGGAGCTGGAGCTGGCTTGTCTGCCTTAGGGGCAGGTGCCGGTGCCGGCTGTGCTGGCTTATCTTTCTGCTCTTCTGCCATCTTCACTTCTTCTCCTCTTTAGGCGTCTCTTTCTTCTCTGCATTCTTGGCCGGAGCCTTCTTAGTCGCCTTCTTCGCAGGCTTCTTCTTAGGCTTGTCATCCTTGCCTTCATCCTCCTTAACAAGGACCGCCTCCTTGGAAGCCTTCTCCTTAGCTATCCTTGCGGCTGCCCGCTCAGGATGCTCGGGGTCACCAAGGCTTGAAGACTGCCTGAAACTTATCTGGGTCTCCTCCTTCAGAGGGACCAGGTATGAAGGTGATGTAACTACCTTATCACCGACGAGAATATGCTCATGTGTGATGAACTGCCTTGCCTGCTTAACGCTGTTAGCAAGGTTCTGCTTGTAGACCAAGGTCTGCAGACGCCTCTCAAGGATATCCCTCAGAGAGATAGAAAGGATCGCGTCAAGCGTCGCTTCAGGGCTCAGGAGACCATACCTCTTAAGCCTTGCAAGAAGAAGCTCCTTCTCTTTCTCAGCCTGCTCAGTAGTCAAGGTGACAAGCTTCTTGGCCTGGGCAGCAGCATCCCTCATGAAAGAGACATGCCTCCAGATCTCTGTCTTGTTCTTGAAACCATACTCTGCCATAAGCTGCTTCTCCTCCTCAATCCTGGCACTCTGCCAAGGATGGCCTGGAGTCGAGTACTTCTTCCTCTGCTTCTTAGGATCTCCCATCTTTACTTCTTACCTTTTCTCTTCACGCCAAGAGCGGACTTTCCACCGGTCTTCTTCCTGAAGTTATTCTTAGTCTTCTGACCTCGCACAGGAAGCTTTGACATGTGCCTTACACCCCTGTAAGACTTCATCTTCTTCATCTGCTTCAGGTCATTCTCGATCTGCCATCTCAAGTCAGCGCCGAGAAGATGCTTCTCATCCCCTGTCTCATAGTCCTTGCGCCTGTTCAGCATCCATTCAGGGAAGCCGTGGCTCAGAGGATCACCTATAATCTCGTTCAGGGTAGCGACCTCGTCGTCGGTAAGATGTCCCGCCTTCTTTTTCGGGTCTATCTTAGAGAAGTGACAGACTGCATTAGCGAACATAAAACTCACACCCTTTATCTTGTTAAGAGCATGATAAAGAGGCGTAGCACCATCCAGGTCAGTATTGGCTACACGAATGATGTGCTTGTAATCCTTCTGCGGTGCTTTCTGTTCTGCCATTTTGGTCTTTAACGTGTCTTTCGAGCAAATAAAGGCATAGAACGCAGTTTTCAATCAAACAGGTTGATTAAAACCCTATGCGCGCCCAAAAAGCCTTTGAACTCGGGTTCTGTTATGAATTTCTTGAAATTGGAGTGCTATATAAAGCTTTAGGTAGTAACGTGTGATGTCACATTTGATCATAAAATAGGCGGTAGCCGGGACTTTCAAAATGGTGCACTTTTCACCATAAATTTGAACCCGGACTGGAAGATCCACAGTCTTCTGTGCTGCCAGGTTACACCACTACCGCCATATCGTCGGATAAATCGAGACAGAGGCGTTCTCTTATAAAAGTTTTGATTGAAAAAAGGGCGAGTTAATTGTTTTAGAAATCACAAAAAGTTACAAAGGTGTAACAAAAAAGAACTTTTTCTGGCAGGTCATGCTGCAGACTCTTTTGCCTTGTGCTTGCTCTCCCAGATAAGGTCGCGAATCTTGTAAATCGCGTATGGTGCGGCGAAACATATGAGATATACTATGCTAAGTATCCAAGGATTGTGAGGATTTGGGTTATTGATTATCTCATTGAAGCGATTAGCAACAGTAGTCATGAAGAAAACTATCGCCAGAGCTAAAGCAGGTATGGATATCCCTGCAGCAAGATGATGCTTCTCGTCGATGTGTTCGATATCCCGCACTATGTGATGGAATAAGTATCCGAAAACTAAACCTACAACACCCAGAATCACGTATAATTGTTGAGAATTGAGTATCATGAGGAAAGGTATCAAAGCCACGGTCAGGATGAAGTTGCCTATAATAGCGACGAAAAGACCGACCCAGTAGATGATCGGGTGGGTGGCTTTCCTGAAATGGACATGCTTCTCATGCTTCTCATCATCATAAAGAACACCCATAGTCTTCTCTATCTCTTCCTCTGTCCACCCCTTTTCAAGCAGCCGATGTTTTAGAGACTTTGGCATGGGGTGGTCTATACGTCAAGCATTAATAAAGGTTTAGGGTGGTAGGCGCAAAACCATGCCAATGATAACGCAGCTACAAAGCCCGCCTCCACTTGTCTCGCTATGCTCGCCAAGTTCCGGTGACGCCACGCACGAGCGCGGACAGTCTGAGGTCGTGCTGCTAACGCTGGCGTCACAGGCTTTTACGCTGCGTAGAATTATTCCTCTTGACTTTCAGGATCTATCATCTTCTGGACATGAGCAAAGAATTCCTTGGAGCGCTTGAAGTAATCAGTAATGTTATCGATGTTCAGCTCTATGACTTCCTCGTCGACAATCACAGTCATAGTGACGTGCCTGCGGAACTCGCAAGCTCGTGTGAATTCTGCCTTGCTGATCTTCCTGAACTTGAGGAACATGTCAGTGAACTCTGGGATGAACTCGTCGTTCGGAAAAATCTCCTTCACCTTGTTCGCCTTAGGGATCGGTGCTTTAGGCACCTCATCCAGGTTTCCCTGCTCTTTCTCGTGCTCCAGAAGTGCGGTGAAAATGAAATCTATGCAATTTATTAGACGATCCACTATATGCTTTATGACATCACATGTCCTGGTATACTTCAGGCTCACGAAAATCAAGTGGTCAGCACGCTTAAGCTCCTCTTTAGCAGCATCAAGGCACTCTTCTACACCCTGCGGGTCCTCTTTCGGTGCATCCAGGTTCTCATCCATATTACTTGTTCTCCTTGCTGTCCAGTATCGCCTCTGCCTTCTCTACAAACAATCGCGCCCTAAATAAATAACTTTTCATATCATCAAGCGATAACGAGTCAAAATTGTACTTTTCGTCACATATCACAAACTTATCCTTCCTCGCGAACTCGACAGGACTCTCCTTGTGCTCTGTGATTATGGAATGGAAGCGCTCTATGAGGTCTATCTCGTCTTCCTTGAACCCAAGTTCTGATGATCGTTGTTTGAAATCAGCGAAATCCTGGTGAAAATCGCCCTCTGACAGCGTGATCGCAGACATGCTGCTCGACAAAGCTGTATATATGTCCTCAGAGATCGCAAGAATCAACTTCGGATCGTTAACAATAGGGTATGTCTGTGTCAGCATATGCTCGGCAACCTTCAAGCTCCTCTTCGCCCGGTCCCTGAGGTCTGCCTGCGAGTCCATCATCTGCAATATGACACTATAATATAAATAGATTTAGTTTTGAAGTGACATAATCGCGGCCGCGAGGTCGCCATCATTGTCTTCTATGGCCTTCTTCGCCTCTTCCTCAGAAACATTGGCCTGCTCCATGACAGTCTTTATGTCATCCTCGTTGATGTCTGGCTCTGTGGATAATGGACGCTCATGGATCTCTCCTACTACCTGCAAAGTCTCCTGGCCCATCATGTTGACCTTCGCCACCTGAGGCTCTGTTATTATGAGCTCAGCATCAGGAGTCTTGATTATTACCTCAGTGGCAGGGATGTCAACCTGCTGGATACCCATCCTCTTCATCATCTGTTGCATCTTCCGAGGATTCATACCAGGCATCATTGTATTCCCAAGAGCGCATAACCCTGTAGATGTAATAGAATAACCAGAACCATCACTACAGCCGCCATTATTATGACATGACCTGGCTTGAGCTCTATATTCGATGTGTAATCGTCGAAATATCTAGTCAGACCACCCATACCAGACGGAAGATTGACCTTATTCTGTCTTGCCATAGTAGTTGTTGGGAGAAGTGGGGAATATATAAAGGTTGTGGGAGAACACTAATGTAATGAAGATTCCAATTCCCGGATTCGTTCTTTAAAATATGCTTTATCGTATGTCCCTATAACCCTTGAACCATTGCTTTTAGGTAATCCTTCGGGAACCGGGTGACAAGTGCCGCCAATCATCGGTTGCTGAATATATTCAAAAACATAAGCCCGTCCATGTTCTTCTTCTAAATTTTCCAGAGTGTATAAAGCATCAGCTAGTAAAGATATGTCTGTTACCTGTTCCGGTAATTTAGGAAGCACGTTCACCATTTCCATACCTATAATATAAAAAGCCAAATCTTATAAATCTGGCGTTTCAGTGGTTCAACATGTCAAAAAAAGATTATTTTAGAAAGATATTTATTGTTGAAATGCTTATTTAATAACATGGATGAAAGACAGGCCTATCTGGAAAATGAAAAAATCTTTGAGAAAGGTATAGCTTCAGGTATAGCGCGGAGCCCATATAGACTAGGGCCTGAAGAGCTTGACAGGATGGAACAAAACCTCCATGAATACTCGAAGTCTTTTGGTGAAGATGCGGTACTCGTATCCTGGGGTCAGCCTTTTACCACTCTTGAACCGGACAGAAAGTATCACCCATTGTCTGATATCCAGAGACTGCGCAGGCTTTACGAGAGATTCAACCACAGAGGTATATGCCCAAAGGCAGAAAGGTCATTTGACATGAAATGGGTCGCTGAACAAAGAGAAAGACTCAAGCGTCAACCATCTCAATCACCAGAAGATATAGACCTCGAAGCACATGTCGCATCTATGCAAGGAACACAATTCTAATCATCTCTTTATCTGCAGATTCCCGTCAATATATTCCACAAATAGCCTATTTGCGTGTATCTTGGAAGGTTCTAAATCCACTTGAACGCGAGATAAGAGCTGTCTGAACTTATTTTCTTTTCCATGAACCAATATGTCAACAAAATATTCTGGTTTAGGTATCTTCAATTCTGTAATCAATGGATAGGGGTCGCCAAGATCAGATACTAACTCAGGCTTGACCAAAACTACAGGCACTTCCCAAGATCCTAGTACAGCATCAGGATTCAATTCAGGTCGGCCATCTTCACCACATATCAAAAGTCCTGACTCTTTGTCTATCCTGAACCTGTTGAAATATCTCCTTAATTCCTCAAGAACCGTATAAAGCTGGTCAACATTCTCCAAAGCAATCCTCATGTCACCCTGAATTCCGCCTCCAATCACAGTCATTCCAGCAGCGACCAACTCTTCAGTTTCTTCTCGATCGATAGGATTCCCAAAAGAATCATAGTATTCATCCGCTTCCCAGTCTTCAAGTAATTTGTATGCAGTCTGCCTGTTGATCTTCTCGAACCTAACTTTCCTAACCTCATATGTATCGCAACAGTTCCGTATCCGTCGTTCCAGCTCTGTCCGATATAACCTGTTCTCATCCAGTTCAGTATGTAGATGACTCACGATGATGGGGGCATCAGAAAAAGGCTCCTGGCTCTCGTACACGTTGAATCCTGTAATAACATCAGCAGCGATGAAGGGAAACAACAGTTGCCTGAATTTTGTAAGCTCTTCTTTATG